>Ga0115000_10004011_pt1 | contig 12146 bp, 11 predicted proteins | sample ArcticOcean_MG_C_6_FD_89690 | JGI IMG/M metagenome (GOLD analysis project Ga0115000, IMG submission 89690) | Marine microbial communities from western Arctic Ocean - ArcticOcean_MG_CB8_128 | ecosystem: Environmental > Aquatic > Marine > Oceanic | place: Arctic Ocean: Canada Basin | collected... | reverse complement strand
TGACTTGGCCGCATAATCTGGAAACCTGGCCTGATCAGGATATGCAGCAGGTTGAAACGGAATTCCTGAGCATCATCCGGCCTCTAGCAAAAAATGAGTCTGTTCACATCCTGGTAAATGACGAAGAAATGGAAAACTCCATCGCATCCACTCTGAATGATAATAATGTGGCAATGGATAACATCCTCTTGCATGACATCCCAACAAACGACTCATGGATTCGCGATTATGGCCCTAATTTTATTATGCAAAACGATGGGAAAGTTGCAGTAAATGATTGGGACTTCGATTCCTGGGGCAGAAAATATAAGTGGGAGCTGGATGATCTTGCAGGAACGGTGATTGCTGAAGAATCAGGATTGCATCATTTTAAACCAGAGATCGTTTTGGAAGGCGGAGCCATAGAGGTGAATGGAGCTGGAACCTGCGTTACTACCGAGTCCTGCATTCTTAATCCTAACCGCAATAATGGAATTACCCGCGAGTCTATGGAAACGGTATTAAAAGACTATCTAGGAGTTTCAAAAGTTATCTGGCTGCACGGAGAAATGGAAGGTGATGATACCGATGGGCACATCGATAATCTTGCACGCTTTGTGAATTCCACCACCATGGTCTGCGCTGTCGAAGAAGATAAAGAAGATCCGAACTATCCCTGTTTGAAAAAAAACTTTGACCGTTTAAGAGCAGCCACCGATCAGAATGACAAGCTTCTCGAAATTGTAGCCCTTCCCATGCCAGGTTATATCGGAAGTCCCTCGGAACGTTTGCCAGCAAGCTACGCAAATTTTTATATCGCTAATAAATCCGTTTTGGTTCCGGTCTACAATCATCCGAATGACAAACGAGCACTTGCAATTCTGGAGCCCCTTTTTCCTGAGCGCGAAATCATCCCTATCCCTTCGACCACACTCATTTGGGGACTAGGGGGAGTTCACTGTTTGACAAAACAGCAACCGGTTGGAATTTAAATTTTTAACTGGAAAAACTAGTTTCAGGAGTCGGTCGAAGATTCAACCTGCGCAGGAAGTTCAGGAAGTTGTCGAGTATTTTTCAATTTATCCAGTTCCTCTTCCATAGCTGAAATGGTTTTATTTTGCCTGCGAATCACCATGCGCATTTTAAGCCAGCTGGTCAACCACATAAACCAAGCACCCAACAAGCCTAGGCCCAGTGGAATCATTACCACTGTTACCAGAGGAAGCTCCTGAGTATGCAGATTTAGATGGAAATCATAATAGTTGATTTCCACAGAGGTCATATTCTGCACAGCAAACGATCCTATTAGAATCGCCAGTAGAAAATAGATTATTAGCTTTACGGCTGGCATATGTGAAGGATTTTAAAGAAATGGGCGCAGGCGAAGACTATTCGTCGTCTTCATCCTCTTCATCGTCACCGTCACCGCCTTCAGCTTCTTCAGGAGCAGATGCGGGCTCTTCTTCAACTACAGTCTCTTCAACGGGAGCAGCTTTTTCAACCTGTTCTTCTGCATGAACAGGCTCTTCAGCAGGAGCAGCATGTTCCGATACGGGTGCTGCTGGTGCTTCTTCAAGACTAACGATACCTGCAGGCATTTTTGCAGAGCTGGTTCCTGCTCCTAACTCTACTAACAGAGATTCAATTCCTGCAACAACTTGATTTGATTTTGCTGCCACATTGGCAGAGTTACCCATGGACATTTCCTGAACAGTTACTAGAGCTCGTTTCAATTCCATTACCGCCATAACGCGCTCATAGTTTCCGATTTTACTATTGAGTCCCGCAATATCCTGGTTAACTTTTTCGAGACTGGCATCAACATGCTTTCTTAGTGGCGCAATTTTTTCTTCCAGACTGGTTATAGTACCATCAATATCCACAACTCGAGTATCAAGGTCACGCACAAAGAATAGAATAAAAATAATTGCCAAAGAGGCCATTCCAAATCCAAGAAAAGCAACTGCTTTAAGCATATTCATTTCTTCTTTTTGCGTATTCACATCTTCCACAGGCTTGCTCAATTCGGCTTCTTCGTTCACTTTATCTTTCGACTCTCCCTGTTGGTAGTAAGTGCTGGCATCCTCTTTCTCTTCCCTTTTAATTTCTTCCAATCGGTCTTTAGGAGACTGAGATGCTTCGCTGTTTTTTCCTTGTTCGTCCGTCATAATTAACCTTTTAAATTAATTGCGCCGCTGATTATCATCTATAACTATTATCCAGATCCATTTCAAATCGTTTATAATTGATAAGAATGAATTGAGGGAGTGTGAGTATTCTTTAATAAGAAAACCATTTTATCGTGCCAAATGACTCTAAATGTTTCGACTTAACCTGGAAACAGTGAGAAAAAATGAATCCTGATAGTACAAGTGCAGCCCGTAATTTGTCAAGAAAAATAAGGGGCGTTTTTTGCCTACTTGCAGGAATGATTCTGATGGGACTAAGCCCCCAAAAAAACCCGATTTCTGAGTTGCTCTTAACTCCGAACGCTCTAAAAAAGATTCCAGCAGAACAAAGAGTTATCATCGATACCCGAGCAAAATGGAAGTTCCTCAGCGGTCATATTCCGGGCGCAATCAATATGAATAACTGGCGGGAATTCACTACCAAAAAAGATGGAATTAAAGGCATATTAATAGAAGACAAAACATTCATTTCTGATACCTTCTCAGCATTAGGATTAAACCCAAAGCAACTCATTATAATTTATGGCGAACCTAGCGACCCGTGGAGAACCGATGGTCGCTTTTTCTGGATGTTCGAACGCTACGGATTCGCGAAAGTTGCGCTTCTGGACGGCGGACTAGATAGCTGGAAGCAAAGCGGCGCAACTGTAGAAAGAGGATTTCAAAAAGGACGAAAATTTTCAAAAATCGCCCCTGAAACACTTAAATTAAATCCTGATACAATAGCAGATAAAATATTGATTAATAAAGTTTTATCAGATAAAAATTATGTGCTGATCGATAACCGCACACAGAAAGAATTTCAAGGGGCAACTCCCTATGGATCGGACCGTGGCGGCCATATCCCCAACGCCAAACACATCCACTGGCCCGATTTTTTTAAGAACGATGGCACATTAAAGTCAGCAACCGATTTATCTCATCTGTTGAAAAATGCAGGGGTGCGATCGGACCAAGAAGTCATTGTTTATTGCACAGGGGGGGTGCGCTCTGCAATGGCCTATTTCGTTTTTAGATATTTGGGATTCAAAGTTCGTAATTACGACGGCTCTTGGTGGGACTGGAGCCAAGATTCCAATTTACCAATAGAAACCAGCGGATGACCAAATATTTCCAAGTAGCAAAAACGAGCGATATCCCATCAGGAGAAAGAAAGCGCGTAGAATTAAACGGCGAGCGCGTAAGCATCTTCAATATCGATGGAGAGTTCTTTGCCATCTATGATCAATGCCCGCATAAAAAGACCGCCCCTCTCATCCGTGGAACGCTAAATGGAATCGGCGTGAAATGCCCCAATCATGGCTACCGCTTCGATTTAAAAACAGGGGAATGCGATCGCGGAGAACGCTTTAATACGAGAGTGTACCTGGTCAAAGTTGTGGATGACAATATTCTGGTTGGGTATTCTGCTTCAGAGGACGATTAAAGCACATCCAACCCTCCGTATGAGGAGAGAGAATTTGACCTTCATACAAATAAGAATATATATCCCTTCTAGATCGCCACACTCCTTTCAGTCATTCGCGATGACGCGCGGAGTGGTTTTACCTGAGGCCAGTGGATGACAAAAGAATTTACTACCTCATGGGGACTCAAGCAAGATCGTCTGAGGACTTGATGGTTAGGGGTGGGTTGGATTTCAAATGTTAATCAGAAAAATCAGTGCGAGCCCTCATCGTGGCTATGCCCCTCTTCCTCGCCACCAGAACCTTCTGCCGTAGGCGCACTCGCCCTTCTTCCTAAAGATTCATTTCCATGCTTTAAAGCTTCATTATAATGTTTGATAGCTTCTTTGGCGTGTTGCAGAGCCACAGAACCATGAGTTTTTAACTCTTCACTGGCATCTGGTATTTGCAGGCCGAACTCATAGTGCTTTATCATTTCCTTTAGATGAAGATAACCCTCTTCTCCATGCCCCAGACCTACACTAGCGTGACCGCCCGATTGCGCCCAAACAGGATTGGCCGTAAATAGTGCCGCAACAAAACACACGCTGATAACAATCGATTTAATCATTTCTTTCTCCATAATTATTTTAACGCTCCTGATTTTGGCAGGAGCAATACATTAGCTATCAATAATATCTGCCAATAAAATTCACTTGTCAACTATAGGAAAATCCAAAAAAAATCCCTGGAAAAAATTCCAGGGATTGATATAGCCTAATTTAAAATTACTCCATCAAACCTGCATTCGCATTACTTCCTGATAAGCTTCGACCATTTTATTTCTCACCTGCATAGTCAACCTGAATGCCAGGTCGGCTTTACCTACAGCCAACATGGTCTCATGGATATTACGAGTATCTCCAGTGACAAAATCCTGAATAGCAACATCGGCTTCTTTCTGAAGCGTATTTACCTTGTCGAGAGATTGCTCAAGAGTATCGGCAAAGGAAGGTCCATCCGTTCCTTTAGTCTCGCCGGGGGTACTGAGTCCTTTTGAAGGGCCGACTCCCTGTAGCGCTTTTAAATTACTTGAAAGAGTAATGTCGTTCATAAATTTCCAATTAAAATCTTATACTAATAAATTATAACAAAATTAAAGCAACAGCCCTATTCAATTTATGTAGCTGTTTCAGTGATTGACGCCCGCACTGTTGACCCGCGTTTCATCATCAACTGAATAACTGCGTTATAGAAAATCTGGTTTTCCGCCATTTTAGCCATTTCCTTGTCAACATCAACGTTATTGCCATTCGACTTGGCGGCATCATCTTCTTCAAAAGGGTCTGCGGTCATGCTACCAATATTCGAAGTTTTGGGACCAAAATGCTTTTCATTCGTAGCCTGAAGGGTCAACTGCCCCTTCGACCCTAAAGCTTCCCGCAACTGCCCTTGGAAATCAATTTCGCTGGCCTTGAATCCTGGTGTGTCCAAATTACCAATATTTGATGAAATCACACTTTGCCGCGAAGACATCAAATCCAGGCTCTTACTCATAGCCTTTGGCACAGTATCTGAAAATAACAGTTTATCCAACAACATAAGAGCAGTCCCCTTTCTTCTCTAGTAATAGCAAAAGTTATGCCATTAGGTTGAGTAAATGGTAATGCATCAAATAATCATTTAAACCTTTATATTTAAAAGATTAACTAACATCATCTCTTAGCGTCTCACCTAACCAAAAAGTTGATAAGAAAGAAAATTTGGCGAAACTTGCCGTTTTTTTGACATATTTTCCTGCCTAAATAAATATATATCCATTCTTATAATTATCTAGATATAGTATACTTAGCACTCTATTATGTTATTTTTTTACTCAATATTTTATCCTAATGGCCCTGCAGAATCTAAAAAGCTCAATCTTGAAATTAGGCAAAGAGAGCCTTTTTGAGATACTTCATCTGATCGGATCGCAGTTAAAAGAGCTTTATGACTGCAAAATGGTACGTGTCAATCTAGAAGATTTATATGAAGGGATGTTGGTTTGCCAATATGTAACTGGTCAAAACCGTCCTGAACCTATCACTAAATTCATCTCACCAGAAGCATCTGTCATCTCCCAGGCATTCTTGAATAATGAGGTTGTCGTATCTTGGAAATTACCAGATGGGTTCGCTAAAGTGCAAAATCCCTTCGAAAAACTGTCGCAAATCAAAGCCACAGCAGTTTTTCCCATCACGCACCAGTTTCGCCCCATCGGCACCCTAAGCTTGGACTGGGGAAAAGAAGGAGAGTTTCTTGATGAAGACCAACTCAAAGATGTTACGGATTTTCTTTCTGAAATAAGTTCCGTTCTGGATCGTGCCAAGCGATTTCACCAGAAGATATCTTTTTCGCGTCATCTAGACTTGGCAAGAAAAAAGGAAGCGGCCTGGAGAATGATGCGATCTGCGGTACAACTTATAGACAAGTTAACTTTGGCTTCTGTCTGGGTACCCACCAAAAAACCCAGTGACAGCGTGGAAATTTTGGCGGCATTTTCAAAAAATCAAGAAGACGCTCTAATTTATAACAATCGCGAACAGATCAATATTCACAAACAAAACCTGATCAGCCACATTGTTACCTTTGACAAATCCACTGGACTCATGGCTAAAGACCCACAACAGAAAGCGGTCTACATAGAAGACGTGATGAGTAAAAGCTTCAGCCGAAAGTCAGTGGCTCGACAAATCGACCTCGTCTCCTTATATCAAGTTCCAAAAATAAAAAAGGAATCCGGGCAATTGATCTGCGTTGCAAATTATTACACCAACACACCGCATCAATTCACCGTCTTTGAACAACGTCTTCTGGAAAACCACGCTTCCATGGTCGAAAAACTGATTTTGGAAGAAAATCCAGAACATATCGAAATAGAAGTATTAGGTGAGATTGAAGAACTATTGTCAGATACATCAGACACTCTGCAACCTTTCTTACAAAATATTCTGGCCAAAACATCTGAGCTGATCGGTGCTGACTCTGGAACCATTTCTATATCTAAAATTATGGATGGGAGACCTTGGCTGGTTGTCGAAAATGAAGTGGGACAGTTGATAGGTGCAAAATCTCAAGGCTGGATGAAAAGCAAAATCCCCCCGCTACCCATAGGTGGCGAAGAAGTTCCGCAAGACCAACGTTCCCTAAACGGTTATGTTGCTCATACCGCGCGCCCGGTATTGATTCCCAATACGGATGATGAGAGAAGTGGATACTATAAGAGCCTTTCGCCTAGGATTAAATCGGAGCTGGCGGTTCCTATCATTCACGGCAATCACGTTCTCGGTGTTATCAATCAGGATAGTTTTCGTAAATATTTTTTCACTCAGGAACATCAGAGAATTTTACAAATTATTTCCAGTCTGATCAGCTCAAAAGTATACAACCTAAAACAAATTGAAACTCTAAAGCAGGAAATCGTCCAACTACGTCAGGATATTGAATACAGAGATCCTAAAGTTTCTTCCTATCATTTTGGTAACGTCATTGGCAAAAGTCAGAATGTTCATTCTCTAGTACATCAAATACACACGGTGGTCGAGTCTATTTGCAACCGCATGCTGAATTGGGAGAAACGACAATTACAGGAAACAGTCACCGGCCTGCCCTGCCTTTTGATCCAGGGACAGACCGGTTCAGGAAAAGAATTCTTTTTTAACAATATTTACTCTCATCTGAATGAAATTTTCCAAAGAGAAAAAGGTGCAACCTTTAAGCTACCCCTAAAAAAAACCAATATCGCTGCGTATAGTGGCGAGCTAACTTATAGTGAGTTATTTGGTCACAAGAAAGGTGCCTATACCGGAGCTGAATTTAACAGACAGGGCATATTGGAAGAAGCGAATTCGGGCATCGTTTTTCTTGATGAAATCGGCGATGCTGATCCGAAGACACAAGTACAACTCCTCCGTTTTTTGGACACAGGAGTTTTCATGCGTCTAGGCGAAAACCAGCCGCGTTACTCAAGAATATTTTTGGTCGCCGCTACCAATAAAGATTTACAAGTCGAAATCAATGCCGGAAGGTTTCGGGAAGACCTTTACCATCGCCTGAGTGCGCTGAGTTTTCAAATCCCGCGATTGAATGATCGATTGGAAGACATTGAAGACCTTGCCACGCATTTCTTAGGGATTCTATTCAACAGTTACAAACAAGAAGGCAGTGATAATCCACCACAGTTGGATGCGGGTGCCATCGACTATCTCAAACAGCACCATTACCGTGGCAATGTAAGGGAATTAAAAAATATTCTTTTGCGCGCCATGTTATTCAGAAAAAGTTCCACGATCACAAAAGAGGAAATCAGGACCGCTTGCAATACCGAACCTTTAGCTAAAGAACCCAACCCTCATGTTTTTATAGAAACTCTGCTTGACCAGTTTGATAGGGGAGAAGCAGATTTCTGGTCTGATATTCATCAGCCTTTTAAAAATAGCCTCATGACTCGCGACACAGCCAAGTCCTTGATCCTAGCGGCAAAAGAACGCTATCAAACGAATCTGCCTGGCCTTGCAGTAAAACTTCGCGCCTGTAAAGACCGAAATCATATAGAAAAAGATGAAAGAAAAAAGTTCCTTAGTTTTAAAAACTTTCTTTATAAGACCGTTAAAATATCTGCAAACTAATCCACAAATGGCATATTCCCTGTATCAAAGGGATATATTTTGACATCAGCAATATTCATATTTTCACATGTTTGTAACTTGGGTAATAGCCGTTCGGGTTGACCTATAGGCATAATCTGTTAAACTAATTTTGTATCTACCCGATACTTCTCTAGGTTTCAATCCATGGGATATCCATATAGTCCTTCAGGATATAATCCCAAGCAAATAAAACTCGAAATTATTCTATAGATTTTTTGAATATTTAAAATCCATATTTTTTTCAATTATTTCAATAACCATTAATTTAGGAGCATTAAATGTCATCAACTGCTATCGCTGAAAAATTCAAAGTTAAAGATCTCTCTTTGTCCGATTGGGGACGAAAAGAAATTATACTGGCGCAAAACGAAATGCCGGGTCTTATGGCTCTGCGGACAAAATATGGCACCGAGAAACCTTTGAAGGGAGCGCGTATTGCTGGCTCATTGCATATGACCATTCAAACCGCTGTTTTAATCGAGACTCTCATTTCTCTCGGGGCAGAAGTTCGTTGGGCATCCTGTAATATTTTCTCAACTCAGGACCATGCTGCAGCTGCAATCGCAAAAGAGGGAATCCCTGTATTTGCGTGGAAAGAAGAAACAGAAGAAGAGTATTGGTGGTGTACAGCTCAAACCCTATTATTTGATAATGACCAGGGTCCCAACATGATTCTCGACGATGGCGGCGATCTAACAGGATATGTCCATGAAAAACATCCTGAACTGCTCGCAGAAATTCAGGGCGTTACAGAAGAAACCACCACCGGTGTTCACAATCTCTACAAGATGATTGAAAAAAATACTCTTAAGCTACCAGCGATGAATGTAAACGATTCTGTGACCAAATCCAAATTCGATAACCTGTATGGTTGCCGCGAGTCACTGGCGGATGGCATCAAGCGTGCTACAGATATTATGATTGCGGGTAAAGTCGTTGTCGTTGCTGGGTATGGGGATGTAGGCAAGGGCTGTGCAGACGCCATGAGCAGTCTCGGCGCACGAGTTATCGTTACGGAGATTGATCCTATTTGCGCCTTGCAGGCAGCGATGGAAGGTTATGAAGTAACCACAATGGAAGAAGCCGTAAAAGAAGGCGCTATTTTTGTAACCACTACAGGTTGTGCTGACATCGTTTGCATCGAGCATATGGAAAAAATGAAAAACGATGCGATTATTTGTAATATTGGCCACTTCGATATTGAAATTCAAGTGGAAGCTCTGAATAATTTTCCCGGTATTGTAAAAGATGTTATCAAGCCACAGGTTGATAAATACACTTTTCCTGATGGTCACAGTATAGTTATGTTGGCTGAAGGGCGGCTTGTTAATCTTGGTTGCGCCACAGGACATCCTTCATTCGTAATGTCCAATTCATTCACTAATCAGGTATTGGCTCAAATTGAAATGTACAATAAGAAATACGAAGTCGGCGTTTACACATTACCAAAAATTCTGGATGAAGAAGTCGCAAGATTGCATCTGGATAAACTGGGAATAAAATTGACAGTACTTTCTGATAAACAAGCGGACTATCTGAACCTTCCAAAGGATGGACCGTACAAGCCGGAACATTACCGATACTAATCTGCTAAAAAATAAAAGCCGACCTTCCCATTGCGGAAGGTTGGCTTTTTTTATTCTTACACCATTTAAATTTTAAAGCGGGTTTTCCTGCAAAAACCTCTGCATCCACGGGATGATACGCTCGTGAGCATCTTCTACCACATAGTGTCCTGCGTCTTGAACACGGTAAACTTCGGCCTCTGGGAAAATCTTCTGCCACCTTTTGAGAAAGTGATCGTTGAAAACAAAATCTTTGGCACCCCAGACAATCATTACAGGAAGTGATTTGAATTGCTCCAGATTCTCTTCAATATTTTTAACAACAGAATAGCTAGGCGCATCAGGATTCATCGGAATATCCTGAACAAAACGCAGAGTCCCAATACGGTTGGCAAAGTTGTCATAAGGGGCCAAATACCCTGCACGGACTTCATCTGTCATGCGCTCTTTATTTTTGCACGCCATATCTACAGCCGCCAATGCAAAAGCATTAAACCCACGAATAGCAATAGCACCAAACCCAGGAATACGGCACAACTTAAGCCTTATCGGTATATTCTCCGATAAAAATGAGGCCGTATTGAACAATACCAGTCGTTTTATTTTTTGCGGATGACGAACCGCGAATCCCATGCCAATGGCTCCACCCCAGTCATGAACCACCAATGTGATATCGTTGAGTCCCAGCTTATCTACTAATGCTTCCAGATTATCTATGTGTTGTGAAAGTGTGTAGTTATAATTTTGCGGCTTGTCTGATTTCCCCATCCCCATATGATCAGGAACCACACATCGATAGGATTGTTTTAATCCAAGAATCAGGTTCCTGTAATAAAACGACCAGGTAGGGTTACCATGCAACATGAGCAGTGTTTCACCCTGCCCCTCATCAAGAAAATGGTATTTACTGGAATTCAGTTCCAGAGTGTGTGAAGTAAATGGATATAAATCATTCACCACTCCACACCCATCATCAGGCAATTGAGGCCACTGCCAATTCCTAGTAACGCAGCTTTATCCCCCTTTGCCATAATTCCCTTTTCAACTCCCATTGCAAGAGTAACCGGCAAAGAAGCGGAGCCTGTATTACCAAGAAATTCGAGAGTCGAAAAATCCTTTTCGATGTCGAGGCCAACATTTTCATACATCAGCTTCCGATGTCCTTTTCCAACTTGATGACAAAACACACGGTTCACCTCTTCATTTTTCCATCCCAGTTCTTCGCGTGTGCGATTCCACGTCCTACCAGCAAGTCGGCATCCTTCGAGCATTAATTTTTCTGAATCCGTTTCCATTAAGGGAGCAGCCTGTGCCCCGGAATCCACATTACCGCGACAGAGATGGTTAAACTTTGTTTCGGCGATAGAAATCCCTCCAAGCAACCGGTGTTTTTTCTGAGAAATATCTTTGTGAGTGAGAAGCATTCCCACCGCCACCGAACCAATGGTTAACGAAGCAAAAGAAGATTTTATGGTATTGCGGGTGATATCGGGACGGGACAATAAGCTTTCGATAGTATTATTTACAAGTGGGCCGCCATTTTCACCGGAAACGATGAGTCCAGACTTTATAGATCCCTGTTCGATCATATTGCCAATGATGCACATGCTGTTTAAGACTCCAAGACATGCATTGGAAACATCGAAAACAAAGGATTCTTCTGGGAGTCCCAGGTGATGATGAACTATAGATGCGGTCGAAGGTTCCAGAAAGTCTCTGCACACAGAAGCGGAAATAAGGCAGCCAATTTCCTTTGCATCGATACCTGAATTCTCTATTGCCTTTTTTCCCGCTATAGCAGCAACTTCGCTTGGAAAAACCCCTTCATTCCAAAACCGACGTTCTTCTATTCCGCTCATCAACTCTAATCGGCCTGACGGAAGTTTCAATCTTTCATAAAGAGGGGCAAGCCGAGTTTCAAGTTCACTGGACGTAATACGGTTTTCGGGTAAATGATACCCCAAACCTTCAATGCAAACATTTTCAAACAGCATCTTTATCAGGTCTCACCTTATTATCATCTTCAAGATCAATGAACTGCATATTGTAATACTTCTGATATAGCCCGCTACTCGCCAGAAGTGACTGATGAGTACCAGACTCTACAATTTTGCCATCATCCATTACAAGAATTCGATTGGCATGTTTAATGGTAGACAAACGATGCGCTATTACAAATGACGTTCGATGTTCCATCAAGTTATGTAACGCATCTTGAACTAGTTTTTCTGATTCGGAATCAAGCGCAGAGGTCGCTTCATCTAAAATCAAAATCGGCGCATTTCTGAGGATAGCACGCGCAATGGCAATTCGCTGTTTTTGTCCACCCGAAGGTTTCAC
>Ga0115000_10004010_pt1 | contig 12146 bp, 18 predicted proteins | sample ArcticOcean_MG_C_6_FD_89690 | JGI IMG/M metagenome (GOLD analysis project Ga0115000, IMG submission 89690) | Marine microbial communities from western Arctic Ocean - ArcticOcean_MG_CB8_128 | ecosystem: Environmental > Aquatic > Marine > Oceanic | place: Arctic Ocean: Canada Basin | collected... | reverse complement strand
TCTAATGATTTTATCTCCAGGTATTGCCTTAGGATTTTTTTTTTCATTCAACCATTTTTCCAACTTTTTCACCACCAAATAAATGAAAATGAAAATGAGGAACTTCCTGACCACCATGATCATTTAAATTTGTAAGAACACGGTACCCCTTAGTAGAAATACCAAGTAGTTTTGCAACATGGGTAATTCCTTTGCTTAAAGCAACTATCTCTTGATCTGATGCTCTATTATTAAAATCATCTAAATCGATATATTCACCCTTTGGTATTATTAGAGCATGAATTTTTTTTTGAGGATTAATGTCATAAAAAGAAAGGATATGTTCGTTTTCGAATATTTTTTTACAAGGAATTTCTTTTCTTATAATTTTAGCAAAAATATTGCTTTTATCATAACTCATTATCTATTATTCTTTTCTTCAATTCCTGACTGTTTTTTTCTGTTTTCTAATTCTTTCAAAACATCTTCAAACTTAATATCTGCTACTTCTAGTGCAACCAGTAAATGATAAATTATGTCTGCAGCCTCGTGTACTATGTTGGAGTTAGTATTTAATGCCTCTTTAAGCTCACCAAACTCCTCTTCCATCTTGTCTATGCATTTTGACAACCCAGCAGATAATAACGAAGAAGTATAAGATTTATCTCCATCTTTGTTTTTTCTTTCTCTTATTATTTTTACTAAATTTATTAAATTTTCTGACATATTTAAATTCTAACAGGAATTCCTTTTGAGTCCAAATATTGCTTGGCTTCTTGAATTGAATGTGTCCTATAGTGAAATATTGAAGCAGCTAGAACTGCGCTCGCTTTTCCATATTTTACACCTTCAAATAAATGCTCTAAAGTTCCTACACCTCCAGAAGCAATAATGGGTATATTTATATTTTTTTCAATTTCTGAAATTAACTTAATATCATATCCTTTTTTAGTACCGTCTCGATCCATGGATGTAATTAATAATTCTCCTGCCCCACTATCCTCCATCTTTTTTGCAAAATCTAAAGCATCAATCCCTGTTTTGGTTCTTCCACCATGTGTATAAATTTCCCAACTGTTGTTTTTTTGTTTAGCATCAATCGCAACAACAATACATTGCGATCCAAATTTTTTACTACTTTCCCTAATTAAATTTTGATTATTAACTGCTGCTGTATTAATTGAAACTTTGTCAGCACCCGAAACTAGTAGTTTATTTATATCATCTAAACTTCTAACTCCACCTCCAACTGTAAGAGGTACAAAACAGTTTTCGGATGTTCTTTTAACTACATCAAATATAGTTTCTCTATTTTCATTCGAAGCTGTAATATCTAAAAAACAAATTTCATCCGCACCACTCTTACTATAAATTTTAGCTTGTTCTACAGGGTCGCCTGCATCTTTTAAATCTAAAAAATTAATTCCCTTAACTACTCTTCCATTTTTAACATCAAGACATGGAATAATTCTATTTTTAAGCATTTTCTAGTTCCTTAAGATCATTAAGGTTTATATCTCCATCATAAATTGCTTTTCCAACTATTACACCTTCAATATTAAATTTTTTTAATGTTTTAATTTTTTTAACATCTTCAATTGATGAAATTCCTCCAGAGACCACAACTGGTACTGATGAAATTTTTGCAATATTTATCGTTTCTTCAATGTTTGGTTCAGTTTTAGTACCATCCCTATCTATGTCTGTGTAAATAACCCTTGCAAAACCATAAGAATTTACATTTTTTAAATAATCTTCTGCAGTTTGGTTGATTGTTTCTTTCCATCCAGAAACTGAAAGTTTTCCCTTCTTTGCGTCCAAGCCAAGAGCAATTTTTTCTTTAAACGTTTCACACGCCTGCCTCAGAAAATCTGGATCTTTTATTGCAGCACTTCCAAGTATGACTTTATCGACTCCTATATCGATATAAGCTTGAATTTTATCAATGGATCTTATGCCACCACCAATTTCAATTGAGATATTTAATTTTTTTATAATATTTTCTATTATATTTAAGTTAACAAGCTCTCCTGAAAGTGCGCCATCTAAATCAACCATATGTAAATTTAAAAAACCAACATCTTTATATTTTAAAGCTTGATCAAATGGTGATTGTTCATAAGTAGTTTGATTTTCAAAGTTTCCCCTTAAGAGTCTTACGCACTTTTTATCCTTAATGTCTATAGCTGGAAATATTTTCATCTTATAAATTTATAAAATTTTTAATTATCTGTAAACCAACGATGTCACTTTTTTCTGGATGGAATTGTGTTCCAAATAAATTATCTTTTTCAACTGACGCAATAATTTCTTCTGAATAATTAGTTTTACTTGATACATGGCTCTCATCATCTGGAATAAATTTATAACTATGAACAAAATAAACATGTGCCTTTTCTTCAACATTTTTAAATAATTTACTATTAAAAGTAAAGGAAAGCTCATTCCAGCCAATATGTGGTAGTTTAAATTTATTATTTTTATTATCAATTTTTTTTACATTTCCTGGAATCCACCCCAGTCCTTTTGTTTTAACTTCTTCAAATCCATTATCTGCAAACATCTGCATTCCCACGCAAATACCAAACAAAAGCTTTTTCTTAATAATGGCAAATTCATTTAATGTGTCTATAAGTCCATCAATTTTAAATAAAGATTCTGTGCAATTTTTAAAAGATCCTTGCCCAGGTAAAATGACCTTATCAGATTGTGCTATTGTTTTTAAATTAGATGTAACTTCTATTTTAATTTCAGTGTTTTGGTCAGTGCAAACTGTTTTAAAAGAATTAATTACTGAACTTATATTACCAGATTCATAATCAATAATAGCAATGTTCATTGCTTTTTTTATAGCGATCCCTTGGTAGAGGGAACTACACCCTTATTCCTTGGATCTATTTCTAAAGCTGCTCTTAATGACCTTGCTAGACCTTTAAAACAAGACTCAATTATGTGATGACTGTTATCTCCATAAATATTCTCCACGTGAAGTGTTATTCCTGCTGCCTGAGAAAATGCTTGAAACCATTCTTTAAAAAGCTCTGTATCCATTTCTCCAAGCCTTTCTACTTTTAATTTAACTTTCCAAATTAAATAAGGTCTATTTGAGACATCTATGGCGACTCTTGTTAGTGTTTCATCCATTGGAATCATTACGTGAGCATATCTTCTAATTCCTATAAATTTTTTAGCAGCTTTTTTTAAGGCTTCACCAATCGCTATTCCAGTATCTTCTGTTGTATGGTGAAGATCTATGTGTGTATCTCCCTTTGCTTTTAAAGTTATGTCTATTGATGAATGTTTTGATAACTGTTCAAGCATATGATTAAGGAAGCCAATTCCTGTATCAATTTTATATTTTCCCTTACCATCTATATTTATTTCACAACTAATGCTGGTTTCTTTTGTTCTTCTAGAAATTTTTGCTTTTCTGATCATTATATATCAATGATTATATATAGATTATTTACTTATATCAATATTTGAGAACGGACACTTGTACAATCCAAATTAATGTCCATCTATATTCTATGACAACTATTGTACTTATTAGAAAAAATAACGAGGTTGTAGTAGCTGGTGATGGTCAGGTTAGTATGGGTAACACTGTAATAAAGAGCACTGCAGCTAAAGTTAGAAAAATTGAAAAAAGAAATGTTATTGCGGGATTTGCGGGTTCTACCGCTGATGCCTTAACCTTGTTTGAGCGACTTGAGGCAAAATTAGAAAAGCATGCCGGTAATCTTGCTAGAGCGGCTGTTGAATTGGCCAAAGATTGGCGAACTGACAAATATTTAAGAAGACTAGAAGCATTAATGGCTATTGGAGATAAGCACAATAGCTTCATAATTTCTGGAACTGGAGATGTTTTGGAACCAGAAGGAAATGCTATCGGAATAGGATCGGGCGGAAATTATGCTTTAGCTGCAGCTAAGGTTTTGTTAGATACTGATTTAAGTGCAGAGGAAGTTGCCAGAAAAGCAATTAAGGTTGCTTCAGAAATTTGTGTGTTTACCAACAATAATATTAAAATCGAAAAAATTTAATGGAAAAATCAAACATTACTACATTAGTTCCTAAAGAAAAAAATTCCAAAGATAATCCTTCTTTGGTTAGCTCATTATCACCTCGAGAAATTGTTTCTGAATTAGATAGATACGTAGTGGGGCAAGATAAAGCTAAAAAAGCAGTTGCAATTGCTCTTCGTAATAGATGGAGAAGACAAGCCCTAAAAGGTGAAATGAAAGATGAGGTTTTGCCTAAAAATATTTTAATGATTGGACCAACGGGTGTTGGCAAAACAGAAATTTCAAGAAGATTATCTAAATTGGCAGAGGCTCCCTTTGTAAAGGTTGAGGCAACCAGATTTACTGAGGTAGGATATGTTGGAAGAGATGTAGAACAAATAATTAGAGATTTATTAGAAATTGCTATTGCAATGGAAAAAGTAAAAAAAAGAAAAGAAGTGCTAGCTAAAGCTCAAAAAATGGCTGAAGAAAAAGTTCTTGATGCTTTGGTTGGAAACAAAGCAAGTGTTGCAACGAGAGAAAGCTTTCGAAAAAGATTGCGAAGTGGCGATTTAGATAATAATGAAATTGATATAACTGTAAACGACAACAGTTCATCACAGTCTTTCGAAATTCCAGGAATGTCAGGTGCTAATGTGGGCATGATTAATATTGGAGAAATACTTGGTAAGACAATGGGCACTAAAAAAAAGAAAAAGAAAATGACTGTAAAAGATTCTCATGACATTTTAATAAATGAAGAATCAGACAAACTAATCGAAGAGGATAAAATAATTAAATCAGCAAAAGATACTACTGAAAATAATGGTATAGTTTTTTTAGATGAAATAGATAAAATTTCTGGAAGATCAGACCGTTCTGGTGGAGATGTTTCTAGAGAAGGTGTTCAAAGAGATTTATTACCATTAATTGAAGGGACTACTGTTAGTACTAAATATGGTCCAATTAAAACAGATCACGTCTTATTTATAGCTTCTGGAGCTTTTCAGCTTGCTAAACCATCCGATTTATTACCAGAGCTTCAGGGAAGATTACCAATAAGAGTTGAACTTGAAGCTTTAACTAGTAATGATTTTAAAAGAATTCTTAAAGAACCAGATTACAGTTTGATCAAACAATATATTGCTCTTTTAAAAACTGAAAATGTAGATTTAGAATTCTCTGATGATGGAATAGATGCTATTGCAAATATAGCCTCAGAAGTTAACTCTACAGTAGAAAATATCGGCGCAAGAAGACTTCACACTATTATTGAAAGAATTTTAGATGATATTAGTTTTACTGCAACAGATAGAGCTGGCGAAAAAATTACTATTGACTCTAAGTATGTTAAAAAAAACTTGGATGATCTGGTCAAAGATACAGATTTGTCTAAATTTATTCTTTAATTTTTTTTAAGATAAATGTAAAAAGCTCCACTTCCTCCATCTTCAATTTTTGCATCACAAATTTTATAAATCATTTTCATTAGGCTTATATTTGATTCAATAAACTCTGGAACAGAGTATTTTAAAATACTTAGGTTTTTTGAAACATAAGGATTGGAAACATTATTAGATCTTAATCCTTTGCCGGTGATAACAATGATTCTAGTAACATTTTCTTGAAAACATTTATTTATAAAATTATCAATAGTTTTATTTGCATTTTCAAGAGAAAAGCCATGAAGGTCAATTGTCTTTTCTACTTTTTTTCGTATACTGCTTTTAAAAAATAGATCTTTATCTAATACTTTTTTTTTGTTAGATAAAAAATCTTTCCAATCTTTTTTATCTTTATCTGAAATTTTTTTGCTCAATTATCTTACTATGTCCGCTACCAACCAATTGGGTCCAGATGACCTTGTATCTTTTGAAAACTTCCAAGTGTCATAAACTTTTTTAATTTTTTCTGGATTGCCTGATATAATTTTTTTTTCTTTGTTCTTAATACACGTAATAAGTTCACTAACAAAGTCAACCGTAACCACTAAATTATTTTCTATTTTATTGTACTCTTTTATTGTTGCCGAATTAATGCCTACAAATGTAGTTTCTGCAAAATTGCCCATGGATTCTCTTTCTTTAAGTGCTTCTTCAAATTGATTATAGATTTTTTCCCCTAGAAGAGATTTGCTATTTGTAAGTTTATTGTCACTATCACTAAAATCTTTAATTATCGTTTCATAAGCAATTTTGGCACCTTCTAAGAAAAAAGTTTGTTCTTTTTCATCAAAATTTTCACTATTGAGATTTTCTTTTATTATTTTTTTAATCAATTGTTGTTTAAATTCAGTTTTAACTTTTCCTTCAAAACCATTTCTTTTGCCAAGTATTCCTCTTAATCTTAAAAAAATAAAGCCAGCAATCATTGCTAAAAGAATTATGTCTATATATTCAAAATTATAACTCATAATTAAATATTATTTAGTATATTGCTTAATTTCAACTAGCAATTTACATTAAGGACAAATGAACACATTATTGCTACTAATAGTAAGCATACCTATTATTGAAATTTACCTATTTATTAAAATTGGTTCTCAAATTGGAGCCTTTTACACCATATCTCTTATTTTTATTACTGCCTTCTTAGGAATAATTTATGCACGATATGAAGGTTTCAACACTTTAAAGTCCGGCATGTCTCAAGTTATAAATAATGAACTGCCTATTTATGAAATTATTTCAGGTGCCGCCTTAGCATTTGCAGCTTTACTTTTAATCCTACCGGGGTTTGCAACAGATTTTTTAGGTTTATTTATTATTTTTCCACCTACAAGAAAATTGATTTTAAAAAAAATATCAAATAAACATTCTCAAACTAATAAGAAGCAAGACTATATTAATGGTGAGTTTGAAGATGTTAACGAAGATGATGACAAACAAATATAAAATTTTAGCAAACTTTATAAAAGATATGTCTAGCGAAACTACAGACGTACAATCTTATCTGTTTGTTAAGGAAAATATTTCAAAATATCAATTAAATATAGACATAACTTCTAAAGCTCTAAAAAATAATATGATTGAAGTAAGCACAATACTTAAATTTGAAGACAAAGAACCCAATGAAAAAAAATCTTATTTTGAAATAGTTTATATTTCAATTATAAAGGTTGATGAAAACATCAAAGAAAAAAAAATCTTAGAAAAAATAGTTTTGTGTGATTTACAAAATGAAATTTACCCTAACATAGAAAAAAGTTTTTTAGATTTATTACACAACTCAGGTTTTCCTGGAGTTAAACTAGAAAAAAAAATTGATTTTGATAAATTATATAATCAAAAATTTAATTAAAGAAATTTTTTTTTAAGCTCATTTTTAAAAAATTTTTATGTAATTTAAGCTCTTCGAGCTTTGGCTTAATAATATTTTTACAATAATTATTACTATTATTTAAATCTACATTTAATTTATAACTATCATCGTTTTGAAAATTAAGGCTAGGTTCTTTTTGATCAGTTAAATTAATATAAACTTTAGATAATAACTCACAATCTATAAGTGCAGTATGTTGAGTTCTCTTGGAATTATCAATTCTATATCTTTTACAAAGTGCATCTAAACTGATTGAAGCGCCCGGAAACTTATCTCTTGCCATTGAAAGTGTGTCGATAACAACATTTTTTATACTATTTTTTCCTAATAGCTTAAGCTCATTATTTAAATGTAATAAATCAAACTCAGCATTGTGAATGATTAATATTTTGTTTTCTATAAACCTCAAAAAATCATCTACAACTTCATTAAATTTTTTCTTTGATGATAAAAATTCATCAGTATACCCATGAACTTCTAGAGCTCTTTGCGAGACTTTTCTTTCTGGATTTAAATAACAGTGGAATTTTTTTGAGGTTGGAAAAAGATTATTAAGTTCAATGCATCCTATTTCAACTATTCTGTGCCCCTCTCTGACCGAAAGCCCGGTAGTTTCTGTATCTAGTACTACTTCATTCATTATTAATTTTTTTTAATATAATGTTTATATTCTTTCTTAAAGAAACATTAGTAAAGTTATTTTTTAAAATAAAGTGTGCTTTTTTTTTTTTATATTCTAAAGGTAGTTGAGTTTCTTTAAATTTTTTAAATAAACTCATATTAAAATTTTTCCTTTTTTTAAGTCTTTTGTAAATTTCAGATTTTTTAGACTGAACAAATATTATAATATCACCTTTTTTATTTAGTTTATTTTCTAGAAAAAGAGGAACATCCAAAATTATGATTTTTTTGTTTTTGTTTTTGTTTAAAAAAATTTTCATTTTTTTACTTATTTCAGGATGTATAATTTTTGTAATTTTTTCCAGATTATTACGCCTTGCTAAAATGGCCTTTATAATCTCTTCCTTCTTTATTGGAAACGATAAAAAAAATTTAGGTAGCTCTCTTTTAATTTTTTTAAAACAAGACCTATTTAAACGATAAATTTTTTTTACCTCAAAATCTGCATTGAAAACAGGGAAATGAAAAAGTTTTGCAATGTGACTTTTTCCTGATCCTATTTCTCCTACTATGCTAATTCTAATCATGATCCAATAACTCTGATACTTCGCGGCTTATATTGGGTAGCTTTCCTGTCCACGTAAAAAAAGAATTTTGAGCCTGGTTTAAAAACATTTCTTTGCCATTCATAGTTTTATGCCCCAATTCCTTTCCTTTTAAAAGAAAGTTTGTTTTGTTGGGATTATAAATTAAATCATAAAACAATATTTTTTTTTTTATCTTGCTGAAATCTAGATTTATATTGTCTTCTTTTTTTAATCCAAGGCTTGTTGCATTTATGATCATATCTGTATCTACAATATTTCCCCAGTCCAAAACCTCTATATATGGAAAATTTTTTTTAATTTCTTCTGCTTTCTTTTTTGTTCTATTGGATACTATAATTTTACCTACATTCATTTCATTCAATACATAAACTATAGAGGGCACCACTCCACCGGCTCCTAAAATTAAAAATTTATTTAATTTTACTACATCTTTTATTATTGAATTTTTAAAACCGACAACATCTGTGTTGTCGCCAACAACTTTATTAAAATCATTTTTGTATATAGTGTTTACAGATTGGGTTGCCATTGCAACATCTGAGAGTTCATCAAGAAATGGGATTACAAATTTTTTAAAAGGTACAGTGACGTTTATTCCACTAATGCTCCCTCTTCTAATTTGAAAAATCACGTCTTTAATATCGGTTTCTTTTAATTTTTTTTTTTCATAATACGCATCTATGTTGTATTTATTAAACCAATAATTATGTAGTTTGGGTGACAAAGAATGCTCTATTGGATTTCCTATAACTAAGTATTTTTTTTTCATTTTATGGTGTTTAGATATTCTTTAATTTGTTTAATTGGCAGGCCCATAATTGTGTCTTTATTTCCCTCTATTTTTGAAAATAAAGTTCTGCCCTCTCCTTCAATTTGATACACATTATAAGCATATAAAGCTTTGTCAGATATTTTATCTAAATATGTTTTTAAATCTTCATCTTTCATATTTTTCATTGTTAGGGAGGCCTTATCTGTATGATTCCATATCATGAAACCGCCTCGAGATATACAAACTGAGCTTACTAGCTGGTGAGTTTTTCCATTAAGCTTTTTAAGAATACTCAAAGCTTCTTCTCTATTTTTTGGTTTTGATATTATTTCATCATTTAAATCAATTATACTATCGGCTCCTAAAACAATATCGTTAGTAAATTTTTGGCTTACCTTGTTTGCCTTAAGCTCTGCCAAATTTTTAGATATAATAGTTGGAGATATTTTTTCTTTTGATAGGCTCTCTTTAACAGAATATTCATCAATATTTGCGGGTTTTACTAAAAATTTTATTTTATTTTCTTCTAAAATTTTTTTTCTTACTCCGCTCTTTGACGCAAGAATTATTTTTTTAATTATCATTTTTAAATATTTCATAAATTTTCATAATAGATGCTGCTGTTTCCTCAACTGACTTTCTCGTCATATCTATTGTTGGCCACTGATATTTTCTAAACGTCTTTTTTGCTTCTTCTATTTCTTTCTTAATTTTATTAAGATTTGTATAATCCGTGCTTTCTGTTTCTTTCAATGTGTTCAGTCTATTTTTTCTCACATCGGCCAATCTTTCTGCTTCGATTGTTAGTCCGACAACACAGGTTATTTTAGGTTTTCTTTTTAACAACTCTGGAATTGAGTTTTCATTGACTAGTGGAATATTTGATGTTCTAAGGCCTTTGTTTGCAAGATAAATTGATGTTGGTGTTTTGCTTGTTCTGCTTACTCCTAATAAGATTATATCAGATTTTTCTATATTATTTGTGGAATGTCCGTCATCGTGGTTCATCGTAAACTGTAAGGCTTCGATCCTATCATAGTATTCGGCATTTAGTTCGTGCTGGCCACTCGGAAGGTGTGTTGCTTTTTGTTTTAGTAATTTAGAAAAACTTATAATTAAATCATCTAAAATTCCAAAACATGGAATTTTAATTTTGTTACTTTCAATCCCCAGAAAGCTTGCCAAGTTACTATCAACAATAGTATATAAAATTATTGAATTCCTTTGTTTTTTGGCCGTGTTAAGTATTTTTAAAATTTGGTTTTCTGTTCTAGAAAAAGAATAAGGATGAATTTTATAATTAAAGTTTTTAAATTGTGCTTTTATAGCTAAGAAAATCCTATCAAGTGTCTCACCTGTAGAATCTGAAATTAAGTATATTTGATATGTATTATCCATGCATAAAATGTTTATAAACTAATTTTATTAACCTTTTTTTTTAAAATTAAATTTTTTTTATTAAAATTTTGTAAAACTCTCTTTTTATAAACATAAATAAACATGTTAATAACAATATACATCTAATCTAATAAACTTAACAGTCTCTCAAACTAGCTAGTAAGTATGGTTTTTTTAATAAGTATTTATCGTTGATAATTAATGAAAAAAGTGTGTATAAAAATAGATACCATTATTCACATAGTATATAACTAATACTACACTTATATATTTACTTATTAATATGACACCTATCCAAAATTGTTTAATAAATAAAGAAACAACAAATACACCTATATGGTTAATGAGACAAGCAGGAAGGTATTTACCAGAATTTAGAGAAATAAGAAAATTAAATACAGATTTTATTAATTTATGCTTGAATGAAGATTTATCATCTGAAATTACACTTCAGCCAATAAGAAGATTTGATTTAGACGCAGCAATTATTTTTTCAGATATTTTAATGTTGCCTTACGGATTGAGCCAAAAAGTAGAATTTGAAAAAAACTTTGGTCCAAAATTAGGTGATTTAGACTTAGATAAAATATCCAAAATAGATGAAATAGATTTTTTAGAAAAACTATTTCCTATTTATAAATCTATTAATAAAGTCAGTAAAAGCACTTTGTTAAAAAATAAAGACACAATAGGATTTGTTGGAGCACCATGGACATTGCTAGTTTATATGATTAACAAACACTCACCTAAAAAAGAATTAATAAAAGATTTTTTTAAAGATGAATTTTTAATTAATAGAATTTTAATAATTTTAGAAAAATTTTTAAAAATACACATCAGAGAACAAGTAAAAAGTGGAGCTACAGTAATACAGATTTTTGATAGTTGGGCCGGTTTATTAAAAGAAAAAGATTTACATAATTATGTTTATATTCCAACTTTGAATTTGGTTAATTATATAAAGTCATTAAAAGTGCCAGTAATTTGTTTTCCAAGAGGAATTAAAAATTACAAAAAATTTTGTCAAATTGTTAAACCAGATGCTATTAGTATTGATTATAATATTGACCCAATTTTAATTTCTCAAGAAATAAAGATTCCTATTCAAGGTGGACTAAACCCAAAAATATTACTTTCAGATAAAGAAAACTTAAAAAAAGAAACGCTAAAATATTTAAATATCTTTAAAGATTATCCTTATATATTTAATTTAGGTCATGGAGTTGTTCCAGAAACAGACCCATCGATGGTCGAATATTTAGTAGAAATTGTAAAAAATTATTAAATGAAAAAAGCTATAATATTATTTAATTTAGGTGGCCCAGATAAGTTGGAAAATGTTGAGCCATTTTTATTTAACCTATTTAATGACCCTGCAATTTTAAATTTACCAACTTTTTTAAGATATCCATTAGCAAAATTAATTTCAAATAGAAGAGC
>Ga0115000_10004009_pt1 | contig 12148 bp, 10 predicted proteins | sample ArcticOcean_MG_C_6_FD_89690 | JGI IMG/M metagenome (GOLD analysis project Ga0115000, IMG submission 89690) | Marine microbial communities from western Arctic Ocean - ArcticOcean_MG_CB8_128 | ecosystem: Environmental > Aquatic > Marine > Oceanic | place: Arctic Ocean: Canada Basin | collected... | reverse complement strand
CTGACTATGCTTTCAAAAGTTTAAAAAGATTTGATTATGATTATAATTGTGAAAAATATTTTCAATTAATACGTAAGCATATTAGTTAATCTTTTTAAATAAAATGTCCGTGTGTGAATTTGCTGGTTCCCATACATTCTTGAAATTAAATTTTTTTAAAAAACTTTTAATTTCTTCCCATTGAGGTGCATTTTTGTAATAATCCCCAACACTAACTTCTACATAAACAAAATTACATTTTTCAAGAGATTTTTTCGCACCCTTTAGAGCTGAAAGTTCTGCCCCTTGAATATCCATTACCCAAAAATCATATTCTTCAACTTTAAATGATTGCTCTAAAAAAAAGGTATCTATTTTTTTTGAAATTAGATTTACAGAGTTTATCATTTTTAAATAATCTTTTTCACTTTCAGAACCAAAATTATAAATAGACGATGAAGCAGCATCATTATTTGAAATATTAAAAGAAATCTTTTTATCATCTTCTTCATATAAAAGAATATTGAATGCACTCTGATTTACAAAAGTTGATACATTTATTTTTAAATCTGTATAAATTTTAGGATTTGCTTCTATCCAAATAGTTTTTTTATTGAACCAATCGTAAACAGCAGCTTCAGAGCCTCTATGAGCGCCCATATGCAGTATCCCATTTGACGAATTTAATGCTTTCAATAATTCTATATTAGGTTTTTGATTTGTATAACTCTTATTTTTATGAATTTTTGATAATTTCCAACCATAAGAGGTGAGCGTTTCTTTAATTTTATTTTTTAGATAATTTTTCATGTTTTCAAAAAATTAATTATTACAACTTAAAGTATTTTTCGCGTGCATTTATACCAATTACTATATATTAATTTTTATTTTAAAAAACTAATAATTGACTTTATACATGACAAAAAAACTAAAATTATGTTTGTTGGTTCTATTATTATTATCTGGATCAATTTTTGTTAAAATTAATTTCTACAAATTTTATTCAAATTATTTTGATCAAAAATGGCAATTTACTAAAAGTAAAATAGAGAAAGAAAATAAAATTATAATTAAAAAACAAGAGCAAGGAAAAATATTTTTAGAAAATGATGAGTATAATTTTTTAAAATTTAAATTAGAAGATAATGGTTTAAAATATAGTGAAGATTATTCTTATAGGCCAATTGGTTACATTGATTTATACGAAGACAGAATTTTGTTTGCTGCACATGATGGAAACTTTTATCTTTCGAATAAATTAGAAGAAATAAAAAAAGGAAAATTTAAATTAGATAAAATTAATAAGACTAATTTTAATTTTAGATTTGGTTTTGATGATTGGCTAAGTTATCGAAATATATTAATAAGAGATATACTTATTGATAACAAACATTTGTATGTGGTAATTAATGGTAGTAAGAAAATAAAAGAAGAAGAATATTCCCTATCTACAATAGTTTTAAAAGGAAATTTAGATTTAGATAAGAATGAAATAAAATTTGAAAAATTTTTTGACCCCAATGAATTGATTATAGGTTCTACTGACTTTTCTCACTCTGGTGGTAGAATTGTCAAGTACAAAAATAATGACTTCCTCCTTACTGTTTCAGATCACGCATTAATGGATAATTATGAAAAATTTATTAAAAAAATAAATTCTAAAGAATCTGTTATTGGTAAAATAGTTAAATTAAGTCAAAATAAATATGAAATTTTTTCTTTTAGTCATAGAAATCCTCAAGGTCTTTTTTATGACGAAGAAAACGATTTAGTTTTTGAAACAGAACATGGTCCAACCGGAGGTGATGAAATAAATTTAATAAAAAAAGGAAATCATTACGGCTGGCCTCTAGCGAGTTATGGCGCAAAGATAGATGGCTTAAATATGCTTAGAAATCATAAAAAAAATGGATACTCAGAACCCTTAAAATATTGGTGGCCTATAAACTGCGGTATTTCTGAAATTACAAAAATTGACGATGAGTTCAACAAGAATTGGGGCAATTATACACTTTTGAATGCATGCCTTAGTGGTTCTGGAGCAAATCAAGGTTACTCTATATACAGATGGGAATATGATCTAAAAAAAGAAAAATTAATAAAAAAAAATCAATATCACATAGGCGATAGAATTAGAGATTTAAAATATTCTGCAAAATTTAAAACTATATTTTTGATGCTTGAAGATCAGAAATCGATTGGATTAATTTTTAAATAAATTAAATTAATTTTTTATAAACATTAATGGTTTCATTACAATTTTTTTCCCAAGTAAAATTTTTTGATCTTTTATAAGAATTAAAAGCTAAATTTTTCATATATGTATCCTTAAATAAATATTCCTCCATTACATGAATTAAATTATTTTCATCTTTAGGGTCAAAGTATATTGCATCGTTCGTGCAAATTTCTTTAAACACATTAATATTACTACATATGACTGGACATTTAAAGCTCATTGCCTCTATGAGATTTAACCCAAAACCTTCATAAAGAGATGGAGCTATTAGTGCTTTTGCAGAAGAATAATAAGTACTAAGAATTTTATCATCACCTTTTACATGTTTTATATTTTGTTGAATGTTTAATTCATTAATGATTTGTTTTTCAAATTTATTAAATTTATTACCTCCAAAACAAACTAATTTAAAATTTTGATTAACTCTTTTGCATTTTGCATATGCTTTTAAAAGAAATATAAAATTTTTATACCTGTCTCTTTTTCCAACATAAAGCAAATAAGGATCGTTTATTTTTGAATCATAATTATCTTTGATGTTTGTCAAATGATTTGCTCCATGATATATGACACTTATTTTATCTGGCTCGATATTATAGAATTTAACTAAATCATTTTTTGTATTATTGCTGACACATATAAAATGGTCACAATCTATAAAAGCTTCTTTCTTTTTACTAATTTCATTTTTTGAATTTCTATAATAATCTTTAAATTTTTCATGAATTAAATCATGTACAGTAATTACTTTTTTTATTTTTTTTGGCTTATTAATTTTAGGAGTATAATAAGTGTCATGTATTATATCTGTTGATTTACTATTTATATAATTATTAAAATCTTTATTATTATAATTCTCTATAAACTTGAATAATGGATAATTAGGAAGATATAATCCAGTAGTAGTTTCCTTAGGTAATAAGGTTAAAAATTTATTTTTATGTAAAGCTGATATAACTTTTACATCTAATTTATTTTTGATAAGCTCTTTTATAAGACAAATAAAATATCTAGATATACCTCCTGTTTTTTCAATAGAAAAAATAGTATTGTTAAATGTAATTTTCATATAATTTTGAAAAAAATTAATTTACTTATGATACCAACATGATGCATAAAAAAATAGAAAAAATTATAGATTTAATATTAGAATATTTTGTCAGACTTAATTTTAATAGAAAAAAAAATATTTTTAAAAATATCCATAAAAATGAATTTGCATATTTTTTTAATGATACAATCTCTAAAGAAATAAATCTTAATGGTATTTACGAAAAAGAAGAAATTTCAATTATTTCAAAGATTATAAATAAAAAAAGTAATATAGTTGATATAGGGGCAAACATTGGAAACCATAGTTTGGCATTTAGTAAAATCGCAAAAAGAGTTTATTCATTTGAAGCGCACCCTAAAACGTTTCAGCTTTTAAAATTTAATTGTATGAATAATCAAAAAATCAAATTATTTAATATTGGTGTTTCTAACAAAAAAGGTAATCTTTTTTTTAAAAATATTAAAACTTATAATGTGGGAGGAAGAAATCTTAATTATTCTGGGTCGGTAAAGTCTCATGTTAATAAATTAGATAATTTAATAAACCTAAATGAAAAAATAGATTTGATTAAAATTGATATAGAGGGGCATGAATATCGGGCTTTGATTGGGATGAACAAGATATTATCTAATAACAAAAGTTTCTTAGTTATAGAATTTTGTGAAAATAGTATTTCAAAAAGAAGAAAGATAATCAATTTTTTAATTAGCCACGGATATTTAAACGCTTATGTTTTTTCTAACAATAAAAGCATTTTCCAAAAAAACTATCTTAATTTAATCATTAATATTTTAAAAATAGTTTTTTACAATTCATCAATTCTTGAGCCTAAATTGTTAAATATAGATTCTGCGAATTTAATCTATAATAAGATAAAAAGTAATATTATTTTTTCAAAAAAAAAAATAAATTTTAAAAAATTTAATTAATATTATTAAAAAAAATTCTTTATAAAGTCATCGATTAAATTTAATTTTTTTTTTGATAATTTTATTTTAGATAATTTAATTATTTTTTTTACTTCATGTAAAAAACCGTAACCTAATAATATTAAGATTTCTTTTAAATTATATTTTTTTTTATCTTTGATATATATACACTCAAATTGCTCTAAGGGTGCTCTTATAATGGGATTGTCATAATTACCAATAGTAAATGAGTCATTTTTTAAAGATTTTTTTGATCTAGTATAAATTGGAAAGCCAGTTAACAGCTTATAATTATTTTTTTTTAATAATAAATTTATCTTATCAAAACTATTTGGGTAAATTTCACTATTTAAATTTGTTTCTACTTCTATTAAAAAAGGTGATGAATATTTCATTATTGATGTAATAATTTTATCTTCTAAACCTTCGACATCAATTTTAATTATATCAATATCATATTTAAAAAATAAATTTCTAAAATCTTTGAATGAATATACTTGCTGTATGATAAAATTTTTTTTACCAAAATAATCACTATCTAATTCTTTACTATTCTTCTTCGCAATCTTAAATATATCCACAAAAGTAGATCCAGTTAATGTATTTGCAATATAATATTTAATTTTTGATGTCTTGTTACTTATTCCAAATTTAAATTTAAATAAATTATTTGGATATCTGATTAATTTCTTAAAATTATCATAAGACCAATTTAAACTTTTATTTGGATCAACCATTGCAATTTTAGCAATTCCATCAAAATTTAAGAGGATTGGTAGATATCTGTGACCAGCACCTATATCAATAATCCCTATTTTATCTTTTAATAAGATTCTTTTTAAAGCTAAAGATACTTTTTTAGATCTTGAGATATAGCTATTTCTTTGAATTATTTTTTTTATATTAAATTTTATCATTTTTTAATATTGATTTAAATTTGAAATAAGTTTTTTCAGAATTCTTAAAGTCTTTTTAGATTAAATAAGTATTTTATTATAATTGTAATAAGAACCATAATTTTATTTTGTTTATTATCAAGTCTAATTCTAGTGCATTCAACAAGATGATCATAAAAATTTACATTACTTGAAAAACCACCTCTTTGAAATATTCCAAATAATTCATTTTTTTTAGTTCCAATACCTTTAAGACGATATTTTATTATCATTCTATAGAAATAATCATAATCAGAAGAAAGTTTATATTTAAGGTTATATTTACCTACAATTTTTGCTGCATCCTTTTTTATAAAAAAACCTGTCGAATGACTTGAATAAAAACCCCAAGAATAGTGAATTTTCCACTTTTTATATCCATGTAAAACTGCCCAATGTTTTTTTACTGCTCCAAAAAAGAAATCTACATCTTGATTTCTTTGATAGTATTTTTCAAGAATTGTTAAAGAATCTTTTGTTAAAAGATCACCAGAATTAACAAATCCTATCAAGTCACCATTTGCTAGCTCTAGACCTTTGTTAAAGGCATCATATATTCCATTATCTTTTTCAGATTTAAATACTGCTATTCTATTAACATATTTGTTAATTAAATCTTTAGTATCGTCTTTTGATCCTCCGTCAATAACAATATATTGGATGTTCTTATAATTTTGTTCTAAAACACTTAGTATAGTTTTTTCAATATTTCTTTCGTCGTTTAGAACTACCGTGATTATTGAGATTAATGGCTGTTTCATCTATTTCCAAAAAGTAATGAGATTTTATTATATGATTTATGATACTGTAAAAAAATTAGCTTTCTGTCACTAAAAATTTCAAATGATTTTCTACCATGAAATCCTGAAGTTAGAGCAACTATAATCGAGTTAGCCTTACATGTTATTTCTTTTTTATTTTTCAAAAAAAATTTCGCTTCATCTTCACTTTCATTAAATTTTTTTGAAATTTTTATGAAGTTTTTATAAAGATTATTAATTTTATGACTTCCTATTGCATAACGAAATGGTGCTTCTTTTGTAGAAATTGCATATGGTGAATAAAGAATTTTCATATTAGGTAAAAATCTGTCTATATGTAGATTATTATCACCATGTTCGATCTCCTCTGGTATTTTTAATGGTTTATGAATATAAAATTCTGCGTCGGAATTTAAAGTTTTTCCGTACACTTGATGCGTAAAATAATCGCTAATTAATTTTAGAAATTTAAAATTTTTTAAATCATGTTGCTCAAAATACCTGATTAGTGAATTATTTGATCTAAAATTTTCATTATGTTTTATTGATATTTTATTAAAGATATTAATGATACTTTCGTTTTCATCTTTAGGTAATGCATTTTCTAATATCAAAATTCCATTATGTTTTAATGATTTCAAACAATCTTCATTTAAGTTATCAATTTGATTGTCAAGATTATATGTTGTCTGTTTAATCTTAAACTTATCATTTAAAGGATTAAAAAAGAAAGAATTAAAAGAACTGTTTCTTTTACTGATAAAAATCCAAAAATCTATATATAAATTTTTTATAAATTTATTGTTTGTAGAAATCAAAAAACTAAGTGTAGGAAAACTTAAATATCTCTTAAATAAAAAAGGAAATAATTTTTTTATAAAGTTTTTTATAGCTATAATCATATCTAGTGAATAATCTTGATTAATTTAATGCTCAAAATACAAATATTCTTCTTTATTAATAAAATTTTCTAAATTATCTAAAATTTTATAATGTCTTTCAAGATTAAAATCTTCTAGCCAATATTTATAAACCAATGGTGTAAATCTTAATGGTTTTTCATTTATGTTTCCAAAATATCTATTATGATTTTTAAAAAAAATATGCATTTTAGAAAGAAGTTCCTTTACATAATGAAAGCGATAAATATCATTTTTATGAATCTTGAATTTATTATTTTTTAAACTTAATAGTATTTTTTCATATTCTTTTTGATTTTTTGGATTAATCGAAAAATTAAAATCTGAATGAGGGTGATTTTTAGATGCACTTATTACTTTAATTCCATAAAAAGAAAGTTCTGATGCAACAGTACCATAGACAGTGAGCACAAAATTAATACCTAAATTTTTTAGTTTACTATTAGGAAAATCCTTTTTTAAAAACATAATATTTTTATTATTTTTTAATAATTCATTAATCTTTAACCTTGTGAGGGGCCTTGAGGCAGGATGATCTTTTATATACCAATCATAATCTGTTTTTTTAATTATCTTGTTTAAAAAATTGAACCATTCTTGAAAGTCTGGAAAAAAGTGATTTCCATATATATGTGGACTATCTGAAAAATCATGAGCAAAAATTACAACTTTAGTTCTGTTATTTATTGTATTTTTTATTTTATAATTTTTATTTAAAAATGATGATTTTTGCATGTAAAAATATTTTTGCTTTCCTGTGATAATTTTTTTAATAATTTTTTTTCCCTGAGGTATTAATCTGTTGCGATGTTCTGTTGATAATTTTGTTATAATCTTTTTATAAAATTTAAATTGTATATCTGAGCCATTTAATTTTTTATTAAATGAAATATTCCCTTTTAAATTCACAAGATCACAATTAAACCCGGATACAGCAAAACAATTTATATTTTTTTTATTTGCTATCCTCAAAGGTATACCAGTTAAATAAACAGCGTGACATCCTGCAATTGCTTCAATATTATTTTTTTCAAAATAATTTAACCAGAAATTAAATAATTTAATACACTCATAAAAAAAAGCTTTAAACTTAAGTGATTTCATATCAATTGTATTTAGTTGGTTTTTTTTTAAAAAACTGTCATAAATTAAGTCACCAATCCATACTCCCTTTAATTTAAAGTTTTCAAGATTTTTGAGTGATAATTTTTTACGAAAAAATAGATTTGTTATTTTCTTAGCTTGGTATTTTTGATTATACGTAAATGTTGGTTTTATAAATTTATCTGTGCCAAAAGATTTAAAAATTTTAAATGTTTTAAGGTTAAGAAAAATTCCAATATTCCATAAGTATTTTTTATACCATGGCATACTTACACTATTTAATAGATCATAACATTCGTAAGCTACAATTATGCAATTTTTTTTATTCCTATAAAAATTTACAAGATACGAAAAAATAATATGTATTATTGACCATCCATTAAATTCAATTAAAAAAATTTTACTAGTTTTATTTATTTTTTTTTTAAAAAAATTTTGATTATGATTATTAAAGTCTCGTATTATTTTTTTTTTATTTTTGATGGACATTTCTCAAACAGTAAAGTGTTCTAATTAGCAGAATAAGCGTCAACTATTTTTTTTAATTCTTTTAAGGATAAAAAATTTTTATTTGTTCCACTGTTATAAGTAAAATCATTATTTACTTTTTTATAATTTTTTCCTTTACAATATTCCATTAATTGTTTTGTTGTAGAATTAGATAAAACTACAAAATGATCTTTTGAGCTAATAGTATCTTTTAACTCAGCAGAACTGATTAATTCCTCATGTATTTTTTCTCCTGGTCTGATTCCAACAATATTAAAGTGATTTACTTTTTTAGTAATAACTTTGATTAAATCTCGAATATAGAAACTTTTCAATTTTGGAACAAAAATTTCTCCTCCAGTTCCATATTTAATTGCTTTTTCAACTAATTCTATTGACTCTTTTAACGAAATATTAAACCTCGTCATATCAAAATGAGTTAATGGCAGTTTTTTTTTATTTTTATACATATCTAAGAAAAAAGGAACAACAGAACCTCTGCTACCCATAACATTTCCGTATCGCACAACAGAGAATGAAATTTTTTTAGCACCTTTAATATTATTTGCTGACAAAACTAATTTATCAGCACAGAGTTTTGTTGCACCGTATAAATTTATTGGTGATGATGCTTTATCTGTTGATAAGGCAACAACTTTTTTCACATTTTTTTTGATGCAAGTTTCAACTAAATTTTGTGTGCCTATTACATTTGTTTTTATAAATTCAAATGGATTATATTCTGCTGCAGGTACTTGTTTTAACGCAGCTGCATGAATTACTATATCAATTCCTTCCAAGGCACTTTCCAGTCTATCTTTTTCTCTAATGTCACCAAGAAACATTCTAAGATTTTTATGTTGAAATTTTTTTAATTTTGACATTTCAAACTGTTTAAGTTCATCTCTGCTAAAAATTACTAACCTTTTAAAGTTTGGATGGTTTTTTATTAGGTGAGCAACAAAAGCTTTGCCAAAACTTCCTGTAGCACCAGTAACAAAAATTGATTTATTTTTAAACATTAATTGTTTCTTATACCTGTAATTGCTTCACTTGTTTCTAAAAGATTGTGAATATTCTCTTCTTGATTTTCACATTTGTTAATCATTTTAAAAATATCATTCAATTTATCAAAGTAATTACTTAAAATTTTATCTGAATGATTAATGCAAGTATATACAGCATTCGAAGCTAAAATATTTTTTTTTAACATTTCTTGAGAAATATATGTTTTATATAAGTTGTGGCTATTTGTCTCAAAATTGAAATTAGGCAGGGCGTCTATACCTTGTATTTTTATATTTAATGAATTTTCTTTAGCAATTTTATTCCAATTTTTCTTTATATTGCGACCTATTTTAGAAATGGTTTTCCAAGACTCAATCTTTTTCATTAAATTTAAAGTTTCAAGACCTGCAACTGAGCCAATTCTTTCGGTCCAAAAAGTGCTACTTATAAAAGTATTCATTGTATTTTCCATAATTTCTTTTTTTCCAATTATAGCATTTATTGCATGACCATTACCTAATGCTTTTCCAAAAATAGCTATGTCGGGGTTAATCTTATACTCCAAATGCAATCCACCATAGCATGATCTAAATCCTGATGTACATTCATCAAAAATTAAAACTATTTTTTTATTATCACAAATATTTCTTACTTCTTTTAAGAAATTTTTTTTTGGCTGAATATTTCTTTGAACTTCCATCTTAACTGTACCAATATTTTTTTCATCAATTATTTTCTTTAATTGCGCGATATTGTTATATTCAAAAGGGAATACCGTATCACCCAAAACCTTCGGAACACCTTTTACACTCAAGTTTCTTATTAAATGGGTATTTAAATTTTCTTTATTTTTTAAATTTGAAGCAAGATACCAATCGTGCCATCCATGATAACCACATATTGCAACATTGTCTTTACCAGTCGCAGCTCTTGCTATCCTGATTGCTACTGAATTAGCTTCACCTCCAGATCTTGTAAATTTTACTAAATCGGCCCAATTGTGAATCTCCAAAAGTTTTTCAGCAAGTAAAATTTCCTCTGGTGAGTTTAAACTAGACATGTTTCCTTTTTTTAATGTTTCTATAATTTTTTTTTCTAAAGGTTTGTAGGCATATCCCAAGGTATTTGTGCCAACACCCATTAAAAATATATCTTTATATTTTTTATTTTGTAAATCCCAAATATTACATCCTTTAGCTTTCGAATAGTAAGCAGGCCATAGTCTGGGTAAATGTAAATCAGGATTTTTTGAAAACAACATTGTTCCTCCAGATATAACTTCTTTTGCTCTTGACCAATATTTTTGTCCTAAATGCATATTCATACCATCATTTCTTGTAAACTTTTCTGTATCAAAAAAAAATTTATTTTTTTCATAAAATTTTATTATTTTAGAATTAGAAATTCTAAAATTATAATTAAAAATTTTTAATAATCGTTTTAAAAAATCTAAATCTTGTCTAGTATCAACTGTTAATCGTAATTTAGAATAATTTTTACCTAATTTAAAATTAAATTTTTTATATTTTTTAATTTTTTTAAATCCAATCGTCACATGTTCTTTTTCTAATTGAGAAATTTTTTTAAAGTATCGTTCTTCTAAAATTTTAAATTTAAAAATTTCAATATCCATACCATCAGGATAAGATGGCTCAATAACATTAGACAGGTAATCATAATTACCTAAAAAAAATTTATCAATAAATTTATCTAAAATCGAAGAGTCAATTAAAGGACAATCAGAAGTTATTCTTATAATATTTTGTACATTATTTATTTTTGCACTTTTATAATATCTAGATAAAACATTTTTATCTGATCCTCTAAAAGATTTTATTTTTAATCTGTCACAAATTTCTATTATCGAATCATCTTTTTTACTCTTTGTGCAGGCCACAATAATAGATTGGATTTTTTTTGTTAATAAAAGTCTATTAATTAAAATTTCCAATAATGTTTTTTTTTTAATTTTGGATAAAATTTTTCCTGGAAACCTTGTCGAGCTATATCTAGCTTGAATAATTATAGAAATATTTTGCTTATTTACCATTTTCTAGGATCGATAATTTGTTTATTTGAAGTAGCAAATCTTTTTAGATTTATTATCTTATTAATCTTTAATAAGGCTAAATTTTGTTTTAATTGGTTCAGACTATCAATGCCAAGTGTTAAAAAGTCAATTTTTCCGTGATTTTTAAGAAATAATAAAGATGCATTTTTTTTTGTAATATTATTTTTTTTACACCAATTTTCTAGGTTTAACACTTTTTTTCTTAATATACTTTTATTTTTAAATTTTTTGATCTTTTTAATATCTTTTATTAATAGTCCTTGTAAAAAAACTGACCTGATCTGACATTTTATATTAGATTTTTTCAATTTATTTAAAAAATTAATATTTAAAAATCTTTGATCAAAAATATTTGCTGGGAATTGAATAATATTCAAGTTTAATTTTTTTAAAGAAATACCTATCTCTTTTTTTTCATAAACTGAAATTCCTAGGTTTTTAACAAGTTTTTGTTTTTTTAATTCTTTCAATTTTGCAATTAAATGATCACCATATCTTGAATTAATATCATTTGTATCATGTAGAAGAATAGCTTCAAATTTATTAACACCAAAAATTTTCAATTCATTTTTAATTTTTATATCTAATTTTTCAATAAAAATTTTTTTTTTTTTTATTGTTAATTTTTTTTTGGTAATAATTTTAAATGATTTAAAATT
>Ga0115000_10004007_pt1 | contig 12151 bp, 19 predicted proteins | sample ArcticOcean_MG_C_6_FD_89690 | JGI IMG/M metagenome (GOLD analysis project Ga0115000, IMG submission 89690) | Marine microbial communities from western Arctic Ocean - ArcticOcean_MG_CB8_128 | ecosystem: Environmental > Aquatic > Marine > Oceanic | place: Arctic Ocean: Canada Basin | collected... | reverse complement strand
AGAAAAAGTTTAGGAAGAAATAGAAAAAAAAAAAGAGGTAAAAAAAGTGGAAGACGTACTGGAAAAAAAGGAAAAAGAAGAGGAAAAAGAAGCGTAAAAAGAAGAGGAAAAAGAAGAGGAAAAAGAAGTGGAAGAAGTTCTAGAAGACGTTAAATAATTTTTTAATTTTATTATAATTTGAACTATAATAAAATGAACTAAACAATAAAATTGAATAAAAAATGACTAAACAATAAAATTGAATAAAAAAGTATAAAGTTTAGGGTATAATATTAGTAATGTATAAATTGTATTTTGATGGTGCTAGTAGAGGTAATCCAGGTCCCGCGTCTTTTGGTGGGGTTATTTATGATTCAAATGGCAAAGAAGTATTGACTTATAATAAAGCTATTGGGAGGTTTACAAATAATGTTGCAGAATATATGGGGGTTTTGATGGGGTTGAAGATTTGTATAGAAAATGACATCAAAAAGGTAGATATTTATGGTGACTCTAAATTAGTTGTTGAACAGCTCAATGGTAATTGGAAAGTTAAACATGAAAATATGAAGAAAATTTATGATGAAATACAAGATTTACTACATCCCAAAGGGGATTTCTTTAAAAAGGGACATATTTTTGAACATTTAACATTTAATCATGTGCGGAGACATTTGAATAAAAGGGCTGACCAACTTGCGAATGAAGCTTTAGATGAATTGTGAGTTTATTGTTTATTACGATAGAAATATAATAAAAAATAACAAAAATATATATAAATGAGTGATTTTCTATTTGATTTAAATATAAAAAATTATTCCACTGAGGAATTAAGAGGTATGTTGGACCTTAAAATTCCCTACAGTGAACAAGAAATTTCAGAACAAACAAATGGATTGAAAAATAAGCTTTTAAATGTTGCCGATTTAAGTGAAACAAAGAAAGAAAATATTATGTCCTTTTTAGTACAAACCAAGAATCTTTTAACGCAAGATTTACAAGATGAATTTGAATTTTTGAAAAAAACGAATATACAAGGTAAAAATGTTACCAACTTTGTTGAAAAACCAATCCAACCTGGTATTATTAACCCCATTGAAAGAAATATCATTCAATCTATTATAAATTTTGATACCAGATTTGATACTTCTGTTTCTCCAAACATTACATGTGTTGATAACGAATATACATTTAAATTTCCGGTTACTTTTGAAAATGTTATTTCTGTCAAAGTTCATTCATTGGAACTTCCCAATTTTTTATACAATATTTCTTCTCATTACAACAATAATACTTTTGTTATTTCTAACATAGGAACTGTTATTATTGATGATGGTAAATATACTAAAAGTCAATTGGCCGCTGCTATAACTACTAAAGTGGGTTCGGGTTTTTCTTGTACCATTGATGAAAAAACTGGTAGAACAAAATTTAGTAATTCTACAACCTTTGATATTACTTTTAATCCCGTTTCCGGTGCTATTAACTTAGGTTATATATTGGGATTTAGACAAATTGAAATTACTTCAAGAGTTGTAGGTGGTGTTCATGAAGTAGAATCTACATATGCTGCTGATATCGATTTTCACAAATATTTTTATTTGTCTGTGGATGATTTTAAACAATCTGTTGATAATAATATTTTTGCTTTTGTTAATAATTTTGTGTCAAAAAATATATTGGCTAAGGCTAGAAGCAAAGACGATGGGAATAAACATTTATTTTTAAAAAGAAACTACTTTGGTCCAATTACTTTAGAAAAACTTAAGTTTAGTTTATTAGACCATTTTGGTAAGGTTATCGATTTAAATGGTATTGATTACTCATTTTCTATTGTTGTTGAGCGATTATATAAGTTTTAAGAAGATTTTTTATGTGGATTTTGTTGCCCACCATTTTTTGAATCCTATACTTTTTTTCAAGTCGAATGATGTTTCTAGGAAATTTTCAGCTATTGTATATGCTTTTCTCTCTTTTTGTGACAGAGAATCTATGAAGCTTTTTGTGGTTGGTGTTGCAGGTGCTGCTGGTCGTGATGATGCTGGTGCTGCTGGTCGTGATGATGCTGGTGCTGCTGGTCGTGATGATGCTGGTGCTACTGGTGATTGTTTATTACTCATTTTTATTATTTTATAATAAAAAATAATAAAAAAATTATTTATTCAATTTATTAAACTTTAATTAACTGTTATATATTTTGGATATTTGTGAATAATTTTTATAGACGTCATCAACATGTTCTTTGTTTCTATTTAAACAATATATTCTGATTAGTTTTTCGCTGAAATTGATTGGTATAATAAAACTTTGTAATTCGGGTTTAATTTTGAATCCAAATCTATCTGAATCATCGTTATAATAATTAATGTTTTTGAGTGGGTTTTCTAATTTTGACCCTGCAAATCCTATTTCTAATTCCTGATACATTAAATTTGGTGTTTTTTTATTCATTTCTATTAATGTATTTGTGATTTTTTCTTTCTTTTTTAGAGTTTGGGGATTTGTAAATAGAAATTCACCAATAAATTTTGGATGTTGTCTTGTGTATAATTTTCTTCGGAGGTTTTTTACCATTTCACAATAAATAATTGAATCGGTTGTTCTTGATATATCATTGCCTCCCATATTTTTTTTAAGATTTTGCAATATTTCTATAATAATATACTCATAGGCTTTTACCTTTGGATGATTATATACTGTTTTATGCAGTCTGTATCTTGTTGAAAATAAATGGAAAATATCGTATTGTAATTTTATTGACCACGCTATTTGCTTTGTATTTCCTACAGTAATTACACATACATCTTTCATTAATCTGGAATATTCGCCACTACATTTCATACCTAAATAGAAACAATCTCTTTGAATATAATCCATTTTGTCAACATCTAGTTGATTCACCTTATTTGCTACTATTTGATATTTCCAAATTTTTGTTTTCTTTTTTGTTTTTGTATCCGTAGGATTTATCATAGATATAATTTCTGTTATTTCGCGTTTTTTGATTGGTAGATTATACTTTTTAACCATGTTTCGGATTAATTTACATCCTCTCTCTTCATGGTCTTTTTCCTTTGTGTCTTTAATATGGTCATCATATAAATGACTATACGGTCCGTGACCAATATCATGTAATAATCCCGAGATTCTTGTTAATTCTATTTGTCTATCTGTTATTTTCAATTCTGGATTGTTTTTTCTAATGGATTCTATCATTTTTCCGGCCAAATGACTGACTCCGATTGAATGTTCGAATCTTGTGTGATTTGCACTTGGAAATACGAAACTTGTTGCTCCCAATTGTTTTAAATCCCGTAATCTTTGAAATTCCTCGGTGTCTATCAATTGTTTCATTAATGGTGTTATTTCTATAAAACCATGAATTGGATCGTAAATTCTTGTTTGTTTTTGCATTTGTTATAATTATTATACTTTTGTTCTATAATAGATTTAAATATTTTATATCAATTTATTATATGAAAAAATGTTTGGAAGATAATACTGTCGGGAATTGTGGTAATGATGTTGTTGCTTTTTATGATAAATTTAATCCGTTTTCTTTGTTACCATACTATCTTTCATATAATTTTTTTAATTTTTCACATAAGTTTTTGAATAAAATGGTAGATAAAAATATGGCTAATTATGGTACATCTTTTGTACATTCTTCCAGTTTTTGCCTTTTTTCCTTTTTGTATTTTGTTTTGGAAAACAATGATAAATATTTGTTTAATACCTTTTGGGATTTTCTCAAAGTATATTCTTCTGGATATTTTATATATGATTCTTTGTATATTGTTAAACATCAAAAATTTAATCTCGTAAATTTTGTTTTATTATATCATCATGTATCTGGTATAAATTTACTGATGGATGATGAAATTAAACATTATACCTTTAAAATGCTCCTTTTTGCCGAAATTTCTAATTTACCTTCTTGTTTTGTTTATTATTTGATTAAAACAAAAAATAAGGCATTTTTACAATTTATGAAAAAAATTCAATTTGTATTATATAGTTTTTTTAGAATTCCGTTTATTGGTTATTATATGACTTCAGCTTTCAAAAAATTTCCATATAATAAAAGTTTATATATTTCATTACCTATTTATTTTATGGGTATTGTTTGGACTTCCAAACTTTACAAAGGATTGTCAAAATAAAAGTTTTGTTCCTTTTTTTTTGGTTTTTTCATGACTTTCTTTATCTACATATAATTGAATAACTGTCATTAACTTGTTTATTACATTATTTTTTTCTTCTTGTATTTCGTGGATTTCTTTTTTAATTAAATTCCACCGCAACATTGCATTTGTTTCTTTATATATTTTTACGGTTTTTTCCATAAGTTTAATAACCTTTTTTGATTTTAAGTTTTCGATTTTTTCTTTTTTTGCAACTTTATTTTCATAATATAAAATTATGTTTAAGGTTTCTTCGTATAAACTTATGTTTAATTGCATTGACTGTATGTATTATTTATTAATTAAATTGTTTAATTAATAAGTTATAATTTATTTTTTCTGAATCTTTCTCTTCTTTTACCATTTCTTGTATGAATGTCTTCTAATTTCCAAATATTTTGATATACGCGGATTTCATTTGAATAAGATAGTTCGAAATTAAATGATAGTCCTTTTGGGTCTTCACTCGAGTCTTCTGTATATGGGGAATAATACCTGTAACAGTTAATTACTTCAACCAATGACTTAAATTCTTTGTTTTTATATGTTGGGTGATTCCATGTTCCTGTTTCTGGTGAAAAAACCCATTCCAATCTTTCCGCCATATTTTGATGGTCCACGTACCTCTCTTTTACACTCGGTTTGATTGGTGTATTTTTCATATATAAATCATATTCTTCTTGTGATAAACTGTTTAAAAATTCTTTTATTTCTCTTTGTCTTGTCTCTTTTGAGACTTTCCTCTTTGGTTTCAGTTGATATACTTGGTTAACCCATTTTTTTGAACCAACTACATATTCACTTTTCCAAAATTTTGGTCTTTCTTTTTTTGGTTGTTTCCATTTTTTATATTTTCTTTTTTTCCTGGGATTGTTTCTTTGTTGACTTGACATATTACCTTTAATAATTAATTTAAAGTATTATCTTTAATATTGTTTTTTATATGATATAAACTACTGTTTTTTTATATAAAACTACTGTAAATGTCGTCTATCCAGTTATTACAAGATAAAAAACATTGGTTACATTATTATTTTAGTATCTTTGGTAAAATGTGTTATGACTGTGATTCTACTAATAAAAAAAAATTTCAAAAAACATTTAATAATATTTGGACAACTATTCATACTATGACATTCCAGCTTAAGGATGATATTTCCGAAAATCAGGAATTATCTATTTTAGTTTATGGGTTTTTTAATGTTGATATAAAAAAAATTCCATGTATGAATTGTAGAAATCATTACATTCAATATTTAGCACAACATCCCATTTCATATGTTAAAAATAATTTAGAACTTCAAAAATGGGCTTTTGATTTTCATAATGCTGTTAATAAAAGATTAGGTAAATCTATTTTTTCATTTAGTAATACCAAAAATTTATATTCGTAATAATTAACATTTTAATTTTTTTTTATTATATAAATGTCTCGTAAAGAAGAAGTAGAACAAGGTTCATTATTATTACCAAGAGGCCCTGCAATGGAAGGTATTGTTGAAAGTCCTGAAGCCGTTGAATTGGCGAATAAACTTATAAAAAGCACATTGAGTAAAAAAAATCTCAATAATAACAAGGTTAATTTAAAAATTTCAGAAAAGAAAAAAAATAGAAATATTAATAGGAATATTGTGAAAAATTCACATTCTAAAAATTCTATATCAAGACGTAATAAAAAAAACAAGAAAACTACTGATAGTGCTAGTTCTGGTGCTTCTGGTGCGGGTGCTTCTGGTTCCGGTGCTTCTGGTTCCGGTGCTTCTGGTGCTTCTGGTGGTGATAAGGTGATAGATGTTTTAGAAAATATTAGGGACGATGGTTCTTATCCTGAAGGGAACCCTCCACCAAGAAAGGAGTTGTGGAAACCGAAGATTGCTGGGTATTCCAAGGTTAAAAAATATAATATTGATAGTAAAAGAGAACATGTTGACTTTGATAGAAAAAAATCATATGGTAAAAACTATAATCCATCTTTGAGAAATAATGATGATTATAAAACAAAACCCGATTTTTCTAGATTAGCCGGTTTAAGTAAAAGCCAACGTGATATTTTTACTCAAAAAATTGGCCCTAATGGTCCTAATCTTTTAACCGTTCTTAAATGGCATGAAGAAAGATTTTCTAAATTTGAAGAATTTAAAGAAGAAGTTAGAAGTAGTTTAGAAAATATTCAAAAAAGTATTTCAAAATTAACTAAAAAAAGTACGTATGTTAATCTTAGTTTTCACGGTAAATATAATACTGCTGCTAATACTATTATTAAATATTGGAGACTGTATTTATTTAGAAGGTCTATTTCGGCTATTAAAATTCAAAGATATTATCGTTACTGGGTTAATGTTAAACAGATGAATTCTCAAATTATGACTGTTATGAATAAACTTAATAAAATGAAAAAGCAAATGAGAATATGTGGTGGATTTTTGAATACATTTGACCCTAAAAAACCATTACCTCTCGATAAATTGAAAGATATTCATAGTAGAATTAAAACAGGTGTTGAACAATTAATACATTAATTTACCGGATAATCTTAATTTTTTTACTTTTTCATTTATTTTTTTTAGTTTTAATATTCTTAATTTTTTTAATAAATTTGTTTTTTTTATACCCAATTCCTTCAAATTATAAACGCTTTCTTGTATTTTTTTATTATATTTTGAATCTAAAATTATTTTTTTTGATAGTTCTTGGGATTTTTCGTATAAAACTTTATCCAACCTTCTAGTTTCTTTTATTAAATTTACGTTTTTTTTCATTAATTCTGTACTTCTTTCATGTAAATCCACTAACTCTATTGATAAATTTGATAATGTATCACGTTGCAAATCATCATTTAAAAAATCTTTTCTACACATCGCACATGTGTTATTTGTTCTTAACCATTTGAAAAAACATGTGTTACAATATGTATGATTACATGATGACATAACTAAGTTTTTTGTTGTTAATTCTATATAACAGATACTACAAGTTTGTATTTCTTTTGTGCTCATTAATACTATTATTGTTTTATTATCATTAAATATTTTTTAATAAAAATATTTAATTGGGAAGCCCCTCTACAAGAAAAAATGTCGGATGAACCGTTTAATTATAAAAAGGAGATTAATTCATTGAATACAAATTTGTATTGTAATTCTCCATCTGATGTGCATATCTTTTTTTATCTTTTTCTTTCATCTCTGTATATTTATTTTTATTACTGTTTGTTAGCTTTTTCCAACGTTTTCCCAATTCTTTTGCTACATCACCAATAATAACCTTTCCGTTCTCTTTTCTATGAGTTTCGATAATTTTACCACGTACTTCATCGCAGAAAAACAAGAAACCTGATTTAGGTTTCTTTGGTTTATTTGGGTCCTTTTTAAATTTCATTTTCATCCTTTCTCCCAATAACATTGTTTTTAATTCGTCAATCTTATCTACACTATTTAATGCTATACACACTCTCTCAATTAGTGATGCGTGCGATTCATAAAACATGTCATTAATCATTACTTGGTTTTCTTGGTATTGAACTTGGGCCATTTTATATTAATATATTATATAATCCTTAAGTATTTTTATTATAATGATAATATTTTACTTCAATTTTTTATTATTGCTCTTATGTTTTTATTGATGTTGTGTTTTTACTTAAAAATTTAAAAATTAGTTATATATGAACTCCAGTTTGTTTTCACAAAATTTTTTACTTACAAAACAAATTTATGAAATAAAAAAAGAAAATCAAAATATTTCTTCTCAGTTATTTCATATGTCCAAAAAAATAGATAATATTGGCAATCATGTTATTGATTACACCAACAATATGGTTTCTAATGTTCAAGATATTTCTAATAATATTGTTTTAAGAGCAGGACATACTAGACCCATTTTTAACAGGACACATTCATATTTTTCTTCCACTTTGAGATAATTTATATTGTTATATATTATGGGTTCTTTATTTTCCAAAAAATCTCAATGTTGTTGTGATAAAAGAAATAAAATTAATTACAATTATTTAAAACGAAAATCAAATTTATATCTAAATGATAAGAAAAATCATCTAGATTGTCAAAATAAAAGTAATTGTTCATTTATTACTTTATATAGTAGTATTACTATTACAACTGTTATTATTGTTTGTTCGGGAGGATCCGCTATTATTTTATTTACAACTTTTTCCTCCGTTTTTTTAATTGTATTTTATGTTTATGAATTATTAGATAATTCTAGTAAAATTGATAATATAAACACTATTTTAGATAAAAGAAATGATGCTGAAGTTTGTTATTTTGATAAAAATTTTGTTTCTACATAATTTAGACGTTTAATTATATTGTTTATATTATATTTTTCTTTGTTTTTTTTAGTAATTTTAATAATATTGATAATATTAAAAAAAAAAATATTGTAAAAGAAAAAGAAAATAATTGTTCGTATTTTCAAAGAGTGTTGGGGTTGGGTTCTTGTCCTAAGCCTAGTTCTATTACAAAAGAACAACATGAAGAATGTTCTTGGTGGAGGAAAAGATTAGGTATGTGTAAAAAGAATAAACAAACACATGTTATGGATTGTGATTGTAAAAAATGTTTAAAAGAATGTAAGGGTATTGATATGACTACTATCGACCCTCTTATTGATACAGCAGTTTCTTCTACTATGGATTCTTCTACTACGGATTCTCCTACTACGGATTCTTCTACTACGGTTTCACCCCCGTCTTCTCCTACTACGGATTCTCCTACTACGGATTCTTCTACTACGGATTCTCCTACGGATTCTCCTAAGGATTCTCCTACTACGGATTCTCCTACGGATTCTACTACGGATTCTCCTACTAGTACATTGTTTAATGAACAAATTAAATCCATTACCAGTGCCGTCGGCGTAGTTCAAAATAAATTGGAAACAGGATTATCAAATTCAGCAATAAAAGCGAAAAGAATAAAGGAACGGGCTTTTGAACAGGCTAAGCAAGTACAAAACGATACTTTAAAAAATGTAAATAACGCGTTCGACGAAGCAACAGCTTCAATTAGCCAGAACCTGAAAAATTTGCAAAGTGGAGCAGGAGGTAAGACAGGTGGGAGAAAGGGTAATCGGAAAACAAATAAAAAGGGTAATCGGAAAACAAATAAAAAGAGAACTAAGAGAAAGGGTATTAGAAAAACCAATAGAAAGGGTACTAAGAGAAAAAAGAGAAAGGGTAATAGGAAAACAAATGGAAAGGGTACTAAGAGAAAAAAGAGAAAAAAGAGAAAAAAGAGAAAAAATTCCTATTCAAAAAAATAATGAAAAAACACCCTAATTATCATCACAGAAAACACGAATTATAGAAGAAATTAATAATTACTTGCTCCTATATTTGCTTCATTATTTGAAATGATTTTTTCTTTTTCTTCAAATGCTACTTCGGGTATTTTTTTATTGTGTTTTATCTTTGTTATTTCTATCATACTTGTTACTGATTCTAAATTTTTGTCTCTTTTTTCTTTTAATAAAGGGTTTAAATAGTCTTCGGCAGGTATTGGTCTATTACCTCCCGTCATTAATTCTGGAGGGCTTAATAAAAAAGATGTTTTTTCTAACATTTTTTCCTTTTTTATTTTAATATCTAATAATTTTTTTTTGTTCTCTAATTGCATCTTTAATTTTTCCAGTTCTTTTATTTTTTTTATGACAGCTGTTTTCATTTCTCCAATAGATGTTTTTTCTTTTTTTTCTAATTTTTCAATATCCTCTTTACATGTGTCTATTCCTAATTCCAATTCTTCTTTTGTTTCATTTGGGTTTTTGAATATTTCCTCACACTTTGATTTTCCTTGGTCATATGCATTATTTTCTTTATTTGACATAATACTTTGTTCGTCTGTTTTTTCTTCTGATTTTGAGCCAGTGTTTCCTTCTATTAAACTTTTTCTATAACATAAAAGTGTTGTTATACAAACACATGTTAATAATCCGATTGACATTTCCATCTTTTTCCCCAAGTTTGTTTTTATACCCAGACTTTTTTTATTTACAAATAAAAGTATAAATACTATAAATATTCCTAAACATAATACATTATTTTCTTTATAGAACTTTATCAATCTTAATATTGATAAGAATAATATACCGTATAAAAAATAATTACTATGTGTTAGCTTATTTATTAAATTAAATTTTAATGGTAATTTTTTTACCACTTGTTTTGATGTAAATGACATTTGTCTATATAATATATTATTTTTATTTATTTGATTTATAAATAAAAATTTTTTACATAATTTTACTACAACCAACTACAAAGTTAGTTACTACTAAACCAGCCAATAAACATACCGATTGATTCTTTGTGAACTGACATGCTACAACCGCTGCTAAAGCAAACATACCAAGACAGTACACGGATTTATCCATGAAAATCTTGTATATTTGGAGTGCCGATGCCGCCAATATTAAATAATAGAAAAGTTCGCTTTTTGCGACTTTATTTACTTGCTTCATCATTGAACCTTTACCTGCCATAATTATATAATAATATTATATTTTATTCTAAAGTTCATAAATTTTTTTATTATGAAATTCAATTGCTTTTACGCACAATGTCTCTAGATATTGTGTATAAAATTGATAATATTTTTACTTTTATAACATATATTTATAATATGTCGCATGAGTTTAAAAATGGATTGTGTATTTACTTTCAAAGTTTTGAAGATTCTATGAAATCAAAAGTTTCATATCAAAGTTTGGAAAATGACAGTACTAAAATTGAATGTCCTATTTGTTTAGATGTTGTTTGTTCTTCTTTTTCTATTATATCTAAGTGTAATCATGCTATATGTGTCGATTGTTGTAAAAAAATGAAAGATAATACTTGTCCAATGTGTAGAGGAGTGGTTACCGGTAGTTCTAAATGGGGTTATTGGAAATATGGTAAATGGGTCGACTTTGAACATATTATGCTCGATAATATTAAAAAATCAAAAAAAAGATTGAAAAATATATCATATCGTAAAAATAAAAAAAAATATAGATTTAATGCTATTAAAGAAGATGCACATCTAGCTAAAGCACGCTCCCTTATTGCTTCTATTGTACATTAGTCCTCGTCACTACAAAAACATATTGGTAATGAACTATTAATATTTTTATATTTTTTCCATAACACCAATGTGTATTCCCCACATATATTACAATTATATCCTTGAAATTGGGCTTTTTGTTTATATTTGGGTTTTAATTGTAAACTCCAATACCCTGTTGGTGAACATGTTATTTTCTTTGAATCTTTTATTTTATTTGTTAGTTTTTCATTTTTTTTTGTTATCTTCTTTGCAAAATTTAGCGATTCTACGTCATAATATATATATGATTTTATGATATTTAATACATCCATTGTTATTAACAATTTGTTTATAAATAATAAGGATTTTGTTGGATGGACAAAGTTTGCTGGATACATTATTTTGTTTTTTCTTTTGTTTTTCTTCTTGTTTTTTTGTTTTTATTATTCAATTTCTTTTTGTTTCTTTTCTTTGTAGGGGGAGATTTCCCCCTTACCTCCTTTTTTCTTTTGGGTTTTTTTGGGTTTCTTTGTGGTTTTTTTCGCGTTTTTTTCTTTTTTGGTGGTTTTGTTCCCAAATATATATGGATTTTACTTGTTTTTTTTCGACATCCTTTGGATGTGGAAACATTGGCGTTGCCGGACGGGTCGACGACCATCCATCCAGGCGTTGATGTTGGTATTGTTTCTGATGACATTGGTATATATATCAAAGATTTAAAGATTTTAAAAATTGAACATATTCTAAATGTCTATTTTGGTTGTAAATATACAAAATGAGTTATAATCAATATTTTTGGCAAGAACAAGTCCAGGATTTGGAAATTCAAAATTCTCTTCAGATAATTATACCAGAAGAAAATTATGGTTATGGGGTAAATGATGATTCTGAACTTTATGGTGATATGCCTGATTTGGTCAGTGATGATGAAATGCCTGATTTGGT
>Ga0115000_10004003_pt1 | contig 12161 bp, 12 predicted proteins | sample ArcticOcean_MG_C_6_FD_89690 | JGI IMG/M metagenome (GOLD analysis project Ga0115000, IMG submission 89690) | Marine microbial communities from western Arctic Ocean - ArcticOcean_MG_CB8_128 | ecosystem: Environmental > Aquatic > Marine > Oceanic | place: Arctic Ocean: Canada Basin | collected... | reverse complement strand
TTATGAGCCCGACGAGCTGCCAAACTGCTCCACCCCGCGATCGATACAACTAATATTTGGAATATTTCGTTGAACTCAGCGTCAGTAACGCCGAGAGACGCGATTATAGCAGTGATATTTCTTCCATGTCAAACACTATCTAGCTATTTATTACACTTTTTTAACTTTATTTCAATAAACTCTTTTTATTTCACTAAAAACCGATTAATTCTCTTAATAAAATTAACTGGATCATCTAATTGAGCACCTTCAGATAGCATTGCTTGATCAAATATGACTGATGTATATTCATCAAAATCATCTGTGCCTTCAAATGTCTCTAATTTCTCTATCAACTTATGTTCTGGATTGATTTCTAAAATTGGCTTGTTTTCTGGGGTGCTTTGCCCCGCAGCCTTAAGGATTCTCTCAAGGTTCCCTGAAATATCATTCTCGCCAACAACTAAACAAGCCGGTGAGTCTGTAAGTCTATGGGTTACTTTTACATCCTTAACCTTATCGCCTAAAGAGATTTTAATTTTTTCAATTAATGTTTTAGCTTTTTCCTCTATTTTTTTCTTTTTTCCTTTGTCCTTTTCATTTTCAAGCTTACCAAGGTCGAGGTCTCCCTTAGCAATTGATTGAAACTTCTTACCTTTAAATTCAGTTAAATTAGAAATTAACCATTCATCAACTCTATCTCCCAAAAGCAAAACTTCAATATCTTTCTTTTTGAATATTTCTAAATGCGGGCTATTCTTTGCAGCCATAAATGAATCTGCAGTTATATAATAGATTGACTCTTGTTCTGGCTTCATTCGGCCAATATAGCTATCAAATGATGTGCTTTGCTTGTCCGAGACATCATGCGTTGTTGCAAATCTTAACAAACCTGCAATTTTTTCCTTATTTGTAAAATCTTCTGCTGGCCCTTCTTTTAGGACGCGGCCAAACTCATTCCAGAACTTTTCATAATCCTCAGGTTTTTTCTTTGCCATATCCTCCAATGAAGAAAGAATTTTTTTAACAGTACCTGACCTAATTGCCTCAACTGCTTTACTATCTTGCAAAATTTCTCTTGAAACATTCAATGGAAGATCGCTACTATCTATAACTCCTTTAACAAAACGAAGATATTGCGGCATTAACTTCTCAGTAGCTTCCATAATAAAAATACGTTTTACATAAAGCTTCACACCCTGATTTCTCTCCCTATTGTCATATAAATCAAGTGGGGCTTTACTTGGAATGTACAATAATGAAATATATTCCTGACTTCCTTCCACGCGATTATGAAAATAAGTTAATGGGGGCTCAGAATCATAAGAAAGACTTTTGTAAAATTCATTATAATCTTCAGTTTTAATATCTTTTTTATTGCGAGCCCAAATAGCTGAGGCATCATTTACAGTTTCATCATCATCAGTTTTTATTGTTTCCCCATCTTTAAAGTCTGTTTTTTTCATAAGAATAGGTAGGGTTATATGGTCAGAATATTTTTTTACAATTTCCCTTAATCGCCAGTCATCTAAAAACTCATCCTCATCTTTTTTTAGAGATAATGTGATGTCTGTCCCACGAGTTTTTTTCTCAATTACCTCAATTGTAAATTCTCCATCCCCTTTAGATTTCCATCTAAAGCCTTCACTAGAGCCTGCACGTCTAGTTTCTAGAGTAACTTCATCAGCGATAATGAATGATGAATAAAAGCCAACACCAAATTGACCAATTAGATTAGCGTCTTTAGATTGATCTCCAGATAGTTGACTTAGGAATTCCTTTGTTCCAGATCGTGCAATAGTTCCGATATTGTTAATAATATCCTCACGATTCATACCAATACCATTATCACTTATCGTAATGGTTCTATTATTTTTATCATACCCAATTTTAATTTTTAACTCAGAATCACCTTCGTATAATTTACCATCATCCAAAGCTTTGAACCTTAATTTATCTGCAGCATCGCTTGCATTAGAAACTAATTCACGTATTGCTATTTCTTTATTGCTATATAACGAATGAATCATTAACTGTAAAAGCTGTTTAGCTTCCGCCTGAAAATTTAACGTTTCTTTTTGTTTTGACATGTTGAACTTATCCTAAAATATTAATTGGGTTATGTTACTTATAGTGGGGATTAAAAAATAATTTTCAATAGATAAATTTTAAAGATTTGATAGTACGTATGATGAAGCTAAAAATGCAAAGGTCGCAGTTACATTAACACTTGATCCATATCCAGCACAGTTAAGCCCTGTAAGTGATTCATTCAAATAATTTTTTTCTGGTTTGATTGCAGGTTCAGATGAAAAAACTGTAGGTATCTTAAAGTTAGTCTTGGTTAATTTATTTTTTTTATTAAAATGTTGCCTAATCTTAGTTAGTAGCGGATCTCCAAATGTTTTAGTAAGGGCATCTATTTTAATTAATTCTGGATTAATTTTACCTCCCGCCCCTCCAGTCATAATGAGTGGTATTGAATTGTCTAAACAATACTCAGCCAATAAAATCTTGACCTTTCTTTGATCTATTGCATCAATAACAAAATCAAATCTCTGAGATATTAAATCGGGTATGTTGCCTTCTTCTAAAAAGGAATCATGGGAGTTAATTTTACAGTCAGGATTTATATCTAATACCCTATATTTCATTGCCTCTACTTTTGACTGGCCTAGCGAACTGTCGAGTGCATGAATTTGTCGATTAATATTAGACTCTGCAATATGATCCATATCAATCATAGTAATTTGTCCAATACCATGCCTAGCCATTGATTCCGCAACCCATGAGCCTACTCCACCAATTCCAACAATACAAATATGAGCAGATTGAAATATTTTAAATTTTTTTAATCCATATAGACGAATAATTCCACCGAATCGCCTTTTCAGATCAGGAGAAGTGATTGGCATTATTGCTCTAAAATTACGAATGCCGCAGCAATATTCTTTTCATCTGAAATTGATAAATGGCAATGTTTTATATTATGACTTTTCACTAATTGACTAAGCTTTCGGATTGTTTTTATTTTTGGCTTACCTAATGAGTCATGAATAACTTCTATTGATTTGAAGTTTACCGGCGACCTCATTCCTGTTCCAAGCGCTTTAGCAAAAGCTTCCTTGGCTGCAAAACGCTTTGCTAAAAAATTCTCTTTTGCTTCTGTTTTTTTATAAGTTAATAGCTCTTGAGAAGTTAATATCTTATTAGCTAAGGCTATTCCATACTTATTTAAGGCCTCCCTAATCCTTTTAACTTCAACAATATCAGTACCAATACCATAAATCATATAAGTGTAGGCCTTGTAATTATTGTTTTCATATCTTTTATAGCTTTTTCCCACCCTACAAATAAAGCTTCGGCAACAATAGAGTGGCCAATATTTAATTCTTTAATATTTTTAATTGCTACGATTTCTTGTACATTTTTGTAATGAAGCCCATGGCCAGCGTTAACTATCAAACCGGCACTATTTGCGAAATCTACTGCATTCTTAATATTTGTAAGTTCTTTTATTTTGGAAGCTCTATCTTCAAGATTTGCATAATGGCCAGTGTGAATTTCAATAACTGGTGCATTCATCATAATTGCTTTTTCAATTTGTTTTATATCGGGCGCTATAAAAAGTGAAGTTCTTATACCAATGGACGCCAAACGATCACAGGCATCTTTAATTAAATCATAATGATTTATAACATCTAAACCTCCTTCCGTTGTTCTTTCTTCCCTTCGTTCTGGAACTAAGCAAACGTCTTGTGGTTTTACATCCAATGCGATCTTAATCATTTCATCAGTTGGTGCTAGCTCAAGATTCATTTTTGTTGCCAATAAAGGCCTCAACTCATACAAATCTTTATCCTGCATATGCCTTCGATCTTCTCTTAAATGCAATGTAATGCTATCAGCGCCTGCTTTTTCAGCATCTAGAGCCGCTTTAACCACACTTGGATAATCCGTGCCTCTAGCTTGTCTAATTGTCGCTATATGATCTATATTTACACCAAGCAACATAGCCTTAATTCCCTTGCAAATTTGTAAAAAGTTGTTTTGAATTCAATGGTTTATCTCCTAGATAATAACTTATTAGATAGCGCATTAGCTGCTTACTTTGTAATTGAGTATTATCATCTTTATACTCATCTTGCGCCATATCTAAAAGAGTTTGGCCAAAAATTTTTACTCCGCTATTAGTTTTTGATATTTCAGATGGACCATATTCAGCTTCATAAATATAAACCTTATCTGCAATAATTAATTCTCCATTTTCATCTTCTTTTAAAGGTACTTCGTACCCCAACTCCTGAAGCAATCTTAACTCAAATCTTCTTAAAGCCACCTCAAGGTTAACCCCATCAGCTAAAATTTTCATTGTATGGTGATAAAAATCAAAAAGTTTCTTATGAGTATCTTCCCTAGGCAACAATCTCATTATTAATTCGTTTATATAAAATCCACATATCAATGCATTGCCATTGACCTGAAGAAATTTATCGCACCATTCAATATTATGCAAAGTTTTTATTTCTCCGCGCCCAGACCATGTTGCCTGAAGTAATTGAAAGGACTGAAGCATTCCCCTCAAGGATGATCTTGGTCTTCTTGCCCCTTTAGCCACAACCGGAATTCTGCCATGATTTTTACAAAATAACTCAGCAATCAGGCTTGTTTCTTTAAAGGGATAAGTATGAAGAATATAAATATCTTGATTTTCTTGTTTTGAGATTGTAGAAGCCATTCCTATAAGCCTAGAGACTTTAATGCTCTCAAATCATCTGACCACCCTTTTTGGACTTTTACCCAAGTTTCAAGCCATACCTTTCCACCAAAAAGTTTTTCCATATCAATCCGTGCACTTGTTGATATCTCTTTTAACCTTATCCCTTTGTTTCCTATAATCATAGGTTTATGAGAATCTCTTTCAACTATGATTGCAGCAAATATTCTTCGAACATTACCCTCATGTTCAAACTTTTCTATTTCTACAGCAATAGAATAAGGAAGCTCTTGACCAGTGAGCCTAAAAATCTTTTCTCTGACTATTTCCGCTGCCAAAAATCGTTCATTTTTATCTGTAATTTGATCTTCTTCATAAATAAATTCTTGCTCAGGGAGAAACTCACGAGTACTCTCTAAAAGCTCCTTTAAATTATTTTTTTTCTTCACGCTTGTTGGGATAATTTCTTTGTATCGATTGTTCTCTTTAAATACTTGAATCAATCCTAAAAGCTTTGTTTTATCTTTAAGGCAATCAACTTTATTGATTACAAGAATGATTGGTGTTTCTTTGGGAATCATTTGCAATATTTTTTCATCAACTTCGGTCATTTGGCGTGGTTCAATTAAAAATAAAATAACATCTACATCTTGTAAGGCATGCTTTACTGTTTTATTTAAATTTTTATTGAGCGTGTTTAGATGTTTTAATTGATAGCCTGGCGTATCTACGAAAATATATTGTGTTTCAGGTGTTGTATGTATGCCTAATAATTGATAACGAGTTGTTTGAGCTTTCCGTGAAGTTATACTTAATTTTGTGCCTAAAAAATAGTTTAATAATGTTGACTTACCCACATTTGGCTGACCTACTATCGCAATAGTTCCACATCTTTTTTTCATAACTCAGGACTATTCTTTATTTTTTTTAAAACTTCTTCTGCAGCGCTTTGTTCTGCAATTTTTCTACTCGAGCCCTGCCCTTCAATACTTAACCCTAATTTTAGAATTGAACAACTAATCTTAAAATTTTGACTATGCGCTTCACCCTCAATTGCAACAACATTATATTCTGGTAAAGCAATTTTTTTTGCTTGAAGTAATTCTTGTAGTATTGATTTTGAATCTTTTTGTATATGATCAGGATCTATAGCATCGATTCTTTCTTTAAACCAGCTCGCTATTAAATCAGAAGCAGCATTGATTCCTCCATCCATAAATACAGCACCTATAATGGCTTCAACTGAATCAGCTAAGATAGAAGGCCTTCTCCACCCAGAACTTTTTAACTCCCCTTCACCTAGTATTAAATAATCACCTAGTTGTAATAATATTCCGACTTCACTTAAAGTTCCGGCCTTAACTAATTGAGAGCGCAAGCGACTTAAATCGCCCTCTGTTAATAAATTAAACTTCTTAAATAATAATTCAGCAATTATAAAATTTAAAATACTATCGCCAAGAAACTCTAGCCTCTCATTATTTTTACCTTGAAAGCTTCGATGCGTTAGGGCTAACTCTAATAAGCTATTATCAATAAAATGATAATTAAGAATTTTTTCTAATTGTTCAATATGTCTATTATCCATTTATAATTATTTTATCCAAGTCCCTATTCGATTAAATTGAGAAAAATTAAGCCAAATAAAAAATGCTTTTCCAACTAATAATTCGTCGGGCACAAACCCCCAAACACGACTATCTGAAGAATTATCTCGATTATCTCCCATCGCAAAGTAATGCCCCTCTGGAACATTAAATTTATAATCTTCACTCGTTATTTCATGCAACAGCAAAGAATGTCTTGATCCATCAAGTGTTTCAATAAACTCTTTAGCATGCATCATTTGATTATTATTAAGACTATAAGAGTATTTTTTATAGAAAATTTTATTTATAGCTTCTCCATTAATAAAAAGTTCTTTATTTTCATATCTAATCTCGTCACCAGGTAACCCTACAACCCTCTTAATATAGTCAATTGAGGGATCTTTTGGATAATGAAAAACAAAAACATCTCCACGGCTTGGTTTTCCTAACTTTATTAATATTTTATTCCAAACTGGAAGACGAATACCGTAAGTAAATTTATTAACGACTATAAAATCTCCTGCAATTAGAGTCGGCATCATTGATCCAGAAGGAATTTTAAACGGCTCAACAATAAAGGAACGTATAACAAATACTGCTAGCAGAACAGGGAAAAAGCTTTTCCCATATTCAACAATTAATGAAGGCTTTGTGTTTTGTGGTCGAATTCTTCTAAGAATTAAAAGATCGAGAAAAAATATCAGCCCAGTAATAATTGTTACCGCCATCAATAATTTTACAAACATCATTTTTCATCTACCTTTAAAATTGCTAGGAAAGCTTCCTGAGGAATTTCTACATTACCAATTTGCTTCATTCTTTTTTTACCTCTTTTTTGTTTTTCTAATAATTTTCTTTTTCTAGATACATCGCCGCCATAACATTTAGCAAGAACATTTTTACGCATTGCTTTAACAGTCTCTCTAGCGATAATATTTGCACCTATTGCAGACTGAATTGCAACATCAAACATTTGACGGGGGATGAGTTGCCTCATTTTTGAAGCCAACTCCCTGCCCCTATAAATACTATTTCCTCGGTGTACAATTAAAGAAAGTGCATCCACTCTTTCCCCATTCACCATAATATCTAATTTTACTAAATCTGAAGGCCGGAATTCTAAAAATTCGTAATCCATTGATGCATAACCTCTAGAGATTGATTTAAGTTTATCAAAAAAATCAAGAACAACCTCACTTAATGGTATTTCGCAAGTAATCATGACCTGTCTCCCCAAATACTGCATATTCTTTTGAATCCCTCTTTTTTCATTAGTTAAAGTCATAACTGGCCCAACATAATCATTAGGCAAAAGAATATTTAAATTAATAATTGGTTCACGTATTTCCTCTATTAAAGATAAATCAGGCAATCTTGATGGATTCTCAATCAATTTAGTTTCACCATCTTTTAATAATAATTCATATACAACGGTTGGTGCAGTTGTTATTAAGTCCATTTCGTATTCACGTTCAAGTCGCTCTTGAATAATATCCATATGCAACAATCCAAGAAAACCGCACCTAAAACCATACCCTAAGGCAGTTGAGTTTTCAGGTTCAAAATGTAGTGAAGCATCATTCAACCTTAGCTTCCCAAGAGCTGTTCTTAGAGCTTCGAATTGATTTGATTCAATTGGATATAGTCCTGCAAATACTTGGGGCTTTACTTCCTTAAAGTCTGGGAACGCTTCCCCTGCCATATTATTTGCAAGAGTAATCGTATCTCCAACTTTAGCATTATCTAATTCCTTGATTCCACAAATAACAAAACCGACTTCTCCTGCATTTAATGATTTTTTATTTAAAGCTTTTGGAGTAAATATTCCAACTTGCTCACAAATAAATTCTGCAGATGTCGCCATAAGGTGAATCTTATCTTTTGGATACAATTGACCGTCAACTACCCTAACAAGCATCACAACACCAACATAGTTATCAAACCACGCATCAATAATAATCGCCTTCAAAGGTTTATTAATTTCGCCAATTGGGTGGGGGACTCTTTGAATAATAGCCTCTAGAATTTCTTCGATTCCAATGCCAGTTTTTGCTGAACAAAGAATAGCAGCTTGCGCATCAATGCCAATAACATCTTCAATTTCTTTTTTAACTCTATCAGGCTCTGCTGATGGTAGATCAATCTTGTTTAGCACGGGGAAAACTTCTACATTTTGATCAAGAGCTGTATAACAATTTGCTACTGTTTGAGCCTCTACGCCCTGTGAAGAATCTACAACTAAAATAGCTCCTTCACATGCCGCTAAAGAGCGACTAACTTCATATGAAAAATCTACATGTCCAGGAGTGTCAATTAAATTTAGTGTATATATATTTTTATCTTTGGATTGATAATTTAAGGTTACCGTTTGAGCCTTAATAGTAATGCCCCTCTCTCTCTCAAGGTCCATGGAGTCTAATACCTGCTCCTCCATTTCACGGTCTGCAAGGCCTCCACAATGTTGAATGATCCGGTCAGCTAATGTAGATTTGCCATGATCAATGTGGGCAATAATAGAAAAGTTTCTTATTTTTTTCATAGAAATAGTTTATTTCAAAAAAATAAAGGCACGAAACGCGCCTTTATCAAGATGTGATTTTACCCTATTGAATATATATTTTTGAATAAATTATTTACCTACTTTTACTGGAACAAAAAGAGTATCTCCATTCCTATAAAGTAGGATAGCAATAACCTTTCCTTCAGGTATTTTTCTTAAAGCATTATTAAAAGCTTGAGTTGACCTCACTGGAGTATTATTTACTACCAGAATAATATCTCCCTTCATCATTCCTGCAGTTAATGAAGCTCCTTTCAGGTCTGCTACCAAAAGACCATTTCTTCCACCAATTTTTTTCTTTTGCTCCACTGATAGTTTTTGCAAAGCCAACCCAATTCGGTTAAATTTATTAGGCTGCTTCTTAATTTCTAAATCAGAAACTTTTTCTTGAGACGGAATTGTACCAACCTTGATTTTAAGTGTAACAATTTTACCTTTTCTTAAAATCTCTACTGGGACTGTTGAATCGGGTTTTGTGATTCCAACAAATTTAGGCAAGTCAGATGATTTATTAATAGTATTTTTATTAAATTTTAATATTACGTCGCCAGGAAGTAAGCCTCCCCTAGCTGCTGGAGATTTTTTCTCAATACCTGCAATAAGAGCACCATTTTTGTTAGCCATGCCAAACGACTCAGACAGTTCTTTTGTGATTTCTTGAATTACAATTCCCAGCCATCCACGAATCACTTTACCGTTTGTTTTTAATTGTTCGGCTACATTAATAGCAACATCAATAGGAATTGCAAAAGAAAGCCCCATGGAGCCTCCAGTTTTACTATAAATCTGTGAATTTATTCCAATCACATGGCCTTTAGTGTCAAAAAGTGGGCCTCCAGAGTTTCCTGGATTAATTGCAACATCTGTCTGAATAAAAGGTACAAAATTTTCTTGGGGAAGTGCGCGATTAATGGCGCTAATAACCCCTACTGTCATTGTATTTTCTAAGCCAAATGGCGACCCAATTGCAGCAACCCACTGGCCGACTTTAATAAGATCAGAATTACCAAAAGTTACTTTGGGCAGATTCTTAGCTTTGATTTTAAGTAAAGCAACATCTGTTCTTCTGTCTAAACCTACAACTTCTGCGATAAATTCGCGCTTATCAGCTAATTTAACAACCACTGTCTCTGCTTGAAAAACTACGTGAGCATTAGTTATTATGTATCCATCACTTTCAATAATGAATCCCGAACCCGTTCCAGAAGCTGGTTTTTTCTGGCGCTCTCTTTGCGGAGGGGTCATTCCTGGAGGAGTCATTCCTGGAAATCCAGGAATACCAAATCTTTTAAAAAACTCTTGCAGCTGCTGCTCTTCTCTGCTTAAATTTATATTTTGATTTGATTGGCTTTTATTAACAACACTAATGTTCACCACAGTATTGCCTTGCTCCTCTGCAATTACAGCAAAATCTGGCAATGCGTGAGCGTTTAAATTATTAAAAAAAACTAATAATACAATAAAAAAATTGAAGCTTAAGCGTTTCATATTTTACTATAACCTTTTATAAATTTAATCTATCTTTGCTAAAATTGCTTCACTAAAATTATAGCTTCTTCTATCATAATTTAAAATTTTATAGATTCGCTAAAGGTATTACAAGTGATTAATGGTACCGATCCTACAGCCATAATTTGATATCCATTCTGGTATCGAGCACAAATGTTATTAGCTCCAAGATTTACGTGGCCCACTTTAGGCTTTTGGCCGCGGGAAATTGGTTTTACAAATAAAGATACATAAGATAGTCCGTCTGAAAAAACTAATTGATGACTAAGAATATTTAATCCAGGGATGCGCTTGCTAATAAAATCAACTTCTTTATACCCAGGAGGAATTTTTTGCATAGCCCAAAACCTATTCTTAACAATATCCTGCCCCACTATTTTGTCATCAAATATGTAATTCTTTGATGGATCAACTTCTGGCCTAAACCAATCTAAATTTTTATCTTTAGTCATGTTTATTTGTGTAAAAGAAGCCTGCTCAATAATATTTTCAGCTTGATCTACTACGACCATTTTAAGAGGTAAGAAAGTTTTTTTATCAAGCCAAAAATAATGGAAATATCTAAAATTATCAATTGGAGCCAAAACTACTAACTGTGAGATTCTTCCGGCAATTCGTTCTGATTTCCCAACACTTAATCGATAAAAGTTTTTTAATCCTTCTGTGTTGTCAGGGAAGATAGCTGGGAATAATCTTTGTTGCTTTCTCTTCTGGATAATTACATTATTATCTACTGTGTTATAGACGTAAATAGTTTTACCTTGGGACAAGACTTCCCCAGGGGAGCCATCCAAGACATTTAATTTTATAAATTCTTGATCATTATTAGTCGCATGCGTAATTTCTATCGATTTAATTTCTTCATAATGTTGACTGTGAAAAACCCCTTTATAATCTAAGAATTTTGTTGCATTTGTAGCCTTATCAATGATTGACCAAGGATCATCGTTACTATGGGTGATACTTATAGAAGAGAAGAGAAAAAAAACAAGTAATAACCTGAAAATCATATACTATTTTTATTATAGGTTGCTTGGATAAAAAAGTTCACATTTGATGATGCGCTTGAATAATGATCGTTAATTAAATCTGTTGGTATATCTGCTTCTGCTAATACCGAAGAATCAATAGGTCTAAAATCACTAAGATTTAAAGCTGTTAAACCTATAACAAATAAAGCAGCAAAAGAAGCTGCTATAGGCCAATGTTTTGATTTATTTTCAACAGTTGTATTTTCATGCCTTCCAAATCCACCTAATTGTGTTGGCTCTTTTTCAATAGCATCAATAATATTTTTTGTTAAGCCATCAGAACCGAGATGGTTATTTTGAATAACATCACGAATTAATTGATAATAGGTCCAATGATTTTTTTTCTTTTGTTTGCTCGATCTAATCAGAAGATCATCAATTTCATGGCTCTCTAATTCATTATCAAAAAGAGATGAGAGTTTTTCATTCATAAGTCATATTCCTTCTTCGATTACCAGCGTTTATTTGTAGTTTCGATTAACGGTTTGAGCTTTTCGGCAATAGCCTCACGCGCTCTAAAAATTCTTGAACGAACAGTACCAATAGGACAATTCATTAAGTCAGCAATTTCTTCGTAGCTCAACCCATCCATTTCTCTAAGAGAAATTGCTTGTTTTAATTCATCAGGTAAAGCTTCAATAGTCTGATTAACTGCAGTAACAATTTGACTACTCATCATAGAGCTTTCTGGCGTCTCAAGATTTCTTAAATCCTGTGCATCTTCAAAATTTTCGATGTCTTCAATTTCAACATCATTCATGGCTTTAGGTCTTTTA
>Ga0115000_10003998_pt1 | contig 12172 bp, 7 predicted proteins | sample ArcticOcean_MG_C_6_FD_89690 | JGI IMG/M metagenome (GOLD analysis project Ga0115000, IMG submission 89690) | Marine microbial communities from western Arctic Ocean - ArcticOcean_MG_CB8_128 | ecosystem: Environmental > Aquatic > Marine > Oceanic | place: Arctic Ocean: Canada Basin | collected... | reverse complement strand
TCGCAAAGTTTGAGACCAGCAATCTTGGCTATGGCATAGGCTTCGTTCGTAGGTTCGAGCTCGCTCGTTAGTAAACAGTTCTCCTTCATCGGTTGCGGAACAAGAGTGGGGTAGATGCACGAACTTCCTAGGAAAAGAAACCGTTGCGTGCCCGATTCGTATGCTGCGTGGATCGTGTTGGATGCGATCGCAAGATTGTCATAAATGAACTCTGCTGGATAAGTACTGTTGGCATGGATACCTCCGACTTTTGCTGCTGCCATAATAACGGTATCCGGCTTCTGGTCTGCAAAGAACGCATTGACAGCTGCTTGGTTAGTCAGATCAAGCTCTGCGCTGCGGCGCGTAACGATGTTTTCGAAGCCGAGCGTTTGAAGTCGTCGAACGACAGCAGAGCCCACCATGCCGGTGTGTCCGGCAATATAGATTTTAGTATCAGGTTTCATGGAGAAAGATTGAAAAATGCGAAAATTTAAAAATATGCTTAATAGCAGAGGTCGCGGAGTGTTGTTTTTGTGCCCTTCAAATAGCCGACCTACATTCGCAACGCGAATCCTGACGATACCTATTTTGCCAGGGTGCCGTTGGTTATGCTAGTGTGGAGTTAGGTATTGGCCTTCGTAAGTATCAATAAGAGCAATCTTCTGATTTTTGAATCTTACAATCTTCTAATCTTTAAATCAATCACCCCAACACGGCTTTCACCTTGGCTTCATCTTCCGCCAATTTCATGTCGGCGTCGACCATGATGGCGACGAGTTCCTTGAACTTCACTTTTGGTTCCCATCCAAGTTGCTTTTTCGCTTTAGCGGGATCGCCGATCAGGAGCTCGACTTCTGCTGGGCGCTCGTAGCGTTTGTCGTAATTGACGTACTTTTCCCAGTCCATGCCGAGGTGGTCGAAAGTTTCGATAACGAACTCCTTTACCGAATGGGTTTCGTTGGTGGCGATGACATAATCATCGGGTTCGTCCTGCTGCAGCATGAGCCACATCATTTCGACGTATTCCTTCGCAAAACCCCAATCGCGTTGCGCGTCTAAGTTTCCTAGATACAGTTTCTCTTGCAGGCCTGCTTTGATGCGCGTAGCGGCTCGAGTGATTTTGCGCGTAACGAATGTTTCCCCACGGCGGGGCGACTCGTGATTGAAGAGAATGCCACTACAAGCGAACATGTTGTAGGATTCGCGGTAATTGACTGTAAGCCAATGGGCATACATTTTGGCGCAACCATAGGGAGAGCGCGGCCAGAAGGGAGTGGTTTCGGTTTGGGGAATCTCCTGCACCTTCCCGAACATTTCGGAAGATGAGGCCTGGTAAAAGCGAACTTTGTTTACGAGCTTTGCCTCGCGAATCGCTTCTAGAATACGAACGACTCCAACGCCCACGACATCCCCCGTGTATTCAGGAACGTCGAACGATACGCGGACATGGCTTTGGGCTCCGAGATTATATATCTCATCTGGCTGAAGTTCGTAGAGCAATTTCACCATCTGAACGGCATCCGCCAAATCTCCATAATGAAGAAAGAGCTTCACTCCATTGATATGCGGATCTTGGTAAAGGTGATCGATTCTCGACGTATTGAAGGTCGAAGCACGACGAATGACCCCGTGGACTTCGTATCCTTTCTCAAGGAGCAGTTCCGCAAGATATGAGCCATCTTGGCCTGTGATTCCGGTTATGAGTGCTTTTTTCAATAAATGGGTAGAGAGCGATTAGCGATGTTCGACGATGCGATTTGCTCCTGGTGGTGGGTAAGCAATGAGAGGTTCTTCTCGAAGCGCAACGCGTTGAAGGGTTTCATCCGTACCCCATTTTGTAAGAATTTTTGATATGCTGTTGAGTGCTGCGCGTCTATCAACGATCGCGACAAAGGTTAGTATCAAGAGCTTGATGTCTAGCTGAAGTGATGAATGTTCAATACAGAGAAGACTTAAGCGCGATTTTCAGGGTCGCACTAGTTGGTTGTAGGCAATGTTTGCATCTGGGTGGGACTCTAGAATTTGTGCTAAATCACTAAAGGGCACTTTGATTTTTATCGTTTTTAGATAATGGAGGTCAGAAAATGATTTGGCCATTTCAGCATCAGCGGATTGCAGGCGATTAACTCGGATTTACAAGCTTAAATATTTAAATGTTCTTTTAAATTCATTGGCGATTGGAGAATGGCTGATTTCCGGGAATCAGGCGATGGTAAACCGCCAGGAAGATTGGAGGAGTGCGATTATTTCTGTCACTTCCTATCAGTATTGCTACAAATTGTAGGGCGGGGCACTGGCGCTGCCTTTGCTTATTTGGAGGCGTTCGATTACCTCGTCGAGGGTAAGGGGTTCGTCGCTGGCGTAATAGAGGCCGTAGATCTCGCCGTAGGATTTGGGTAGGCCGATGGCTTGAGCGGCGTTGACGAAGAAGAGAATCAGTTCTGATTCTAAATCCGAAATCCTAGGTCCTAGCCGTTTGTGGCGCTAAATGTTAGGTTCTTTGGATTGAGCGATGGCGCTTCCGAAGACGGCAACGAGTAGGAGAGTGATGGCGATGGGAGTTTTCATTGTTTGTGGGGTATAGGTGGTCCGAGGCGGCTCGGCTTGTGATTTGGGAATGACTAAGCAAGCGCGTCGGGACGCCACGTTCCACTTTGCGCATTGGTGATCAAATGTTTTCGACTGAGAGAATCTTCTATTCACGGGTTCCAGCGACCTTGAACTTTTAGGACCAATGTCCTTTTGAAGCCTTGCTCCCCAAAAAGCAATTTCGTGAAGTATTGAATCATGTTAGGTTCTGTTTGGTTTTGGCGATTGGCTTTAGGATGGGCGCTTGGGGTATTGGTGAATGCTAATCTGAGCGCAGGCGAGCGCGAGGTCGCGTTTGTAGATTTGTCAGAGGAAGCAAAGTCTTTTGAAGCAAGGGTGGATGAATCGGGGGAGTTTACCTGGTGGATACCGGCGGGAGCGGATGCGTATGTTTTGCCTGTTGCGGCGGGGATACATTTCGATGCTAGCCGAAGGGATATTATGGATTGGCTTCGGGGGCGTGACTCTTGGGACTTGACTGAGATTCCTGTATTGGGAGCACGTTATGGCGATCGAATGTTGGTGGTGATCGTTCCGTGGCCGCAGTATGCGGAGCTGGTTGTGGGAGATCGAATCGGGGTTAGGTACGCGTTTCCGGAGAAGCGTCATAACGCGTCACCGGCGGGCATTGTAGCGATGCTAAGAGATGCGGATCCGATGGAAGTCGCGCGGGCTTTTAGGGAATGGCGGCGCGACGCGAAGGATATTGGGGTCATTCCTCGGGCACGGACGTTGACGAGTAAAATCGAAGACAAGCAGAAGGTGGAGCGGCTGCTTGGCGCACCGAATATTTATCTTTGGGGGCATGCGTTGTTCAGTCCTTTCGATATTCCGAACGCAAAGTGGGTTCGATTTGCCAAGGCTCTGAAAGCCTCTGTAGGCGGTGATCTTGGAGCTGAGATATTGAAACGATTCGACCAGGATCAGTTGGCGGCTCTGGAGGAACTTGTGAAGGCGGATTGGCCGGCTGAATATATGACGCGCCCAGTGGCGGCTGGGATAGCCGCTGGGTTAGCGGATACGGGTCTGCGGAATAGCGTGGGTGGGAGCTCGGAATCGGAGGTGATGCGCGAAAATATGCGATCGCTTGACGAGGCTTTTGGGGATTTCCTCAATCCTTTGGAAACTTGGGGCGACGGTCTTTGCGGGAGCTTTTTGGATACGCTTCAGAAATCGGGCATTGATCGGGCGCTATTGGTTTTGAGCGATATTTACGGGAATACGGTTCGAAGAGATGCCGTGGTCAAGGCAGAGTCTTTCGGGTATTTGGTGGGTCCCTACGATTCCTATCATTCGATTCACTCGCCTGACGCAGGACCGAACGATACATGGGATACGGCTCAGTTCGATCTAAAGGGTTTTGATAATGGGCGGGTAATCAATTTCGATGGATCGGGACATGCAGGATTTATGGGGCGAGGGTTTCATTTCTCGCCTCAAGTCGCATGGCCGTACGTGCAGGAACGAGTAGGCCGCATCGTGGAGAAAGCGCCTTACAGCACGTGGTTTGTCGATTGCGATGCGACAGCAGAGTGCTTTGACGATTATCATCCGGATCATTCGACGAATCGTTTTCAGGATGCTCAATTGAGGCGTCATCGTTTGATGTGGTTGGAAGAGGATCAGAACATGGTGGTTGGGAGCGAAGGCGGCTCGATATTGTTTTCCGATGTGATACATTACGGACATGGAGTGCACACGCCCTTTATCGGCCATTTGGATCCGGCTTTTCGAGATAAGGAGAGTCCTCACTTTCTAGGTGGTCATTGGCCACCGGATACGCCGAAAGTGATGTTTGAACCTTCGACGGTTCCGCCATCTTTAGTTAAGCCGTACTTCGATCCGACTATTCGGTTTCCGTTGTATCAGGCCGTGATCGGGGATGAGTTGATCACGACGCACCATTGGAGTTTTGACTCGATGAAATTCGAAGATATCGCGCAGACGCGAGAGCTGATGGAAATTCTCTACCGAGTGCCTCCGATGTATCATTTGAATCGTGGAAGCTGGCCGGATCGCAAGGAGCGGATTTTGAAGCATTTTGCATTTTGGAGCCCGATTCATAGGGCGGTCGCGACAGCGCCGTTGGCGGAGTTCGAATACTTGAGCGAGGATCGTCAGGTACAGCGGGCGACTTACAAGACGCCAAAGGGCGATGTGTCGGTAACGGTTAATTTCGGAACGGCTGATCACATGGGCTACCCGGCTCGCTCGGCGAAGGTGGGTGGAGCGATTGCTATTTCGGGCCAAGTGTATCGGCCTTAGGGAAGTTTTTCAAAACAATCACTTGCAGGTGGAACGTGGCGTCCCGACGCGTTTTCTATTTACTTTCGATCGCGATCCGAGACGTTTCGAGTCACCTGATTTTGCAATGAGTTTCGTATACGCGCTCGATTGCTTCCGCGCTGAACTAGAATCTATTTGAACTCCTGCTAGGTATCCATTGTGTTGGGGCCTATGTTAGGGGTATTCAGTCTTGGTGAGGAGCTTTTAGATTATGTTCCTTTGGTTGTTGCATTGGCGATTGCGGCAGTGGGGTTGACCTTTGCATATCGAGTCTATGAATACGCTTCACGATGCGCGTATCGAAGTGATGTCTCCTTCTGTAATGATGCAGCGCCCGATCCCGTCGGAAGAGCGGATTATGCCGAAGCGATTTACATTGAACGAATTTAGGGCGAAGGAAGATAAACCTTTGCCCGAGGCGAGGATCTTCGACAAGGCGGGGGTCTTGACAGTTGGGCTTGTTTTCAGAGAGACTCTGCTTTTCGCGTCGAACCCTTACTTATACCTTACAAATGAATCGGTCCATTTTCAGAAGGATACTGCTAGTTTCGTTAATGTGCAGTCTGACTGCATCCTTCGGCTTTGCCGCGCCGCTGAAAGATTCGGAAATGTGGAAGCAATTCCGGGGGAATGATGGCACGGCGATTGCGGCTGGCCAAAAAGTCCCGGTAAATTTTGGCAAAGAGAACCTGCGTTGGTCGGTCCACCTTCCGGGCCCGGGTTCGAGTTCGCCTGTCATTTGGGGCAAGCGCTTATTCGTGACATCGGAAAACCGGGAGGGAGGAAGCGTGGAGCTCGTTTGTCTGAATGCGAAATCGGGGAAGTCGATTTGGTCGCAGAAAATTTCGACGGGGAGCTACCATCTTCACAATTTTAACAATCTCGCTTCGGGTACGCCGTGCGTCGCGGAATCGCGGGTCGTTCTGGGCTGGTACGACGATTCTACGGCTCATGCGATGGTCAGCGCGTACTCGCACGATGGAGAGGCTATATGGACGCAAGATCTGGGGCAGTTCGATAGCTACCATGGGATAAGCTTCAATCCGATCGCGAGCGGCGATCGAGTGATTGTGGGGAACATGCATATGGGCGGCGGTTCGATTGTGGCCTACAGCCTTGCGGATGGATCGCTCTTGTGGAGTCGTCCCAATCCAGTGAAGACGAGAACCTCGTACGCCGCTCCACTGATTCGGACCTTGAGAGGATCGGATGCCAAAGAGGTCGTTATTGCGGGGGAGCTTATTGGCTTGGTCGGTCTCGATTTCGCAACAGGCAACGAGAACTGGAGTTTGCCGCAGGCATTCAATCATCGAACGATTACCTCGCCGATAGTCGTGAAAGACGATCCGGTCACGGGGGACGTCCTGATTGCCGCGGGCAACAAGAACGGCGTTTATTTCGCAGCCAGAATGCCTCGGATCTCAAATGGCGAACGCGTATCGGAACCAGCGAAAGTTTGGTCGATGGAAAGTCGGGCCCCCTATGTCCCAACGCCCGCGGTCGTTAGCGATGTCGTTTATGCCTTGCACGATGGAGGGACCCTTTCGGCACTCGATTCGTCTACCGGAAGCGTAAATTGGCAGGGGAAGCTCTTGGGGAACTTTTATGCTTCGCCGGTGCTTGTAGGCGATAAACTTTACTGTCTGTCTCGCGAAGGCGACATGTGGGTCGTCGAGCCAGGGGACGAATTTAAACTCTTGAAAACCTCGAGTTTGAATCCTCCAGAGGACGTCAGGTTTTGCGATGCGACTCCTGCAGTCGCTCATAATCGCTTGTATGTGCGAATGGGATCACGGTTGGATTGCTTCTGAGTGGAAAAGGTAGGGTTGCCTGCGCGCAGGCAACCCTACCTTTCCAATCTACCTACCTTGTCCAATCTAGGAAGAATTGGAGGTAGATAAGATGTGTAAATGCGTGAGCACACTTGTAAGTTTGCCTTGACGGTTTTCGTTTCGGCATGTTCTGAAAGGGGTGTAGTTTAACGTTCTGCATACTTCCCCATAAATGAAGCATACTCCTCCTCTACTGGCCTTGGCGCTGTCGATCTCGCTTTGCGGGTGCGCAATCCATCGAGTCAAGGAAAGCTCCGCTACTCCCGTTGTGGAAATCGGCGAAACATTTGCCGAAGCCTCGTTGGAATCGGGAGTCGATGGCGCCTGGAATCGCTCGTGGTGGGAGAGCTTTGACGATCCTACGCTCAGCGCTTTGATAGAGGAAGGATTGAGGTCGAATTTTTCGTTGCTGCAAGTGGCGGCTCGCATCGAGCAGGCTAGTGCTTTGGCTCGTCAAGCAGGATCACGTTTGTATCCAACTCTCGATCTTGATGCCGGGTATGACTTGGACTGGAACGGAAAAACGGTCGCTCCGGATACGGAGGATCGCCAGGAATCGTCTGATCTAGGATTTTTGCTTCGCTGGGAAATGAATCTTTGGGGACGTTTGTCCTCGGCTCGAAAAGCTCGCGTATTTCAACTGGAGGCCTCGGCTCAAGATTTGCTCGATGCCCGGTTGTTGCTTTCCAGTGCGATTGCGGAACGATATTTCGATATTAAAGAACAGCGTCGCCGGCTCGAGGTAATCCGTGAGCAGCTTGATATTAATGAATCGCTATTGAAGTTGACCACTTTGCGATTCGGACAGGGGCAATCTTCGATCGTCGCCGTACTTCAGCAACGCGAACAGCTAGATGAGACGAGGGCTCAGGTTCCGGGCGCAGAAGCGCGTATCGGTCAAATCGAATACGCATTAGACGCGTTGCTCGGTAAAACTCCAGGTATAGAGAATTCAGTTTTAAATGCGGATCTAGTGGCTTTGCCGCCATTGCCTGACGTAGGCGTTCCAGCGGCTTTGTTGCAGCGTCGTCCTGATTTACGAGCTGCTCGGAATCGTCTCATCGCTCTTGATCATCGAGTTGGCGAGGCGGTCGCGGAACAATTGCCAACGCTTCGTATCGGGGCGGGGCTTGATTGGCGGGGCGATCCGAGTTTTGGAGACGAGATGAAATCACTTTTCGCTCGATTGGCTGCTCCATTGTTTGCTGCGGGCGAGCGTAGAGCGGCAGTTAGGCTTCAAAAAGCGGAGCTCGAAGGAGCCTTGGCAGGTTATACCGATAGTTTCCTTTCCGCGTGGGTCGAGGTGGAGTCGGCTTTGTTGTTGGAACGTAAGCAGCAGGAGGAATTGATCCTAGTCGAACAACAATTGTTCACGGCCCAACGGCTGTTGACCGAAGCTCGCAATCGTTTTAGTCAAGGTCTCACCGATTATCTTCCTGTATTCACTTCTCTAAACATCGTGCAAAACCTCGAGCGCGATATTGTTAGTTCCCGTCGTGGCGTATTGAGCGCTCGCGTCGCTTTGCACCGGGCTCTTGGCGGTCCTATCCTCAATCCCGATATCTCGGGATTAGTCTCTTCTCTGAATGAATAAGAAATCTAAATTCAGCACCTTTTTCATAATTCTTCTTATTTTCGTCATAGGTGGCGGAGTGAGCTATGTATTGCTTTCTACAGGGCCTGAAATAACGCCTAAAGAAAAGACAAGTTCGGCGAAGATCGTTCAGGTGATTCCGATGGAGCCGCAAGTACTATCAGTCGCAGTTAGTGCGGCCGGGAGTGTTATCCCGTCGCGAAAAGTCGTCATCAAACCTCAAGTATCCGGTCAAGTGATACGGCAAAGCGAATCGGTCACGATTGGCGGTCACGTGAGGCAGGACGACGAGTTGATTCGCATCGATTCCAAAGATTACGAGCTGGCTCTTGCCGAAGAGCGATCAAACCTAGAACAGGCTCGCTTCGAGCGTGAAGTGGAAAGCGGGCGCCAGGTTATCGCTCGACGCGAGTGGGATGAGTTGCAGGCCGACTTAAATATGGGTGATGTTAACCAGTCTTTAGTATTGCGCGAACCGCATCTTCGCAGAGCGGAGGCGTTTATGGAGAAGGCGACGAATGATATCGAAATTGCTGAGCTGCAGTTGTCTCGTACGGTTATCAAAGCGCCATTTAATGCCATGGTGACTGAAGAGTCGGTCGAGATCGGACAGCTGCTCAGTCCGAATTCGGCGATTTGCGAATTGGTGGGTACCGATGAATTTTGGATACAAGTTACGATTCCGTTTTCCGATTTGAAATGGATTCGGTTTCCCAATGGCAATCAGCCAGGAGCGGAAGCGGATGTTGTCTTGGATATGGGTAATGGCGAGTCGGCTACATGGAAAGGGAGGGTTATTCGCTTGTTGAGCGATTTGGATCCTCTGGGGAGAATGGCTCGCCTTGTTATCTCGGTTGAAGATCCCCTTGGGTTGAAAAAGCAATCGAGCGGCAAATTACCTTTGCTGCTGGGAAGTTATGTAGAAGTTAAAATCGCTGCAGGCGATCTGGAGAATACCTTGCGGGTTCCTCGGGAGGCTTTGCGCGAGGGAAATCAGATATGGGTCGTGGGTCCGGATAATTTGCTGAAAATAGTGCAAGCCACGGTTCTTTGGCTAGAGAAAGAAACGGTGCTGATTTCGAATAATCTGGAAAAAAGCGACCAATTAGTTGTAAGTGATTTACGCGTGGCGCTTCCGGAAATGAAAGTGTCGCCTCAACCGTCCACCGCATACCCCGAACTGGTGACGGCAACTCAATAGAAAGGTTAGAGCTATTATGGACCGCAACCCTTACAATGACACCTCTTCCTCGACTGGGCTCATCGCCTGGTTTGCCCGCAATCATGTAGCGGCGAATTTACTCATGCTGGCAGTCGTGGTGGTTGGCATCGCCGTTGCCCGAAACATCAAACAAGAAATCTACCCGCTTTTCCAAATCGATACGATCGAGGTGGATATGCAGTATCGGGGAGCGAGCCCGGAAGAGGTCGAACAGTCTATCATCTTGCCGATCGAATCGGAGCTGCGGGGACTGGAACTTACGCGACGTATCGAGTCTACAGCGTCTGAGGGCAGAGCCTCTGTATCGGTGGAAATCATGCCAAACTTCGACCGCAATCGAGCCTTGCAGGAGGTTACTGCGGTAGTTGCTCGAATTAGTTTATTTCCGGATGAGATCGAGCCGCCGCGCGTTTCGCTTGGAACGAGTCGTCGACGCGGGGTGAATTACGTCGCGGTTTGCGGGGATGTGGACGAAGCCACGTTAAATAAGCTGGCCCACCAAGTTGAAGATGGATTGCTAGCCCAGCCGGAAATTGCCTTGGTTGAAATTATTGGAGCGCGCCGTCCAGAGATATTGGTCGAAGTGCCTCAGGCTCAGTTGCGCTCGCTCGACCTAACGCTTGGGCAAATCGCTCGGGCAATCGACCAATCGGCTCAAGATGTGCCGGCTGGAACCATGAAGACGGCAGGGGGAGACATCCTTCTCAAGACCACTGAGCGCCGTTATTTCGGGAGCGAGTTTGCGGGTATTCCGATCAAGAGTAGCAATTCTGGCGCGGAGATTAAATTGGGCGATATCGCGACCATCGTGGACGGGTTCGAGGAGACCAAGCGGGAATCGTATTTCAATGGAAAGCCGACCTTGACTATTTCCGTATCGGCTTCGGAGAACCAACCGCCTATCAAGGTGGCTGCTGCCGTGAAGCGCTATATCGAACAACTTCGGCCGACCTTGCCACCATCGGTTCAGGTAGAAGTGCGTTACGATCGAACTGAAGATTATCAGGAGCGAATTGATTTGCTGAGGTACAATGGAACCTTGGGTTTGATACTCGTGCTTCTGGCCTTGGGGCTTCTGCTTGAGTTGCGCGTAGCCTTTTGGACGGCGATTGGAATTCCTGTATCCATATTAGGATCACTCATTCTGCTACCTTTGATGGATGCCAGCGTGAACATGATTTCCGTTTTCGGATTTATCGTGACGCTTGGGATCGTGGTGGATGACGCGGTTGTAGTGGGCGAGGATATCTTCCATAAGATAACTCAAGGCATGTCGCGTTCGGAAGCGGCGGTCGCTGGCGTAAAGGAGATGACGATCCCAGTCGTGTTTGCGGTCAGTACGAACATCATAGCATTCTTGCCGCTGCTTTTCGTCCCAGGCGAAAGCGGTCGATTCTTGCATGTGCTTCCAGCGGTTATCATCGCGGTGTTTACGGTTTCGCTGGTTGAAGTGCTTTTGATCCTTCCGTCTCACTTGGCCTTCGTTCGTAAGAATCCGCATAAGAAATCGATTTTTTCGCGACTCGATCAATCGCAGACTAAGCTCCGTATTAAATTGGACGGAGCTATGGAACGTTTTTACAAGCCAGTATTGTCCGCTTGTATGAAGTTTCGTTACATAACGATAGCTGTATTTGCATCCTCACTACTTGTATTGGTAGCATACACGTTTAGCGGCCGAGTGAACTTTACTTTCAATCCAACGATCGAGAATGATTACATTCAGGGTGAGCTTGAAATGCCGTCTGGGACTCCAGTGGAACGAACGCGCGAAGTCATTTTCATGATCGAAGATGCGGCCAAGCGGGCGATCGCAAAATCGGGCGAGGAGGGATTCGTGCGCAATTTCAACGTTTCGGTCGCTAGTCGGAATACGAATGGAGCACGCGTGGCCATCAAGCTCGTGCCGCAAAGCCAGCGCAAAATAACCGGCGCGGGATTTGTCGATCTTTGGCGTAAAGAGGTTCCTGATATTCCCGATATGGAGTCGCTCTTTTTCGATTACCTTGCAGGTCCGGGAGGCGAAGCTGCGATCTATATTCAATTGGCTCACCCTGATGTGGATACGCTGCGTCAGGCTTCCGAGGAGTTGGGAGATATGCTGGCCCTTTATCCAGGGGTAGCTGATATTCGAAAAGGCTTTGGCAAGGAAATGCCGCAGATTAGTTTTGAGATTAAGCCTGCTGGTCAGGCTCTTGGAATTACTGCACGCGACCTAGGCCAACAGATCCGCAATTCTTTTTACGGGGCCGAGGCTTTGAGGCAACCGCGTGAGCGCGAAGAGTTGCGCGTCATGGTACGTTTGCCAGAGGAGGATCGAAAATCTTTGAGCAGTTTGGAAGGGCTTTTGATTAAGGGAGCGAATGGGGCGGAGATCCCGATCAATCAGGCTGCCGAAATTATCGAAACCACTGCTCCGGTTCGTATCGATCGTGTAGATGGTGGTCGTGTTGTTAACGTGACGGCTAATGTAGTGGCTGCTGTAACGAATGGAAATAAAGTGCTTTCCGCTATGGAAAAGAAAGAGCTTCCGGAACTTCTCAGTCGGTATCCGGGATTACGTTACACTTTCGAAGGCGAGCAACGCGATCAACGCGAAGCGACAAGTAGCCTTAGTATTGGGTTGACGGCTTCTCTGTTCGCAATTTTCGCGATTATGGCTTCATT
>Ga0115000_10003989_pt1 | contig 12187 bp, 10 predicted proteins | sample ArcticOcean_MG_C_6_FD_89690 | JGI IMG/M metagenome (GOLD analysis project Ga0115000, IMG submission 89690) | Marine microbial communities from western Arctic Ocean - ArcticOcean_MG_CB8_128 | ecosystem: Environmental > Aquatic > Marine > Oceanic | place: Arctic Ocean: Canada Basin | collected... | reverse complement strand
TGCTTACCTGTCTTGGATCGCCGCCTAGCCCTTCGCACAACCCGCGTACAAAACAAGTTTTTCCGGCACCTAAATCTCCATCAAGCAAGAGAATCGAGCCGCCTTGTAATTGAGATGCAAATTCCTTTGCAAATGCGATTGTTTCTTGTTCGCTTGCGAGCAACGTCATTTGTGCATCCAGCCACAATTTGAAATATCCGTTCCATCAGTTGTGACAACTTGTAACGTGCCCTGCTCGACTGTACCAATAACAGTTGCAAGTTCCACTGGCGGCTTTGCCGAACTGGTAAAGAGTAACTCGTAATCTTCGCCATCACGTACTGCGCCCTCAACGGTTGCACCTTCTCGAAGAGGCAACAAAGAAGTATCGATTACAAGTTGCAATTGTTCAGTTGAAAGATGCGACGCGTCTTGACCAAGGCCGTCGCTTATATCAATCATGCAGTGCAGGGCTAATCCCAGTAGTTGAAGCAGTTCTTGCGCTTCTTGTATTCTCGGGTTAAATGAAAGGTGGTGACCCACTATTGAGTTCCCAAGTTCGCCAGTAACACAAACAAAATCACCTTCTTGAATTCCCGTACGTAAAACAGCTCCTTGGGTTGGTGGCGTAGCGAGTGCAGTGACAGAAAATACTGCAGGGCCATCGCTCGAAGCAATATCGCCGCCGAAAATTGGCCCCCCCCACAGCTCTGCTGCTTCTTTTGCTCCACCAAACACAGCATCGCACCAATCGTTGGGTGTATGAGTAGGAACGCAGGCTGACATGACGCACCCGACAGGAGAACCAGCCATCGCAGCAATATCGCTAAAGCATCTAGCTATCGCTTTTCTACCAATCGCTTTTGGATTTGTTGTTTCAGTAACGTGTGTGCCTACTACCAACTGGTCAACAGCACACAACAATCGATCGCTATTGATTTTGATTTCGCCCATGTCATCGCCAGGTCCAATTGTCACACCAGAAAGGTTTGTGCTTCGAGCATAAATAGATTGCAGTAATTCTAACTCATGCATGTGGAGTATTCTCGATGATAAGTTGTTCGTACCGCTTTGTTGCGCCTTGATACTCAGCGATTATTTTTTTACCATTGAGGCGTAGTGAAGTTTGTTGCTCATTGCATTGAAGTAATCTTGCTAATGTTGAGCCAAGTTCCTCCTTTGTGCATTGCACAATGCCTTCCGCATCTAGAAGCACTTGCACAATGTCAGCAAAATCGCTTGCGTTGGGACCAATGATAGTGGGCTTCCCTAGTGCAACCGCAACGGTAGGGTCAGAGCCATGCATAGGCACAAAACTTCTACCTATAACAACGACATCGGCAAGTGCATACGCTTTATCGAGTTCACCGATGGTGTCGAGAACAAAATGATTCGTTTCTACTCTTTCTTCGCTTGTTCTTCTGTTGCATGGATGCAATGTTTTTACGGCGTCGTCGAACCATTCAGGGCGCCTTGGTGCAACCAAAAGTTGCACGCCGTCTGGAATGCATTCTAAAAGAAGTGCATGTTCATCTGGGGTCGTTGATCCAGCAACAACAAGCGGAACATCTGAACGTATACGAAGTTCGGCAGAAAGTTGCTTCGCTCCATCGATCGTGTCTGCGATAATCGCATTGTCCCATTTCATTGTTCCTTGCACTGAAACGTTTGTTGCACCCAATGTTCGTACGCGTGTAGCATACGATTCATTCTGCATGCCAATTGCAGCAATGCTTTTGAACGTGTTTTTTAAGAGAGGTTTTGCAATCGAGTACCGTTTGAAACTTCGTTCAGATAAACGTCCATTGATAATCACAACTGAAATATGTTGCTTCTTGCAGCGTGCAATAAAATTTGGCCACACTTCAAGTTCTACCAAAGCAACAACAGATGGTTGTACCCTTGTTATAAAACGTTTCACTGCACAACTAAAATCAAATGGATAGCGAGTAACTTCGCATGTATCGCTAAATAACACGTTCGCTCTGTCCATACCAGTGTCGGTGGTAACGCAAATCACAACATCAAAACCTTGTAATTGCAGATCCGAAACCAACGTCTTAATAGCATTTACTTCCCCTACCGACACGGCATGCAGCAAAATGCGTTTTTTATGTGGGGGTAGGCTGGCACCAAATCCAAGTTTCCCCGCCAAGCCTTTTCTGGCTGGATGCCCCTTGCAGCGCGAATAAAGCGCGTACAGGGCAAGTACGGGTAGTAGAAGGGAATATGCGATGTCTCTAAGAAACGGCATTGGTTGCATTGTATCTCAGTGGACAATATTCAACTACCTTCCGATAAATAAGAAACTTTCTTTCTGAATTATCGAATGTTACAGTAGCATAATGGTAAAACCATGCCACAATAGAATGCTTCTACAAATTACGATAACTCGAGAAACAACACTCTTATGATGGAACTACACATTTGTGCCCGCAACGGCGGGAAAGTACTTCGAAAGTTTGCCTTAGGCGATCTTGAAGAACTTATCATTGGGCGTGACGAAGATTGCGATATCCGTATCAAGTCGCCAGTTGTTTCACGCGAGCATTGCACTATCGAACAAGACTCAACCGGTTCACTTGTTCTTACAGATAGCGAATCGACTTCAGGCACATTCGTTGATGAAAAGAAAATTGATTCAGTCCGCCTTGAAGATGGACTTGAAGTTGTTATTGGTCCAGCAGTTTTGAAATTTTACGATTCTGGAATCTAACTTAAAATTAAAGATTGCTTCGCTGGTGCTTTAGGTCTTCGATCATTCGCTTGAGAGCGGAAACATTTTCTTCGCTAAGACCCATCATCATTCCAGTTTCGCCCAATTTTTTGGACCATCGAATGAGCTCTTCGCCAGCTTTGATTTGATTTCCAATTCGTTCGCGCGGGGAATCGCCCGAGACATTTCCACCGAGTTCTGCGCGTAACTCATTACCTACTTGCTCAAACTCTCCAAGTGTCGCCCACCATTGTTCAGCGATGTCTCTGCCGTAAGAATCAATTTCAATCCATTCTTCTAAATCAAGGTGTGCTGCAAGTTCTTCGCCAGTATCAGCAATGCCATCGCAGAGACCAGAATCAAGTGCTTCTTGAGATCCTAGTGTCAAGTTGCGACCAGATTTACTGAGCACTACATCACCAAACTCATGTGCGTAGTATGTAAGTTCACCAGTTTCAGGATCTACATCGTACGAAAAGTTAAGGTCGACTTTTACCATGCAACCAGCAACTAGCGGCGTGTGGCTTGTGCGGGCAAGTACAGATTCTAGTTCTTTTATCCAACCAAACAGTTGCCAATCTGGTGAAACGTTATCAATGTGCCCAGAGTACATGGTGATAGAGCCAAGTTCGCCAGCGCTGCGATAGTACACCTCGTCGCAGAGGAAACCAGTTGCAGCTGCGCCTGAAATTGCATGGTCAATCCAAGCAATAAAACGGTGACGTTCGCGTGCCTCAAAAACAACGTCGCGAATTTCGGACCACTTCAATACCGAGCCGCCACCTGAGTGTATTTCAAAAACAATAATTTGACCTGGGCCATATTTTTCATCGATGTGCGCAATTAGATCGCGGATTTCAGTTGGCCTGAAGTACGTGCCTACCATTTGGTGTAAAGGTAAAACAAACACACCTTTTGGTAAATCACCCTCTACAGCGAGAGATTTCTTGTCATCAACAGCTGTATCTGTAGAGTCACCAGTTTCTTCTGTTCCACTTGAAATGTCTTCTGAATCAGTATCGTCTTTCGGTTCTGTTTGCTCGCCTTCGATGGATGTGATTTTATCTATGAATAGAAATTCATCACCGACCATGATGTACGTTTTAGTTGCTCGTGTGAGTTCTCCAGTGAACGTTGACTTCTTGCCGTTTTCTTCGTATTGGATTGTTATAACTTGCCCAGTGACACCATTCCATATAGATCCATCTTGAAGGCGAATCTCAATGTCAGCGGCAAATGCAACTGAAGCGCAAAAGATGGTGCAAAAGATTAAAACTGTTTTGATATATTTCATAGGGGTACTCATTTTCATTGTTGTACTCTGCATTACATAGGTCCGCCGCCTGGTCGTCCGCCCCCACCGCCACCTTTGCGTAAGTTGTCGAGCATCTCTTCAAGTTGTTCAATCATCTTTTCAAGTTGATTTGCCCGAATTCTATATTTTCGTCCCATGCGCATAGCCACTGCAGGTGATTTTTCCATCATCTTCAGAAGGCGTTGAAGTTCACCGATTTGTTTGCGCATATACCGAGCGGCATCACCGCCAGCGGCCCAACGACCATATTGTTCTGCATCGAGCCAAGCATCCGCTGCTTTTACAAAATCTTTTCGCCACTTTTCAGAATGGGCAGTAATTTCGCTTGTAATATCTTCGCCAACTAAATGGTATTCACGAATGCCCATTGCAAGAAGGACATCGTTTCGTGTTTGTACGTTACCGACGCTAATGCCAACTTCTGTGGATGTTGTTGCTGTAAGGTGAGGCATACCTTCACCAGCGTCAATAACAAAATCGCCAAGCAGGCTTTCTTCCCATTCTACTTTTTTACCTTTCCATGTGCCAGAAAGCGAAACTTCAGGGTCGGCGAATGCGCGAAGTAATTCTGGTGAACGGTTGCCATATAGAGCTAGCGCTTTTGTGTGGGCTAGAGCAGCTTCTCGAATTTTTCCGTATGTGTCTGCAGCGTTGATGTAGTCAAACTGACGCGATACACCCATAGTCGCGTGTAGATACCCATCATTTGACATGTAGATTGTTGGCCAAGATAGCGCTAGGATGGAACTTGCACCTGATGCATCTTGGACCCAAATGACTTGTTCTATATCTTTTAATTCAACGTGGAAAAGTTTTGCAATTTCCATGATGTCACCTTTGTCGTATCCACTGAATTCCTCGCGGTCGCCCCAGCCCATGAGTTTATGAAACTCGTTACGCCAGTCTCTGCTCAGCATTTCAATCAAAATGTAATCCGGTTTAGCTTCTTTAATTCTGTCTGCTAAAGGCGCAAGGACGGAGTTATGAATATCAGTGTGCATTTGCCCTTGCATTGGAATAATAAGAATCGATGGTCCATCGCTTTCTGTTTGTACTACAGAGTCAGACCAAAGCACTTTGGAGTCGTCTTGGAAGGCGAAAGCACTACTTGCTGTAAGCAATACTAAGGTAAGCGTGAAAAGTCGATTCATCATCTACTTAGTATACCCCCTTAAAGATGGTTAAGAGTCCTGAAAATCGCTATACATAGCAAGTGCAAGTGAAATGGCGTCTTCCCTTGTCTTCAAAGAGCCCTCAAGCTGGGCGTCGTAGACCGCTTCGAGGATATCGCCAAGGGTTGAAGATGGCGGCATTCCTGCCTCAAGTAGGTCATTGCCAGTAATAAGTCGATCAGGAGAAATGCCCGTGCGTTCTAAATTTGTAATAGCCCTGTGAATATGTACAAAAAGTGGGCGGTCTTCACATTGCACAATTGCAAGCCCAGACATACACAATTCAGAACCGGCAACACGTTTCTGAGCAGCAATTCCAAGAGTATCCCATGCAAACAGGTGTTGATGAATTGTGAGTATAGAGCAAACTTCTTCGTGCACTTTGTTCGAGAGCAGAAGTTGGCTTCTCCATTGCGACGCTATGCCCAACAAGTCACTATCGCTTGTGTAGCGATCTAGAATCCACGCAGCGAGTGCCGTAGCGTACGTTGCATTTGCAGGAAGGCGACCAACGCGGGTGGGAGCATTCATACATGAATCTTCAGCAAAAATAACACAGTCTAATCCTAGGTACTGCACTTCCCACGCAGCCACGCCCCTGTTTTGGTCGGTGAGCATTTTTTTGAGTTCTTCGCCGATGCGTTCCCGAGATACACCCGCAAGTTCAGAAGAGCATTCACGAATTGCATCAGCGGTTTCGGGTTCTATTGAAAACTCTAGTCGGGCGGCAAAACGAATTGCTCTCAACATGCGTAGATGGTCTTCGCGAATGCGTTGTCGTGGGTCACCAATTGCTCGTATCAGTCGGTTGCCCATATCGTTTTGCCCATCTACATAATCAATGATGGTTTCTTCAATTGGGTCTTCAAACATGCCGTTAATAGTGAAGTCGCGACGTGCAGCATCGTGCTCTGCATCACTGAAAGAGACTATATCTGGATGTCTTTTATCGCTGTACGGACCATCGCTCCGAAAAGTAGCGACGTCGTACATGTGATGGTTCGAGCGGACAAGCATGACTCCGAACACTTCACCAACACTGCGTGCTTTTGGAAAAAGTGCTTTAATGTCATCTGGTCTAGCAGACGTGGCAATATCATATTCTGTTGGCGCTTTACTCAGTAACCGATCTCGCACACATCCACCAGCAAAATACGTTTCGAAACCAGCGAATCGTAGAGTTTGCAGAATAGTTATTGCACCTTGTCTGCATTCAATTGGGCAAATGTCAGTCATTTGAGCGTGCGCCATAAAACAAAATCCACATAGTTGAGCTTTCTTTATGAATTTCAGGACCTGCGAGTGTTTCTATTGCGTGATCAGTATGATTTGGATTCATTGGTGTACGGAGGATTATCAATCCTTCTGGGTCAAGGATGGGTCCTATTTTTTCAATTTGCTCCATAATCATTTTAAACAGCGATTCTTGTTTCATCATTGCGTACGGTGGATCGATGAATGCCACGTCGACTGGCCGAGGAACACGCAGTAGTGGAATGGAAGAAAGTGCATCTGCTTGAATTGCAACTGCTTGCTCTTCGCAACCGAGGGTTTTTATATTCTGTTCTAACAACTCAAAAATTTTGCGATCTTTTTCGACCATGACAACTGTAGAGGCACCCCGGCTTACTGCTTCAAGACCCATGGTTCCAACCCCAGCGAATAAGTCAAGAACAATGCTTCCGTTCAAATGACCACGCAGTTGGTTCATGACGGATTCTCTCGCTTTGCCAGTCCACGGGCGCGTGACATCGTTTTCCCGTGGGGTTTTGAGCTTCCGCGATCTAAATTGTCCAGATAGTATTTTTAACACATTGCGTAGTTTACCCGCAACCGGCTTTCCGCACAATTTTTGACCAGGTCAGTGACCAGGTCAAAAAGGTATGATGTGCGGTATGACTACACGGTTTGATACGTTGCCGAGCAGGCTGAGAGAGGTCTCAATAGAGAAGGAATTGGCCGGAGTGCCCTGCTTGCTTGTACGAATGGATGAAAAACCTCGGCCATTTCTTTTTTGGATGCACGGGCGCACGGCTGACAAGGAACTTGACCCTGGTCGTTATTTACGATGCGTACGACGTGGAATCAACGTTTGTGCAGTAGATTTGCCAGACCATGGGCAACGATTTACAGATCGCCAACATCACAAGGAAAACATTCTCGGCATCATCCAGCAAATGTCAGCGGAGATTCAACCAGTTCTTGACGAACTTGAAATGCAAGGTGGGTTCGATTTGAACCGTGCGGCAATTGGCGGGATGTCAGCAGGCGGATTAACTTCGGTGTACCACCTTTGTTCTCCGCACAACTTTAAAGCAGTCATCCTTGAAGCCTCTGGGGGCGAGTGGATTCACCTTCGAAATTCTGATTTGCTTCCCCATCTAACTTTGGAAGAACTCGAAGTAGTGAACCCGATGAATCATCTGACGTCTTGGAAGGATGTCCCAGTTATCGCATTTCACAATAAACACGATGTTCGCGTTCCATTTGAAACGACATCTGATTTTATTGATGCGCTTAAGGATAAATCACCGAATCCAGAGGATATAGAGCTTGTTGCATTCGAGCGATCTGGTGCTCCAAACGAACATATGGGCTTTGGCAGAGAATCTGCTTTTGTCAAAGAAGTACAAGTTGAATTTCTCGCTAAACATTTATCGCCACACATGGAACTAGCCTCATGACAACAATAGAAACAAACGCTTGGTACGGAGAGTTCGGTGGGCAATATGTCCCCGAAACATTAATAGCAGCGTTAACGCAATTAGAAAACGCTTGGGCAGAGGCAACGGCTGACCCTGCATTTCATGCAGAATTAGATTCGTTGTTACAACATTACGTCGCAAGGCCAACACCTATAACGTTTGCTCCTAGGTTAACTGAACATGTTGGTGGAGCGCAAATTTGGCTGAAGCGCGAAGACCTCGCCCATACTGGCGCACATAAGATTAATAACACTATTGGGCAAGCGTTGCTTGCAAAGCGGATGGGTAAACACCGAATCATTGCAGAGACTGGGGCAGGACAACACGGTGTTGCAGCTGCAACAGCTTGCGCAAAACTTGGGCTTGGGTGCGAAGTGTATATGGGTGCTGAAGATGTTCGTCGCCAAGCACTCAATGTCTTTCGAATGCGTTTACTCGGGGCAACAGTACATGTTGTCGATTCTGGATCTAAGACGTTAAAAGATGCAACCAACGAAGCAATGAGAGACTGGATGGGCTCTGTAGAGAATACACATTACATTCTTGGTTCGGTTGTGGGTCCTCATCCGTTCCCATTTATTGTTCGTGAACTGCAGTCAGTTATTGGCAGAGAGGCAAGAGAGCAATGCGTTGAAGCATTTGGTTCATTGCCGAATTGTATTGTGGCTTGTGTTGGAGGTGGTTCGAATGCAGCTGGAATCTTTGCACCCTTTGTTCCCGACAAAGAAGTTCGCTTAGTTGGAATTGAAGCTGGCGGCAGAGGCATTGGCAACGGACATCATGCTGCCCCGCTTTGCCTTGGCGAGCGTGGAGTTCTACATGGTTCATTAAGTTATGTGCTGCAAGACCCAGACGGTCAAACGCAAGACGTGCATTCCTGCTCAGCGGGATTAGATTACCCCGGAGTTGGACCAGAGCATGCGTTTTGGAAAGACAACAAACGAGTTTCGTATGAGATTATCGATGATCAGCAAGCACTTGACGCTTTTCAGTTACTTTGTAAGACCGAAGGCATTATTCCTGCACTTGAATCTTCGCATGCAGTTGCGGGTGCCACGCGAATTGCAAAGGAAATGGCTCAAGACGAGTACTTGCTTATTAATGTTTCAGGGCGTGGGGATAAAGACGTTGAAGAAGTCCAGCGTTTGTTGAATAGTTAATCGGCAGTCGGCTTGCAGCACCCTGCTGGCGTGCAGCCTGCGTTCATCGCCTCCTCGAACGTGTCGTATCCAACCTTATTCTTATCACTTGTTTTTTTCGCATTTCCGCAGGTAGCGTAATGGAGTTTGTGGCTTCGTTTGTTTGCTATATATTTTGCGCCGTCAATAGGTACACTGTCACCGGTGGTGCCTGCGCTTGGCGTTGAAGTAGAAATTTTGAGCGCTTCTGCTTTTGGTGAATTCTTTAGTGCTGATGACGTGAATGTGCTTGGCCAAGGTACAGCAGTAACAGTATGCCCCATGCCCTCCGCTGGAACCATGTCGACTGCAATAGCGCAGTGGTCGGAAGCATAGCCCGCAGGAATAGGATCATTGCGCCAATCGTAGTCTGGGTGGCTTGAGCCTAATACAAATCCACTGTCAATGACAAGTTCGCCAAGTGCTGCACTATTGAGCAATATGAAATCGATCATTCTGTTTGATGTATGTGTTTTCCGAAGCGGCGAATTGTCGTCCCACTTTAAGTTCAAAGCACGATGACCAATTGCATCTGTCATGCCATCTCGAAAATACACTCGTGTCGAGCGGTCCCAAGGCTGTGCATTAAAATCGCCAATGACTGCGATGTTCCTTGCAGGGTTTTCATGTGTCATTTCGCGGATGTATTGCATGATTTGAAGTGCTTCAAGTTCTCGATGCCATGCATTGCGACCAGCTTTATGGTGGATACTAAACACGGTTAGTTCGTACCCGCTTGGTGTTTCAACAGTGACACATAGAGGCGACCTTTGAAATGTAATCTCTTCTGTGCCTTCTGGCACTTCTGTCCAACCGCCACCGTGTCGTTCTACTAAAGTCAAGTCGACATTGGTCCACGTTGTTACATCAGTAACAGGAAATCGACTTAAAAGACTTTGTTCTATTCCTCGGTAATATCCGACTTCCTCTGATATTACGTAATCGTATCCCATGTCTGTTAAATAATTTTCATTAAACCATGCAAGTGCTTCTTGGCTTTCAACTTCTTGTAATGCAAGAACATCTGCATCTAATTCACGAATAATATGTGCAAGTTCTTTGCAACGTGCATCGCTTGTTGGACCTGGATTGTCACCAAAGTCATCGTACTCACCTTCAAGTGAAGGGTCGTTCGCTTGGTCAAAGAAGTTAAGCATGTTGTACGAACCAACACGAATAGTCCCGTCTATGCGGGGCATCGCTTCCGTTAAGCCAAATTTATGATCAGCAGATGGTGCTGACACCATCGCAATAAGTGCAATTGTTTGAAAAATCATACCCGCGATGATATACGAAAATGATTACTCATTGAGTAACGCATGGCGATAATCAGCAGTCATTCTTGAAAGAGCATTCGCTCTTAGGATCAACAAAGCAGTTTCTAATTGTGGGTCAAGACCTTCTGTGATGAGCTGATTAATGTCTGGGCGCTCTTCTTCACTATCGATAAGGATCATATCTGCTTTTTGGCGTAACTCAGTACTTTTTGTGATTTGGTCTGGTGACATGCGAACTTCAACATCAGGAACTACGCCCCAGTCGGTTGAACCCCTTCGCTTATGCACAAGGCGGCCTGGTGTTTTACCGCCGTCTGGCGAAGGCAATCTATAATACTGAGTAGTTAGTTTCACGTTCGCTTCCCGAGACACTTGGTGCACAGTCTGTACGCTTCCTTTGCCCCAACTCCGTTGACCGACAATAATGCCAGCGTCGTGTGCTTGTACGCATCCAGAGACAATCTCGCTTGCACTTGCTGAGCCTTGGTTAATCAAAATAACGACTGGCAACTCTGAAAGATATGCTCTGTTTGGAAGAGCACGCATACGGAATAACTCTTCACCTGTGGCTGTTTCCCCGCTTACAATTGTGCCAGAACTGACGAATAAGTTCGCAATTTTACGAGCGGAAGGTAGAAGACCGCCTGGGTTATACCGAAGATCTAAAATGAGCCCGTTCGGTGGTGCAATTTTTTGCATTTCATTTATGGCTGCAAGAATATCTGTGTAGGATTCTTCAGAGAAACTAGTGAGTTTTATATAGCCGATTTTATTGTCGCCATCAACAAACCAATCCCATTCAGGTTGACCATCTTCGTCAAGACCCTCCTTCCACCAACCCTGCACTGAATGCAAGCGAATAGTGTCGCGAGTTAATGTTAAGTCAAATGGTTTATCGATACCTTCTCTGCGAAGTGTTAACGTTACTGCGGTACCTTTTGGCCCAGTGATACGGTCTACTGCATCGTTAAGTGTCCAGCCATTTGCAGATTTTCCATTGACCGAAACAAGTACATCTTCAGGTTGTACACCGCCGTAATAGGCTGGTGCTCCCTCGATAGGATTCGAGATCGTAATCTCGCCCTTATTATTTTCTTTAATGACAATTCCAACGCCTACGAACCGGCCCTTTGTTTGCTGTTCAAAGCGTCGGTATTCGTCTGGCCAAATAATACCACTGTATCTATCTAGTTTCGACATAGCACCATCGCCAAATTCCCTAAGGATGACCCCTTCAGGAAGTTTCACGCTTGCTTGATTCACATCTAACAATCGATTTAGTATTTGGATTAACACACGTTTACCAGGTATGTGCTTTAGATATTCTGACGAAGATGAAATTTCTTCGCTGACAGCAGCGTGCCAAACGGCATTTGCTTCTTCGTTAGTTATATTCGTAAACGTTTCCGAAATGGCCGGTACTGTTTGAAGAGTCCGAAGTGCCTCAAGGCCACCAGAGATAAGCTCTGTCCACGAAACATCGTTCATATGTTCGCCTGTCGCTAAGTCGATAGCACGAACAACCATGTTCTTGTCAATACCATCAACGCGTTCAATCCAATTATCGCTTGCTTGCGGATTGAATTCTTCGGGCTCGTCATCGCCTAATACAATTGCTCTTTCTACAAACAAACTGTGTAGGTGTCTTGGTGCGTATTGTCGCAATAAGGAAACTTGCAAATTCACTTGTTCAAGTTGGTCACTCCAGACGTCATGCAAATCTCTTCGAGAAGTATCTTCGTAAAATGTCCGAAGGTAAAAGAGCATCGTTTGAGCAGTAAGAAGGTTGCCCTCTTCTAATTGAATTTCAATTTCTTCTTGTGCACGCAGGAGTACTTTTTGAAC
>Ga0115000_10003986_pt1 | contig 12189 bp, 14 predicted proteins | sample ArcticOcean_MG_C_6_FD_89690 | JGI IMG/M metagenome (GOLD analysis project Ga0115000, IMG submission 89690) | Marine microbial communities from western Arctic Ocean - ArcticOcean_MG_CB8_128 | ecosystem: Environmental > Aquatic > Marine > Oceanic | place: Arctic Ocean: Canada Basin | collected... | reverse complement strand
GTCGCAGTGGAAGAGTGGGTGAGAGGCTGAAACCAGTCGTTTGCTAAATGACCGTGCGGGGAAACTTGTACCGAGGGTTCGAATCCCTCCTCTTCCGCCATTAGAATAAAGGGTGGTCTTTAAAAAAATCTTTCATTTTAATGGGTTTTTTTTCAAGAATATATCTATAGACATTATAGTTTTCTAAAACTCTCTGGACATAGTTTCTTGTCTCTTTAAATTTAATTAATTCAACCCAATCAACATAATTTATCTGTTTTTTTTGAGGATTTTTATTTATCTTTTTCCAATATTTGACTCTTTTTGGACCAGCATTGTAAGCTGCTATAGCAAAAGGGTAGGCTCCGTCATATTCTAAAATTAATCCAGCAATATAGTGAGAGCCTAAGCTTATATTATACTCAGGGTCTCTAGTTAATCTTGATTTAGAATAAGGAAGCTTAGCTTGCTTCGAAACTAGTTTGGCAGTGTAAGGCATTAATTGCATTAACCCTTGTGCACCAGCATGACTATTTGCACTCATATCAAATTCACTTTCTTGTCTAATTATAGAAAGTATAAAAGCAGCCTCTGGTATTTTACGTCCATTTATATATTTGGGTGTGCTAATTATTGGATAATTAAAATCATTATGAAATCTTTTTTCATAAGAGGCTTGTTTTGATATTTGTATTGCAAAATCATACCTTGATATATTTGTTGAAAGTTCTGCTGCTAAAATTTCACTTCCACTACTAATATCGTCATTTGCAAGATGTTTTAATATATTTTTTGTATATTTATCCTTATTTAATTCATCCAAAAGAAGAATTATTTTAACTAATTCCTTTTTATAAAAATAATTTCTATATTCCGCGGTAATTTTTTGTTGTTCTACCAGTTCAAAATTTTCATTAGGTTTAATCTTTAAGTGAGCTAATTGTCCATAATATGTTGTTAAATATTTTGATGCTTCTTTGTACCATTTTATAGATTGATCTTTATTACCTATTTTTTCATATGATCTTCCAAGCCAGTAAGCTCCTCTAGATAAACTAATAGGATAACCAACATTTTGATAAAAATTGTTAAAATGATCTATTGCTAATATGGGATCATTCAAAAAACTTAATGCAATCCACCCACTTATCCATTCAGCTTCAGCAAATTCAGGCCCTTTATCAAGCGAATGTTTACTTGAAACTTTATATGCTAATTCATATCTTTTTTTATAAATAAGAGCACGTGCCATAATTGCTCTTTCCTTCCACCACTTGTCTGGTCTAACTAAATATTTTTTATTATTTGGTACTTTAAAAATAATCTCTAAAGAATCATCTACTCTTCCTCTTTTTCTTCTCCACTTAAGACGATCATAATTTAATCCTGCATCATTCCTCAGCTTATAAGGAACATTTTTGATTGCTTGATCAACACCGTAAGATTTACTCATCAAAATTTGTCTAGCAGTATAAAGCAGCTCATAATCTTTGGGCAAATATCTAAGCATTCTTTTTAAGTCCCAGTATTTATTTTCCCAAGCTAAATAATCTGCTCTTTTGATGTAATCTTTTGCATTTAAATATTTTTTATATTTTTTTCTAAAAAATTTCATATTAGATCTATTTAAGTCAGCAGTAATCCAACCCTCTTTAATTAAAGATATTCCTTTTTCTACATTTCCTGTTAAAATATAGCTTTCTCCCAATATTAGTTTTCCAAATCCACTTAAAGGCTCACTAGAATTAAACCAGTTTATTATTTTTTTAGGTGAGATTTTGTTTGTAGATAGTTTGTGTTCAGCCAAGTATTTAATTCTATTAATTCTAGGATAATTTTCATTAAGTTTAATAAAAGCCATATAATCATAAAAGCTTGCTTGATTGCCAGTTGTTAACAAATGTCTCCATTGAATAAAATTATATATAGATTTATCTCTAGCTTTCTTTGACAAAGACAAAGCTGAAGACCACTGACGCTTTTCAATCGCTTGTATAGATTTTTTTGCTATATCAAAATCTCTTCGACTGTAAAATTTTGACTTTGTTTTTATTTTTACAGACTCTTTTTTAACTAATAGCGGTTTACTTTTTGGAATTAAAAAATTAATCTTTTTTTCTATCTTTTTTACTATTTCAGTAGTTATTTTTGTAGGCTTTTTAATTGGTTTAGATTTGGGTTTAGTAACTCTTTGTAAAATTTTTTGTTTTTTTTCTATTTTTATCGGTTTAGATTTAGGTCTAATAATACCCTGCGAAATTTTTTGTTGTTCAACAGCTTTATCTAAAACTGGTTTTTTTAAAGGAATTATTGTTAATTCTTCAGCGTATAAATTGGGAATTAATAATAGGATTACCAATAATATTTTTGTTAAAAAAAATGTATTTTTACGCATAAATTTTACTAAGTGAATCTTTAAACTATGTTATAAGTATTTATGTTCAAAGGATCAAACGTTGCTTTAATTACCCCATTTAAAAATAATAAGCTAGATGTTGATGCCTATATTAAGCTTATACATTTTCATATGGATAACGGTACAAATGCTTTGGTACCTGCCGGTACCACTGGAGAGTCGCCAACATTGAGTCATGACGAACATCAAAAAGTTATAGAACTTTGCATTAAAGAAAGTAAAGGTAAAAATCCAGTAATAGCTGGCACAGGCTCAAATTCAACTGAAGAAGCAATTTCATTATCAACACACGCTGAAAAGGTTGGAGCAAATGCTGTACTTGTAGTTACACCATATTATAACAAACCGACTCAAGAGGGGCTTTACCAACACTATAAAGCTATTAATGACAAGATTGGAATACCTATTCTAATTTATAATATACCGGGAAGATCTGTAATAGATATGTCAGTTGATACAATGGCAAGACTATTTGAATTAAAAAACATAGTTGGTGTTAAAGATGCCACAGGAGAACTTGATAGAGTTGATCAACAAAAGAATAAAATGGGAAAAGAATTTATTCAACTTACGGGCAATGATGATAATGCTTTAGAATTTAATCGAAGAGGTGGAGTGGGGGCTATTAGTGTAACAGCAAACATTGCACCAAAACTTTGTTCAGATTTTCAAAAATTTTCTGTTTTAATTGACAACGAAGGAAGAAAAAAAGCAGAAAGTTTAGATAAGATTTTACAACCAATTCACAGCTCAATGTTTATTGAAAGCAACCCAAGTCCAGTTAAATATGCGGCAAAACTTTTGGGCTTTTGTGATGATGATGTGAGATTACCCCTTGTTAAAACTACAGATCCCACGAAGGAAGCTGTTAAAAAAGCTTTAGCATTAGCAAACTTACTCTGATGAAAAAAAAAACCGTTCCTGGTTTAAAAATAATTTGTCTAAATAGAAAAGCAAGCTTTAATTTTTTTTTTGAAGATCTTATAGAAGCTGGAATAGTCCTTAAAGGTTCAGAAATTAAATCCATTAGAGAAGGTAAAGTCAATATTGCAGATTCTTATGCCGTAGAAAAAGCTGGTGAAATTGTTTTAATTAATTCTCACATAGCTGCTTATAAACAAGCTAGTTACTCAAGTCATAGTCCTATGGACGAAAGAAAACTTTTATTAAATAAAAAAGAAATTAATAAGCTCATTGGTAAAATGCAAAGAGATGGCTTCACATTAGTTCCAACAAAAATGTATTTTAAAAAGGGTAAAGCTAAAATAGAAATAGCTGTAGCTAAAGGAAAAAAACAATTTGATAAAAGAGCTACTAAAAAGAATAAAGATTGGAATCGTGATAAAGCAAGATTTATTAGAAAATCAAGTTAAGTTTTCATATTTAGCTCTAGGGTCAAATCTTGGAAATAAAATTGAAAATATTGTAAGAGCAAAATTTGAACTTCAATACAATAAAATTAAGATTATTAAAAGTTCAAGTAATTTTGAATCATTATCGTGGCCCAATCCATCAAATCCTAATTTTATTAACATTGTCATTAAAATTAAAACAAATATCCCACCATCAGAATTATTAAAAATATGTAATTTAATTGAAAAAAAATTAGGAAGAAAAAGATCCACAATAAATGCACCTAGATCATGTGATATTGATATTATTGACTATAAACAAAAAATATTAAATTTAAAAAATAATAACTTAATTTTACCTCATCCTAGAATGAATAAAAGAAGCTTTGTTATTTTGCCTCTTTTTGAGATCAATAAATCGTGGAAACATCCTAAATCTAAGAAGAATATTGCTAATTTACTTAACTCATTACCAATTAAAGACTTAAGATCTATTAAACAAATATAAATTAATGCTATAATTAAGAATGCTTAATTCTGAAGAATTAATAAACAAAGTTAAATTATATAATAAATTTCTAAATCCTGAAAAATTAAATAAAGCCTATGACTTTGCTGTTAAGGCACATGAAAATCAAAAACGTCATTCAGGTGATCCATACTCTAATCATCCAATAGCTGTAGCAAACATATTAACAGAACTAAAATTAGATAGTGCAACTATAACTACTGGGTTATTGCATGATACAATTGAAGACACGTATGCTACTTATGAAACTATCAAAAAAGAATTTGGTCAAGAGGTAGCAGATTTAGTTGATGGTGTTACCAAAATTTCAGTTTTTGAAAATCAAGCTGGGTCAATCTCAAAAGCAGAAAATTTTAGAAAATTAATTTTAGCTACATCAAAAGATATAAGAGTATTATTAGTTAAAATTGCTGATCGTCTTCATAATATGAGAACAATAGACGCTATAAATAAAATTGAAAAAAAAGAACGTATTGCAAAAGAAACAATGGAAATTTATGCACCTTTAGCAGACAGAATGGGGATGCATCGTATTAGAGATGAACTAGAAGACTTATCATTTAAAGTTTTAAACAATCAAGCTAGAAAACTTATAAAAAAAAGACTAGATGAAATTAAGGATGATAAAGTGAATAGTTTTAATTCAATTTCATTACAATTTAACCAATTATTAAATGAATATAAAATAAATGCTGAAATTATTGGTAGAGAAAAAACTCCTTTTTCTATTTGGAGAAAAGTCCAAAAAAAAAGAATTTCCTTAGAACAAATTAGTGATATTATTGGTTTTAGAGTAATACTTGAGAGTGTTGAAGACTGTTACAAAACTTTAGGTATATTTCATAAGCAATGGAATTGTATACCTGGAAAATTTAAAGATTATATATCATCACCAAAAATAAATGATTATCAATCAATACACACTGCAGTAATTGGTCCAAATAGAAGGCCAATTGAAATTCAAATTAGAACTATGCCTATGCATGAATTTGCTGAAAGAGGAATTGCATCACATTGGAAATATAAATCATCTGAAAAATTTAATTCTTTAACATGGAAAGAATATGATTGGTTAGCTGACCTAGTTGAAATTATAGATAAAAATGAAAATCCTGAACATTTTTTTGAATACACTAAACTACAAATGTTTCAAGAAAATGTATTTTGTTTTACACCTAAAGGGTCAGTTATTAAATTACCGAAAGATGCTACACCAATTGATTTTGCATATGCTGTACACACAAAAATTGGTAACAATACTGTAGCTTGCAAAATTAATGGAAAAGATAGCGATCTACAAAGCATACTTCATAATGGTGATGTTGTGGATATTGTTACATCAAAAAATAAATCCCCCTCATTACACTGGATCCCAATTACCAAAACTGGTAAGGCCAGATCTGCAATTAGAAAATATTGGCATACAAAAGGTGAAGAAAAAGCAGATAGAGTTAAAAAATATAACACCACTTTATGGATGTCATTACCTGATAAACCGGGGAAACTTGGTGAAGTTACAACATTAATTGGTGAACATAAATTGAATATTTCAGGTGTTGAAATGAAAGAAAAAACCAAAGATTATATAAATTTTAGATTTAACCTAATTGTTCTTAATTTGAAAAACTTTACAAATTTTATAAGTCAGTTAAAACAAATGCAGATTAAGTTTAAAATCATTAGACATGAGGATAAAAGAAATGCTTTCACACAAAAAATCATTAAATATTTTAAAAAAAACTAATGCACTATTGGAAGGACATTTTGTTCTTTCATCAGGACTGCATTCATCTAAATACATTCAGTGTGCAAAGTTATTAAGCTTTCCTCATCTAGCTGATAAAATTTGTAAATCATTAGCAAAAAAAATTAATAAAAAATTCAAATCTATAGATTTAATTCTAGCACCAGCTATGGGTGGAGTCGTTATTGGATATGAAATAGGCAGAATATTAAAAAAAGAAACAATATTTTGTGAACGAGTTAACGGAGTATTTAAATTAAGACGTGGTTTTCATATAAAAAAAGGTTCTAAGGTTCTAATTATGGAAGATGTTATTACAACAGGTAAATCAAGTATGGAATGTGTTAAAATCATTACCAATTCAAAAGCAAAACTAGTTGGATTCGCTTCCATTATTGATAGGTCAACTAAAAAAAATTTAAGAATAAAAAAAGAAATTATTTCTCATATGAAAATTGATGTTCCAACATTTAAAAAAAAAGATCTTCCAAATTATCTAAAATCTACCCCTATTACCATTCCTGGAAGTAGATTTATTAAATGAAAAGATTAGGAATTAATATTGATCACATTGCAACCATTAGAAATGCAAGAGGATCATTTCATCCTGATCCTTTATTTGCTGCTAAATATGTTATGCAAAGTGGTGCAAATTCTGTTACCATACACCTAAGAGAAGACAGAAGACATATTAAAGACAAAGATGTTTTTAAAATATGTAATGATAGAAAAATTCTCACTAATTTGGAAATATCTTTAAATAATGAAATATTAAAAATTGCATTAAAAAATAAACCAAATTTTATTTGTATAGTTCCTGAAAATAGAAAAGAAATAACTACAGAGGGTGGATTAAATTTATCAAAAAATACCGATAAAATTAAAAATATCATTTCAAAATTTAAAAAAAAAAGAATTAGAACAAGTCTTTTTATAGATCCCAATTTAAAAGATATTAGAGCAGCTAAAAATCTTAAAGTAGATTGTATTGAATTACACACTGGTAAAATTTCTAATTTAGTTAAACAAAAAAAATCTATTTTAAGTGAATACAAGAAGATTAAGAAGTGTTGTATGCTGGCAAAAAAAATTGGTTTAGAGGTTCATGCTGGTCATGGTCTAGATTATAAAACAACAAAAATTTTAGCAAAAATTGGAGAGATTGAAGAGTTTAATATTGGTCACTTTATAATTGGTGAATCTATAATCTACGGTTTAAAAAAAACTATTAAAATATTTAAAAAAATATTAAATGATAAATTATGAAAATTCTTGGTATAGGTGTTGATATTATTGAAAATTTACGAATAAAAAAATCTTTAAAAAACATTAGATTTCTAAATAGAATTTTTACTTCTTCTGAAATTTTACTTGGGAAAAAAACAAAAGAAAAAACATCCTATTATGCAAAGCGTTTTGCAGCTAAAGAAGCATTTTCTAAATCTATTGGAACAGGTTTTAGGAATGGTCTAAATTTTAAAGACATATCTATAATTAATAATAAATTAGGAAAACCATCATTTGTTATTACAGATAAGATAAAAGAAATTGTTAAAAAAGAATTTAAGGTATCTACTTTTAATTTCTTTCTATCAATTTCTGATGAAAAAAAATATTCTATAGCTTACGTAATTTTACAAAAAAAATGAAAATTGACAAAGACCTTATTATTGACAATATTAAAACTATTTTTTATGCATTGATTATAGCAATGCTAATTAGATCATTATTTATACAACCCTTTTATATTCCATCTTCATCTATGGAACCTAATTTATTAGTTGGTGATAGGTTATTTGTTACAAAATATTCTTATGGATATAGTAGGCACTCATTTCCTTTTAGCCCACCAATAATTAAAGGTAGACTTTTCTTTAGTTCACCAAAAACTGGAGATGTAGTAGTTTTTAAAACCCCATCTGATAACAGAACTGATTATATTAAGCGATTGGTAGGTTTGCCCGGTGATAATGTTCAATTTATTGAGGGAAATTTATATTTAAATAATAATTTAATTTTAAAATCTATAGTTTCAAAAAGTGATGAAATTTACTGTGGAAAACAAACTATAGATGTTAATACTTTTGAAGAAAAACTTCCAAATGGCAAATATCATAAAACAGTCTATCTAAAAGATTTTAGTTTTCAAAATTCAGATATTTTTACAGTACCCAAAAAACATTACTTTTTTCTTGGAGACAATAGAGATTGCTCTAAAGATAGCAGGTATTTAACCAGTGTAGGTTATGTACATGAAGATAATCTTGTAGGAAAAGCTCAATTTATTTTTTTTTCATCAGATTTTAAAATTGGAAGTATTTTTTCTTTTTGGAAATGGAATAAGATAATCAGATTTAATAGATTTTTAAAAAAGATTACATAATGAAAAATAATGCTTCCAATTGGGAAAAAAAATTTAAATTAAAGTTTAAAAATCAAAAAATTTTAATCAAAAGTCTTACTCATAAAAGTTATAGTTCTGAAGACAATAATGAAAAAATAGAATTTTTAGGTGATAGAGTGTTAGGTCTTGTTATAGCCAAAAAATTATTAGAAATTTATCCTGATGAAAAAGAAGGAATATTAGATAAAAAATTTGCTTCATTAGTAAATAAAAAAAAATGCTTAGAAATAGCTAAAACAATTCAGTTAGAAGATTATATTTTAGTGCTTAATCCAAAAAATAAAAAAATTAAAATTGAAGATAAAGTTGTTGCTGACTGTCTAGAAGCATTAATTGGAGCTATTTATTTAGATAAAGGTTTAGCATTAGTAGAAAAGTTTATTCTTGAGTTATGGAAAGAACATATTAATGCAAGTGTCATTACAGAAATTGATGCCAAAACACAACTTCAAGAATATTCTTTAAAAGTTTTCAAAATTTTACCAGTATATAAATTAATCTCAAATACTGGTCCTAGGCACAAACCTCTTTTTAAAGTTGGTGTTAAACTTAAAAACACTAAGTTTTTTGATTCACAAGGAAGTTCAAAAAAAGATGCTGAGCAAAATGCTGCATCTTTATGTTTAGAAAGTATTAATCAAAAATGAATTGGGATGATACAGGGTATTTAATTTCAAAAAATCGTTATAGTGAAAATTCTATTATCGCTGAAGTTTTTACTGAAAATTATGGTAAAATTTCAGGAATTATATTTGGTGGAACTTCAAAAAAAATTAAGAACTATCTACAAATTGGCAATAAGATTTATGTAAATTATAACTCCAAAAGTCCTTCTAGAATTGGATATTTTAAAATAGAAATTCTAAAAGCTTTAACACCATTGTATTTTGATCATAATCAAAAATTATCTTGTATTTCCTCAGCCATGAATTTGGTTAAGTTGTTAAGTGCAGAAGCTCAAGCAAATAAAGAAATTTTTTATTTAATGAATAATTTTTTTGAAATTTTAGAATCTAAAAATTGGATTAAAGAATATATTTTTTGGGAGTTAGAATTGCTTAAATTGTTAGGTTACGATCTTGAATTAAAAAATTTGGTTGAAAAAGAAATTATTAATGATGAAGCAAATTATTATGTTAGTTCATCTACAGAAAAAAAAAGTGTACCAAATTTTTTGATAGAAAAGAATAATAAAGCAATTGACTTAAAAAATTTATTAAAAGGATTAAACCTTGTTAGTGATTATCTTGAAAAAAGTATTTTGAAACCAAATAATATTAACTATCCTACTTCTCGATTACACTTTGTTAATTTACTTAAATAATTTATTCGATTAGATTATCAATTCTATCAGCATAGTAACTTACTATTGCGTTTGCTCCAGCTCTTTTAAATGAAATCAAACTTTCTAAAATAGAATTTCGATCTATTAATCCTTTTTTAATACTATTACTCAATAAACTGTATTCACCTGATACTTGGTAAGCTAAAACAGGAATCTTAAAATTATCTTTAACAGTTCTAATTATATCTAAATAAGGCATACCAGGTTTAACCATGACCATGTCTGCGCCTTCTTTAATATCTAAAGCTACCTCTCTTAAAGCTTCATTACTATTTCTAAAATCCATCTGATAATTTTTTTTATTACCTTTTAACAAACTTTTAGAACCCACTGCATCTCTGAAGGGACCATAAAAACTTGAAGCATATTTAACAGCATAAGAAAGTATTTGAACCATTTGGTGGCCTTCTTGATCTAAGGTCTTTCTTATTTTGCCAATTCTTCCATCCATCATATCTGAAGGAGCAAGCACATCACATCCCATTTCAGCTTGTAATAATGATTGATTAGCTAAAACTGCTATAGTTTCATCGTTTAAAACATAACCAGACTTTAATAATCCATCATGTCCATGAGTAGTATATGGATCTAGAGCAACATCACACATAATACCAATTTCATTGTTATATCTTTTTTTAATGTATTGAATTGCTCTACATACTAAATTGTCCTGATTTAATGCTTCTGACCCAATAGCATTTTTTATATTTTTTTTGGTATAAGGAAATAATGCAACCATAGGTATTTTGGTTTTTATTGCTTTGTCTATAATTAGTCCAAGTTTATCTATTGTATATCTATAGACATCTGGCATTGTTTTGATTGATTGTTTTATATTTTTCCCATCAATAAGAAATATTGGTAATATAAAATCACTAGCAGAAAGGCTGTTTTCTTGGATTAGTCTTCTAGACCAGTCTTGTTTTCTGCTTCTTCTAAGTCTCAAACTAGGGTAATTTCCTGTAATCATGCTTTAATCTATTTTTAAAATGCGACAAATGTATTATACAAATATATATTAAAATAGGTAAAAAACAATCAACATGAACACTGATAATAAAAATATTATAAACTTAGATTTAAAAAAAGAAGAAAAAATTTTAGATTTTAGTGATTTTCAAAAACAAAATATCAAATTTGATATAGATAAATTGCAGGAAGCTTATAATCAAATTGTTCAAACAAAAAAATTTGAAGATGGTGGTGGCATAGCACACTTTGGTGCAATTTCATTAACACAAATACCAGGAGACCCCGATTCAGTAAAAGGAAGTAAGGCTAGAGGTATATACTGGACAAAACCTGACAAATCTGGAAAAGAAGTTACTAGAGATGTTAAAATTGATGAGTCAGCTTATTCTGAATTTATAAAAGATTATGAGAATACTTACTTCAAAGAAGTTTTCGATGTTCTTTCATCTAAGTATAAATTAGGTAGAGTTAGAATTTTATTAAAAGAGCCAAGATCCACCTTAAGTTGGCATAGGGATCCGGAGCCAAGATTACATATACCAATAATTACTAATCCTGGAGCTATCATGGTAGTAGATCATGTTGCAAAACATATGCCAGCAGATGGATCTGTGTGGATTACCAATAATACAAAATATCACAATGCATTTAATGGAGGTGAAGAAAATAGAATTCACCTTGTAGCATGTGTTTTAGATTACAAGTTTAATTAATTGAAAAAAATATTTATTTCATCTGATCATGCTGGTTATAAATTAAAAGAACTAATCAAAATTCACTTAAAAAAGAAAAAGATAAAATTTTTTGATCTAGGGCCTATTAATGATAATAGTGTTGATTACCCAGACTACGCTCATAAAGTAGCAAAAAAAGTTAAAACTAATAATAATCATGTTGGTATATTAGTTTGTGGTTCTGGTTTGGGTATGAATATGGCAGCAAATAAACACAAAAATATAAGAGCCGCACAGTGTTTTAATATTAAATCTTCCAAATTATCACGATTGCATAACGATGCAAATATCATTACATTAGGTTCAAGACTGCTTACAAAAAAGAATGCTTTAAATTGTGTCATAGCATTTTTAAGTACAAAATTTGAAGGTGGTAGACACTTAAAAAGAATTAAAAAAATTTAATTATGTCTAGTGAAAGTAATTATTTAAACGATCAATACAGAAGTTTTTTTGAGGATAGTTTATCCAAAACTGATCCAGAGCTGTACAAAGCTATCAGTGATGAATTAAAAAGACAGCAACAACATATAGAATTAATAGCTTCAGAAAATATTGTTTCACAGGCTGTGTTAGAAGCTCAAGGTTCAGTTTTAACAAACAAATATGCAGAAGGTTATCCAGGAAAAAGATATTATAATGGATGTGAGCATGTTGATGTTGCTGAAAGTCTAGCAATAGAAAGGCTAAAAAAACTATTTAATTGTAAGTTTG
>Ga0115000_10003984_pt1 | contig 12195 bp, 13 predicted proteins | sample ArcticOcean_MG_C_6_FD_89690 | JGI IMG/M metagenome (GOLD analysis project Ga0115000, IMG submission 89690) | Marine microbial communities from western Arctic Ocean - ArcticOcean_MG_CB8_128 | ecosystem: Environmental > Aquatic > Marine > Oceanic | place: Arctic Ocean: Canada Basin | collected... | reverse complement strand
TTTTATGCCCCGCGCAAGGCTTTTGCGGTGTGTGATTGTTTGTTTTTGGCGAGGGTGTGGGGCGGCCCTTGGGCGACGAGTTGTCCGCCTTCGTCGCCGGCGTCTGGGCCGAGGTCGATCACCCAGTTGGCTTGGCGGATCAAATCCAAATTGTGCTCCACCACCAGTACCGAGTGGCCCTCGTCCACCAGGCGGTGCAGCACTCTGGCTAGGAGCCGAATGTCGTCAAAGTGCAGGCCGGTCGTCGGTTCGTCGAAGAGGTACAGCGTCGGCCCGGTGGCGGTGCGCTTGCTGTGCGCCTCGGCGAGGCTACGGACGAGTTTCAGTCGTTGACTCTCGCCGCCGGAAAGCGTGTTCACCGGTTGCCCAAGTCGCAGGTAGCCCAAGCCTACATCGCTCAGTAATTGCAGCTTGGCGCGTGCCTTGGCCGCCGGGCGCGAGTCGGGGTAGCCGTCGAGAAACAGGATCACCTCGTCGGCGGTCGCGTCGAGCAGATCGGCGATGTTCCAAGCTAAGTGTTTGGCCAAGGGCGGTGTGAGCCTGGCCTCGAGTACGTGGTCGCGGTAGCGGCGGCCGTTGCACTCGGGGCACTTGATGAACACGTCGCTCAAAAATTGCATCTCAATTTTTTCAAAACCGGTGCCGCGACAGTAGCCGCACTGGCCCTGCGCGGAGTTGAAGCTAAACGCCCCGGCCGGCAACTCAAACGTGTTGGCCTCGGGGCTGGCGGCGAACAGTTTGCGGATTTCGTCGAACGCGCCGATGTACACGGCCGGGTTCGAGCGCGGTGTGCGGCCCAGCGACGACTGATCGACCATCATCACGGACTCGAGCGACCGCCAGCCGGTCAGCTTGGCCAAGCTGGCGACCGCCGGCGTGCCGCCGAGCTTGTCACGCAGGGCGGGGAGCAGGCCGTCGCGAATGAGTGTTGTTTTGCCAGAGCCGCTGACGCCGGTCACGCAAACCAAGCGGCCAAGCGGGATGTCCACCGCGAAGTCGCTCAAGTTGTTCCTAGAAAACTTGGCCAAGCGCAGTCGCAGCGTGTGGGCGGTCACCGCGCGGGCCGGGGGCGGTTCTAGTTTCTTTCGGCCGGAGAGGTATGCGCCCGTCAGCGAGGCGCGGCACTTGGCCAGGCGCGAGCCGGGGCCGTTGTACACGATCTCGCCGCCTCGCTCACCCCGCTCCGGGCCAAGGTCAACGACGTGGTCGGCATGGCGGATGATGCCGGTTTCGTGCTCGACGACAACGAGCGTGTTGCCGAGGTCGCGCAGGTTTTCCAGCAGACCGACGAGTCGGTTTGTGTCGCGCGGGTGCAGCCCGACGCTTGGCTCGTCGAGCACATAAAGCATGTTGACCAGTTTCGAGCCTAGGCAGGCGGTGAGGTTGACGCGCTGGGTTTCGCCGCCGGAGAGCGTGCGCGTCGGCCGGTCAAGCGTGAGGTAGCCAAGGCCGATGCGCACCATCGCGTCGAGCCGCCCGCGCACTTCAGCCAACACCGGCGCGAGTGCATCGGCCCGGTTGAGGTCGAGCCGGTCGGCGAGTTCGTTGATCACGCCCGCTGCGTCGCGGATGGGGAGTCTGTAAAGATCAGAGAGCGTGAGCCAGTCACCGGTGCCGGTGTGGTCAAGCTTGAAGCGAAGCGAGTCTGGCTTGAAGCGTTGCCCCTCGCACCCCGGGCAGGTTGTGTAGCTGCGGTAGCGCGAGAGCAAAACGCGAACGTGCATCTTGTACGCCTTGCTCTCCAGCCAGCGGAAATAACCGGCGACTCCGTACCATGCGTCGGGCCAGGTGCGGCCTGGCTTGCCGTAGTCCGGCTCCCCGTGGGTTACCCAGTCGCGGGCTTTTTTCGGCAGCTTGTTGAAGGGCAAATCGGTTGGGATGCCATTCTGCTTCGCGGCGGCCATCATCTCTCGCTGGCACTCAACGCCATGCCCGGTCTGCCACGGCTTAACGACGCCCCCGGCGATCGACTTGGTGAGGTTCGGCATCGCTAGCCGGTAGTCGATCGAGATGATTCGACCGAAGCCCTTGCACTCTGGGCAGGCGCCGACTGGGTTGTTGAAACTGAACAGCGCCGGCGAGGGGTCGCGGTACTCGGCGTCGCAGGCGGCGCAGTGGAAATGCCGGCTAAATCGCTGTTGAACAATTACTTCTGTATGAACGGCGAGGTGACTCTTGCCGAACTGGTACGCCTGTCCGGCCGCCTCGAGAAACCGCGCGCGGCTGCCCTTGGCCAAGCGGATGCGATCCTGTACGACGGTCAGCGACGTGAGCTTGCACTTGGCCAAGCGCTTCGCCGCCTCCTCGATCCGCAGCAGTTCCGGCAGTCTGCCGAGTTTGTTTTTTGCGGTGGGATCGACGATGCGCCGGTAGCCCTGTTTGCCGATGAGTTGTAAAGACTCGGCTAGCGAGATTCTGTCCGACAACGGCACGTCGAACGTGACTAGCGCCTCGGAGGACTGGCTACCAAGCAGAGTTTTCCAAATGGCGATCGGCTCGTCGCGGGTCACGGGTTCGCCGCAATGGTCGCAGCGGCATTGGGCGATGTGCGTCCACAGATTTTTCATGTGGTCGCAGATTTCGGTCATCGTGCCGATGGTCGAGCGAGTGGTGCGGACGGTGTTGCGCTGGCCTAGCGCGATTGCCGGCGGGATGCCGTCGATGCGATCGACCTGCGGCTTGTCCATCCGGTCGAAGAATTGCCGGACGTACGGGGAGAACGTTTCGACGTAGCGTCGCTGGCCCTCAGCAAAGAGAGTGTCGAAGGCGAGCGAACTTTTGCCGGAACCGCTCAGGCCAGTGAACACAATCAATTTGCCCTTGGGCAGATCGAGGTCGAGATTCTTGAGATTGTTGTGGCGGACGCCGCGAAGACGAATTGCACCGTTGGTGTCTTTGCTTGGCAATGGATCGGGAGGCACGTCAGCCCTTGGCCGCGCAGTTCTTGATGTAGTCAATGATCACGCGGTCGTTGTTGCCGGCTTCGAGGGTGACGCGCAGGAAGTCGACGAGATTCGAGTTGTGCTCTCCCAGGAACGGCCGGTCGCCGCCGCAGCCGTACATCAACTCGGGCGGGAGTTCGCCGGCGAGTTTGGCGCGGGCCTTGACAATGAGGCGCGGCAGCCAGGCAATGCCACCGACTTCGTCCGTCTTGGCCGGGATCTTGTCGGGGTCGATCTTGGTTGTGGCGGATTCACTGCGAAGCGTGTTCAAGAAATGATCGCGCCGCAACGCTGTGACGCCCTCTACCTGGTCGTACTCGACGTCGTCCCAGTTGATGCTGTCCTCCACGAAATCAAACAGCTCCTGCGTGGAGCAACCGATCGTGGCAAGGAAACAGACCTCGTCCGACTCGAAGAGAGTCAGGGTGGTGGTGCGCCCGGCACGGTAGCGCTCTTGCGCGGAGTGGTACAGCTCACAAAACTTGGCTTTCCAGTCGTCAGACATGCGCTTTAATGACGCAAATTTATGGCTGACATCAAGTGATCTGTCGCGGAGTAAGCCTCCGTGACCCACTCGACGATTTGGGAGGGATCGGGCGCATATTCGAGTTCAAGGCTGATCGCGCCGTCGAAGTCCAGATCCTTGATCGCCTGCATGTAGCCCTCGAACGGCACCATGCCCCGGCCCGGCGGCAGGTCGCCGTGTACCTTGCCGTCGCAATCGGAAATGTGCACGTGCCCAGCCCGGCCCTTGAGCGCGGCGAGCGACTCAGGCGGACTGTCGCTCAGGACCATGTGGCTGATATCGATGTTCGCTTTCACGGCCGGATTGTTCACGTCGGTCAGGAAGCGATCCATCTCGGCAATGTTGTTGACGAGGGACATGTGGAACGGCTCAAGCTCAATGACGATCTCGAGGTCGCGTTCGCCGGCGTAGTCGCCAAGAAGTTTGCAGTTTTCGACAGCGAACCGCCATTGCTCCTCCGGCGGGATGACCTCTTTCTGCCAAATGTATTCACCGATGACGAGAAGGTAGTTTTTCGCACCAAACGTCGCACCCATGTCGAGGTAGCGCTTGCAGCGCTCGACGTGGAAGCGCTGAACCGAGGGGTTGAAATCCACCAGACCGACGCTTACGCCGACCACGCTGATGATTGGCAGCCCGATTTCGTCGCTGGTTTGCTTGATCTCGGTGATGCGGCCTGCGGCCTGCGGCTCCATCGGATCCTCGAAAATATCAACACAGTCGAAGCCCAATTCCTTGGTTTTCCTGAGACCATCCACGAGACCAACGCCGTGCTGTTCCCAAGCCGAATTAATCATTCCCAGTTTCATTACGATGTAATGTTGACGCCCAACGGTACGTAGCATTCTCGACCATGGAAAGGCGAAAACACCCCGTACGGAGCCTAAGCGCCGAATAATTCCTCGAGGCGGGTGCGCATCACGCCGCCGTCCACGGTCACGCCGGTCCAGTATTCGATGCCGGTGATGCCTTGATTCACAAGCATACCTAAGCCGTCGAGCACCTTGCAGCCGCGTGCCTCGGCATCCTTGACCAAATTCGTTCGCGGTGGATTCGGAATCACGTCGGCCACCACCATGTCCGCTGACAGCGAATCCAAGTTCAAAGGCAAGTGAGCATCGATATCAGGATACAAGCCGATCGACGTGGCATTGATTACGACATCAACTCCATTCGCAACTGAGTAATCACCGTCCCATTTTTCAAATATTACCTCTGCCGGAGTTTTATCGTTCAACAACGCGACCAATTCCAGCCCGCGATCCTTCGAGCGATTCACTATCTTAATATGAGTCGCACCAGCCAACGCCACTTCGACACCAATCGCTCGAGCCGCTCCGCCGGCACCAAACATGACGACGCGTTTACCTGCTGGATCGACGACTTTTTCCAGCGATTTCAAGAAACCTTTGCCGTCCGTGTTTTCACCAATGAGTTTGTCCCCACGACGAACGACACAGTTCACGGCACCAATCACCTCTGCCGATTCTCCCAAGCCATCGATATATTGGATCACCTCGACCTTGTTCGGCAGCGAACAGTTGAACCCGGCCCAATTCATGGCGCGGGCACCGGCAACTGCCGCTCCTAAATTCTCCGGGCCGACTTCCGTGTTGATATACCGCCAGTGTAAACCGTGATGCCGGTAGGCGGCCTCGACCATTTCCACTGTGGGGTTTTCAGCAGCCGGCTTGGCAAAAGAGCCGGTCAAACTCGGTAGAAAATTCAGTTCCTCTGACATGTCAAAATCGGGGGGGATGGTTAATACCTCTTGGCCATGCGTCAAGCTGCGCGTCGTCAACTAAGCTAAATTATTCCCGCGTGCCGTAAAATAGTTTTGGAAAATCCGACGCCTCGGAGCGCTGCGGATGCCGCTTGGGAAAGGTTGGCCCACGGTCCGAAGCCAAGCGCAAACTCGCCTCCCCGCTCTCAGCCAGCAACTCAAACAGACGCTTGTTCAGCATGGCTACGGTTTCCTTGTGCTCCGGCTCGAAAATGAGATTGGTTGTTTCGTCCGGATCGTTGAGAAGGTCGTACAACTCATCCGTGTCCCAGAGCCCGTGGTAACGGATATATTTGAAACGCTCCCCACGCACGGCGTGTGTCGTCGGCGTGTGCGGATAGTTACGATCCCGAAAATACTCGTAGAGCACATAGTCTCGCCACGGGATGTCGTTACCCTTGGCCAATTGCCAGAAACTGCGTCCATCATATGTTTCGGAGTGGGCAGCCCCGCAGTTTCAAGCAGCGTCGGACCCACATCAATGTTAGCAACCACCTTCTTTATAGCCGACCCAGCTTGGATAACATCGGGACAATGCATCAGAAACGGTATGCGCATCGACGCTTCGTATGCCGTTCTTTTGTCGATCAAGCCTTGCTCGCCAAACTGAAAACCGTTGTCGCCCATGTAGACCACCAATGTGGATTCCAGTAGACCTTTCTTTTCTAACAGATCAAAGAGACGACCAAGATTTTCGTCGATCGCCAGAAGGGTTTCGCAGTAGCGGGTATAATACGCGTTCAAATTGAAGTCCGGCAGGTTATAGGCAAAGTCCACGCCATGACGGCTATTCCGTTGATCTTGCAACCAGCGCGGTTTATTACGGAAGTTTTTACCGCCCTTCACAAATGTTTTCGGCAATGGCAGTTTTTTATTTTTTGTACCGTCTCTTATGCCGGTCAGCTGGAACAAAATCCACATGAACTGCCTTATGCGACAGCGTCAAAAAAAAAGGGATTTCCCCCCTTACGTGAGCGGAGCCAATCAAGGGCATAATCCGTCAACTCGTCAGTGATGTAGCTTTTCTGCGGCACTCGCTTGCCGTTGACGTTTAATCCGTCGTAGCTATTCTGCGGTACCTTGCAGCTTGTGCCCCGGCCAACCGGCCAATACGTCCCCTGACCCTTGAAACTGACCCAGTGATTATATCCGGGTTGAGCTTGATCGATATTCCCGCCCATGTGCCACTTCCCGACAAAAGCTGTGTCATACCCGGCTTCTTGCATGTATTTCGGAAAGAAAATTAGCCCCTTCGGAAGATAGTTGTAATTATCCACCACATTATGATTGTGAGCATATTGCCCCGTCATAATGCTTGCACGGCTTGGGGAACAAAGCGACGTCGTGACAAAAGCGTTCGGGAACCAGGCGCCTCCCTTGGCCATTCGGGCCAGATTGGGTGTCTCCAAAAATGTATGTCAAGCAAAACCCATCGCGTCAAAACGATGATCATCCGCCAGGACAAATATGATATTGCGAGGCGAATTCTGATCCACCTTCGGCACGGAGCGATTCGCCGCGCCAAGACCCTGCGCCAAAAAACCAAGCGATCCGACAACAGTCGCCAAAACAGCCAAATGCCTGGCCAAGCGTATAACTGAAAACATGCGACGCACCATGCCAATCCAAGCGAAATTTTTGAAGATAATTTGAAGTAGCAGGGTGATTTTCAAATGGGGGATTACTGCCTGTCAAATTTCAACTCTTCACCCGTCTTAGCTTCCTTCCTGAGCTTGTAGAGGAATGCTGATTCAAGATCCTCAGCTATTACGTACAAAATCTCTTCATTCCATATATTTTTGTTTAGTAAGGACATCGATTTTCGGCGAAGATAGAATCTTCCATCTTTCTCACCCAAGTATTCGGATTGGTGCATGGTTTGACGGTTGCCAAGTTCATATTCACTTTTGAATTTTGCACCGGAAACATGTTTGGGTGTCTCGGTGCATGAAGTTAGCATAACTACTAAACACAGAATTGAGATTGTGATTGTTGTTTTGAGCAGTTTTTTCATTTTCTTTCTAAGTCCTGCCTTAGCGTCATCTTAGGTGGACATCCAAGAAATATAGGCGACCCAGGTTCCCTCTGCTTTTCCAAAGAAACACTCAATATATCTTCCTTTAGGTAGTCTTTTCGTACGATCCACTCGATTCTTTAATTCCTTCAAGTTACACTAGGATTGATTACTTCCAATTTGAACTGAAGGTTTGTTTTTTTCGCCATTTTGGAACAAATCGTTTTTCAGAAAATCCGATTTCTTTTCCTCCGGTATCAAAACCTTGATTGCCAGCGCATCATCAATCCCCGAGCCAAAAAACACGTAGCCCTAGCCGGTTGCCCCAAGCGGAAACTGAATACCTGTGCGCTGAGTTACTTCGGCCATTTCATTGGATGTTACGTTGGGCGCGATGAGTTCAATATCATCTCCAAACTTGAGTTCGCAACCAGTCCCCAACAGGGCAGAGGCAACTACGATAAGTAGAAGTTGTTTCAATGTTCAGCTTTTCGTCACGGCACTTCGACAATGGTTATCATGCCATTGTCATCAAAAATGATCTCATGTCGGGTTGATAAATTTGGCGTAAAGTAGCCGAACTCGACCTTGTGGGCCAGATCGTCCAGCTTCCCGCTCACTTGGCCTCCATCCTCGGCTTTCGATTTAAACCGTAAGGTCTCAGTTGATCTTCCCTTTAATTTTTTCATCTCGAAAAGCTGCCCCCCAGCCTTGATTTCAATTTCTTGCCAATCCTTGACGCCCTTGTTGGTTAGCTTGATATCATTTTTCGCACACCCCACCAAAACCACGGCTACGATTGTTGTGATTAGTATGTGTTTCATTTCCCTTCAGCTTTCAATTCTTCACCCAGCCTCCTGAGATGCTGTTGTATGTTAGAAGGTCGATTCACTTTTGCTTCCGGAATGGCAGTTCGCGAAGCTTTTGGAATCCGCGCGCGCGAGGGATGAGCATCGAACACAGCACTGACCTGCGACTGAACTCTTTCTGATGCCGCGTTTCCTATGGTGTCGACAACGGGCAGTTGATCCACAAACAAAGTTGGACCGGAGAGAATGTGGAAACGAAAATAGTTCCCATCGACGAGTTCAAATCTCTGACCACCAGCATTCAGGACATGTTCGCGCCCATCGATGGAATATTTCAATGCATATTATTTTTCGTCTATTCTGTATGTTTTACCGGCCTGCCAGAAAAATTTGTCGGGCACATTCCCTTCAAATTCGTCCATGACATGAGCCTCGAGAGATGGATCTACAACGAATGTGAAGTGGGCAGCACGGAGAAGTGGATCATCTTGCGCGACCTTCTCTGGATTGGCCTGAACGATATTGCCCGTCCCACCACTGACGACGAGGGGTTGTTGGGCGAAGCCTTGCTCCTCTGATTTTGAACATCCCTCCAGAAGCAGTGCTGCGATTGCTGTGATTAGTATGTGTGTCATTTCTCCTCAGCTTTCAATTCTTCACCGCTCTTGCCGTCGTGTTTGCGGAGGAGTTCGGCAGTTTTATTGCGTTTGTTCGAAAGAGCTTCATCTAAAGGCGTTTGCCCACGGATATTCCTCTCGTTTATTTTTGCCCCATTAGTAATAAGTAATTCAGCTACTTCCGAAGCATGTTTTTCTGAATAATTCCGAACCACCTGATGCAAAACTGTATCTCCTAATTTGTCACGGTAGGGTTCATTATCATCAATCATACTTCCTGATTTAAGTTTCACATTAACATCCGCTCCTTTGGCAATAAGCATCTTCGTTAAGTCCAGATACGTCCGATAACTCTTTGATGCACCTTGGGCTGCTCCGTGAGTCGCTGAAAACAATAGAGTTTCTCCTGTACGCTTTGTCTTCGCATTTACATTTGCCCCTGCAACAATAAGCAATTGTGCGGTTTCCTTATTACTCGCCCAATGCAATGGTGTATGATGGGTATCATCGATTGCATTTACGTTGGCTCCTCGGTCGATCAGTAGCTTAACCATTTTGAAGTTTTTCCCTTTCCAATCACTGTTGACGGCATGGTGTAAGGGAGTCATGCCCGGTTCGTCTTGCAGGTTCACGTTGCCGCCCTTATCGAGAAACTTTATAACGGTCACAATATTCCCAGCTGATACCTCCCCAAGCATCTTACTTTCAGCGCGGCCTAGGTAAACTGAATCCACGTGAGGATCACAACCAACCAGCATCACGGCTGAGATAGTTGTTAGTAGGAGGTGTTTCATTTTCCTTGGTTTAAATTAAAAAAATTCTATTGCTGTATATGTAAAAACACAAGCCTCAGCGTTACTGCGTCACTTGCTCGGACCAGTAGCTCAGAAAGAATTTCTTTTCCTCGAAGTTGACCAGTTTTTCTTCACTGCCGATGATTGGGCGAAGTGTTGTGGTCATTTGGAGAGTGACCAACAAAAAGATCAGGCACCAAATGGCGAAGTGGCCCGTATTGGTCATTCCTAGGGCATGCCCAGAGCGGAAGACAAGGGATAGCCCGAAGCAGGCACATATCAACCAGAGTACAATGAGCAGAAACCCAAGAAAGGTAGCTGAGGTGCTTGAGACACTGAATAGCCAGACCACAGGAGCGAACCCAACCAGCAGAAGTCCTGATAGCGCAATTAGTGCGCAGAGCATGCCGAATACTGTAGAAAACCTGGCATCCAAACCTCCCATACAGGTAAATATATACAGACTGGGCAGACAAATGAATCCACTAAACAGTAATCCGCAAACGATTTTAAGAGGGGCGGCTCAGATTTGATCATTCCAGGAGAAGGTACCGACTATGACCCCGAAAACAGAAAAGGACACGGTTGCAATCAAAAGAAGAAGGCATGTGATCTTGCCGGCGTTTTTTTTCATTTCCAGCTCATGAATAATAGAAAGAGGATTCTTTAGGATTTTGTTGATTAAGTTGGGGAGAGTGCAACCCCCTTCAAGGGGTTCGTAGTCCTTTTTCAGATCGTGTTTCGGGGAGTTGGATAGAATCGGCGGTGGTGTGTATGTATCCGGTTGTATTTCTTTAGTCATGGTATGATTTGGAGTTAAGTGTTAGTTCAAAAATTAGTGACGTTGCGAATGGCGCGGAACACCGCTTCATAGAAGTTTCCATCAAAAGGATCGACCCTGAGGAGTTCCACCTTCAGTCCAGGGGAAACGAAATAGGGGCGTAAAATCCATGAAATTTGAGCGCCGACAAAAAGATTGCCTATTAACCAGGCCAGAAAAGTATGTGTGCCGGCTCTTGGGGAGTCTGCAAAATCACGAACGTAGTGGAGCAATCGTGAATGAGCCAGGATGCCTGCATAGGCAATCAGGGAGGTGTGTAGCAGGAGGTTGGCGCCATGCCATGTTGCATCGCCAAGAGCTCCCGGCTCGGGCATGTTGAGAGTGGCAAAGAAACTAATCGGACTGAGTGCTCCCAGAATGATGCTCATAATGGCAAATCCAGTGAGGAGAAATTGGAGACTTTTTCGAAACCCGATTCCACTGTCGAGGGCCAGGCTGAGCATCCCATTAAGCATACCGTTAAGAAATAATGTCAGGAATATAATAAAGGGCAATTTGAGGGCCACATAGAATGCCATTTCCGAACCATGCCGGAGGCCTATGGTGAATCCATAGGAGCAGCAACCCAACGTGATAAGAGCGATGCAAAACGGGATGAATCCACGATGACTCCCTTCAATCCAGGCGGTAAGTAACTGCTTTTCCCCTCGGCAAAGGGCGGCAGCGTTCTTAAGAGGGTTCGCGAAAGGATTCATGCTCCTGAAGAAGTCATTATGGACTTAGCTTACCTTACGAATGTTCAAGCTCGAAATAGAATACACTCTGTTTTCCACTGCATCTATGAGTTGATCCGGAGTGGATGTGCCTGCTGTGATCCCAATCGTATCCGTATCGAAAAGCCATTCGGCTAGAATCTCATCCGGCCCCTGTACGTGATGAACTCTCTCGCAAAACCGCCTACAAGTTCGCGTTAACTCATGAGTATTATTACTATTAACCCCTCCAACAACCAAGACCACGTCCGATTTCTTTGCCAGTTTTTCAGCGGCGATCTGCCTTTGCTTTGTGGGTTGACACACCGTATCGACAAAACGGACCTCAGAGTTCGGGAAGCATGATTTTAAATGTTCAACAAGAGCACGTACTCGTGCAATGGGCTGAGTGGTCTGCGCCACTACGCCAAAACGTGGCTTAGGTGTGAGGACATTGATTTCCTCTTCGCACAAGACAACATCACATTCTACCAAATCTTCAGTGAGCCCACGCACTTCGACATGCCCATGACGGCCGACAATAATGGGGTGATATCCAATTGCCGTGAGTTCTTGAATCTGCTTATGGGCATAATTAACGAGAGGGCAGGTGGCATCACTAATCTGAAGCCCCGCCGATTTTGCCCGGTTACGAGTCCGGTTTGAAGCGCCATGAGCAGTAATCATCGCTGATTTTGTTTCCACTTGCTCTGGTTCGTTTTTAAAATGTACACCTCGCTTTTTCAGGTCATCAAGCACCAAGGTGTTGTGAACGAGTTCGCCCATTACGGTGATGGGATGTTCTGCAACTTTGCTTTGGGCAAAGTTTATGGCATCGCGAACCCCAAAGCACATTCCCAGATGCTCCGCTCGTCGAACGGTGATATTCGCTTTGTGATGCAAAGTTAGTGGATTCATTAGTTCTGTTTTGTTCATTTTGATTGTTGTGCCTGCTTTACGATTCCTTCAAGCAGACTGATATAACGACTGAAAGCCCTTATTCCACTTGCCGTGAGCGAGCAAGTTGTCAGGGGGCGATTCTCACGGAAGCTTTTTGAAACCGTTACATATCCGGATTTTTGAAGTGTCCGAATATGCGTGGTCAGGTTGCCATCAGTCATCTTCAGCGAGTTCCGCAATTCCGTGAATGACAACTCGGGCGCCCCCGCAAGCATCG
>Ga0115000_10003982_pt1 | contig 12196 bp, 7 predicted proteins | sample ArcticOcean_MG_C_6_FD_89690 | JGI IMG/M metagenome (GOLD analysis project Ga0115000, IMG submission 89690) | Marine microbial communities from western Arctic Ocean - ArcticOcean_MG_CB8_128 | ecosystem: Environmental > Aquatic > Marine > Oceanic | place: Arctic Ocean: Canada Basin | collected... | reverse complement strand
TCCACCTCAACACCGGAAAGCACCGTGTAATCAACCTTCGCCGCCAACCGGACCGCTTCGCTCAGATCCTCCAACTCCGCCAACGCCATAAACCCACCATACAAAGGGGGTATGACACTCAAAGGAGGCGTAACACTCGCTCGATGACATCTCTTCGGGTGGGTGTTTTCGCCATTTGCGACCCGTTGGGCCACATCGTCGCCGTGGTAGTAGCGGAGGCACGCGAAGCCCGTCATTCTTTGCAGATCACTGCGTCGAGTGACGGGGGTTTGTCAGAACTGCTATTTAGTCGACGGGGCTACCGAAGGGCTGCTTGGCATCGTCGTAGCACGGCGCGTGGTAGTGCAGGACACGTTCCCACGCACCGTTTATATAGACGTTGCAGATGACTTGTTCGTGACGCTCACGCGCCCTGAACTTCACCCGTTCTTCGCAGTGGGTGCACTCGGTCATCGAGCCAGCCTCGATCAAACGAGTGACCGCACGGCTCTTCCATTTGGTCTTTGTTGCGACTTTAGCCATGCCTCACCATCGGAGGCAGCGGCAGATTTGTTAGCTGCGGCTGACTGGCTTGTACTTGATGCGCTGCGGTCGCATTGCGTCGACGCCATGCTCGCGCTTGCGATACTCGGCGTAGTCGGAGAAGTTGCCTTCGAACCAGCGCACCTGCGAGTCGCCTTCGAAGGCGAGGATGTGGGTTGCGACGCGGTCAAGGAACCAGCGATCATGGCTCACGATGACGGCACAGCCGGCGTAGGCCTCGACGGCATCTTCGAGTGCCCGGAGTGTGTCGATATCGAGATCGTTGGTGGGCTCATCAAGGAGAAGCACGTTGGCCCCTTCCTTGAGAACCTTCGCAAGGTGCACTCGGTTGCGCTCGCCGCCCGAGAGTGTGTCGACCTTCTTCTGCTGGTCTGAGCCGCGGAAGTTGAACGACGCGACATAAGCGCGGCCGTGGATCTCGCGTCCGCCGACCGTGAGGTTGTCGACACCGCCGGTGATCTCTTCGTAGACCGTCTTCTCGGGATCGATCGTGCGGTTCTGGTCGACGTAGCCGAGCGTGACGGTTGGGCCGATCCGCAGTGTGCCGGAGTCGGGCTGGGAAGCGGTGTCGCCGCCGTTTTCTGAGGCCTCGATAATCATCTTGAACAGCGTGGACTTGCCCGCGCCGTTCGCTCCGATTATGCCAACGATGCCGGCGGGCGGAAGGGAGAACGACAGGTCGTCGATGAGGAATTTCTCGCCGAATGCCTTCGAGATGCCGTTGGCCTCGATGACGAGGTCGCCCAGCCGTGTATCCGCGGGGATCATGATCTCGAGGTCGTTCACTCGACCCTCCGCATGCTTTTGTTCTTCGAGCAGTTCCTCGTATTGCTGCAGGCGGGCCTTGCCCTTGGCCTGGCGTGCCTTCGGCGCCATCCGAACCCACTCCAGCTCGCGCTTCAGTGTGCGGGTGCGCTTGTCGTCGTCCTTTGACTCCTGGGCGTATCGAGCTTCTTTCTGCTCGAGGAAGCCGGTGTAGTTGCCCTCGAAGGGCATGCCCTTACCGCGGTCGAGTTCGAGAATCCAGCCCGCGACATTGTCGAGGAAGTAGCGATCGTGCGTGATGGCGACGACGGTGCCGTGGTAGTCCTGCAGCGTCCGCTCGAGCCACGCGACCGACTCGGCATCGAGATGGTTTGTCGGCTCGTCGAGCAGGAGGAGGTCCGGTTTGGCGAGAAGGAGACGGGCCATGGCGACCCGTCGAGACTCGCCGCCAGAAAGGTTGTCGACTGCGGTGTCGCCGGGTGGTGTGCGGAGCGCGTCCATCGCGATCTCAACATTGCGTTGGAGGTCCCATGCGTCAGCGGCCTCGATCTTCGATTCGAGGTCGGCCTGCTTGGCGCCGAGCTTTTCGTAGTCGGCATCGGGGTCTGACCAGCCGGCCAGCACCTTGTCGTATGCCTGGAGGAGACCGGCTACTTCACCCACGCCGTCCATGACATTGCCCATCACGTCCTTTTCGGGATCAAGATGGGGCTCTTGCTCGAGCATGCCGACGGTAAAACCGTCGGTGAGGCGGGCGTCGCCGCTGAAGTCCTGATCGATGCCAGCCATGATTCGTAGCAGCGTGGACTTGCCCGCACCGTTGGGTCCGAGGACGCCGATTTTGGCGCCCGGATAGAAGGCGAGGGTGATGTTTTTCAGCACATCACGGTCGGGCGGAATAAACCGCCCGACCTTGTGCATGGTGAAGATGAATTGCGCGGCCATGGCCGCTGAATGTAACCGCTGTTAACGGCGCTTCTTCGCTGCCTTCTTGGCTGGGGCCTTCTTGGCTGGGGCCTTCTTGGCTGGGGCCTTCTTGGCTGGGGCCTTCTTGGCTGGGGCCTTCTTGGCTGGGGCCTTCTTGGCTGGGGCCTTCTTGGCCGGAGCCTTCTTGGACGTTTTCTTTGCCATTTGGTTGTTCTTTCTCTGTTGAGTTCTCTTCGCCGGTATGAGGCCGGCATCGATGCCGTAGCGCTCGGCGTCGTAACGATGGACGACAAAGTCCATGGTCTGGCCCAGGTCGACAATGTCGCGGGCCTTCGTGGGAGCGGGATTCCCGAGCAGACGGTTGGGGAGGTAGACGACGATGTCGCCCACTGAGCCGTATGCGCCGTGGGAGGCGAACCGTTCGACCTTCGCCGCGATGGTCGACCCGACCGGATAGTCGGCCTCGAATTCTTTCCAGGCGGAGGGATCGTTCGATCCGTTGCCGGTCGCTATCGGAGCGGTGGCGGATGCCGTGGACTTCCTCGCCCCGCGACGACGCGATGACCGGGACGGACCGGCAGCTTCTCCGTCGGCCTGATTCGCGACAGCGGGCTTCGGCTCGGCCTTCTTCCGGCTTGTCTGCTTCGGTGCAGCCTTTTTCCGGCCGACCGGCTTCGATCCGGTCTCGTCTGATTCGGTCTGCTTCGTCGACTCTTTCCGCCGCTTGTCGGCCGTGACACGGCGACTCACCGGACCGCGAACAGGCGAGCGGGCGACATAGATCCAGCCGACGGAGGGAATGGGCTTCCCTCCAATGAGGCGGCCCTCGTCGAACAGCCAGTCGTAGATGGCGTGAAACTCCTGAAAGGAGTCGTTAGAGAAGACGACGGCATCGGCGCGGTCGGCGACTTGAAGAATGAAAGCATCGCCGCGGCCAATCACCCCAGCGGGTGGTGTGATGATCTTCCCGTTGTCAACTGCCTGACGGGCAGCCTTGGTTTCAGACTTCGCCACTCGGTGCTCGAAGGTTGCATCAACGATGACGACAATGTCTGCGAAGTCGTACTCGGCCGCGATCGTTGCGACCGCTTCGTTGAGCTGCGCGAGGTCGGGTTCGGAGCGACCCTCGGTGGCGAGATTGGATCCGTCGATGACGGCAAGACCCTTAGACATGTAGTCAGTCAATCACGCCCTCTAGGGTGCATCCGTGATCACGGCAGCACTCTTCGACTTCGGCGGCGTCATACTCTCGAGCCCGTTCGACGCATTCAACGCATATGAGGATGAGGCCGGACTCCCTCGCGACACGATTCGATCGATCAATGCGACGAACCCCGACGTCAATGCGTGGGCTCGTTTCGAGCGCGGCGAGTTGAATCCCGCGGGCTTTGCTGAGGTCTTTCAGACGGAAGCGACGGCGCTTGGTCATGACGTCGATGCCACTCGAGTTCTCGGTGGACTGAAGGGTTACGTCCGGCCTGAAATGGTCGAGGCGCTCCGTCGATGTGGCGAGCGATTGAAGACGGCCATGCTCACGAACAACTTCCGGGTCGCGGAAGGCGGGTCGCCGCACGATCCGGAATCTGAGCTCGGCACGATCTTTGCGATGTTTGATGAGGTCATCGAGTCGAGCGTCGTTGGGGTGCGAAAGCCTGAGACGCGCTTCTACGAGATTGCTTGCGAACGGTTGGAGGTGAGTCCCGCGGAATGTGTCTTTCTCGATGATCTTGGGATCAACCTCAAGCCAGCAAAGGCGATGGGCATGACCACGATCAAGGTTGTCGACCCGGCTGTGGCGCTGGCCGAACTCGAGGAAGTGGTTGGGTTCTCACTCCGCTGACGGAAATCGTCACTGCGGCATGTTCATGGATTTCTCTGGCGGTGCGTCTCGCCTAGCTCGGAAAGCTGAGCGCCCGGTCGAGGAGTTCAACCTGTTCCTGTGCGTGCACTTTCACGCTGCCACAGGCCGGACTGCCCGACTCGAAGCGGCTGACCCGGCGGATCTCATGAGTCTTCTCAAACCGCTCGTAGAGCCGACCCTTGATCGCGTTCCACGGCCCCATGTTCTCTGGTTCCTCCTGGAGCCAGACGATCTCAGTGGCGTTCGGGTAACGGGCGAGCTCTTCTTCGACCGCTCCGAAGGGCCACGGGTAGAGCTGTTCGACCCGAGCAATCGCCACTGGGGCACCAAGCCGATCGCGCTCAGCCTCGGCCTCGACGCTCACCTTGCCGCTGCACAACAGGAGCCGTTTCACGGATGCCGGATCCTCGATGGTTTGATCGCGGAGAAGTTCTTCGAAGGTGCCCGACAGAAGATCGCTGACTGGCGAGCGAGACTGCTTCGCTCGCAGCAGCGACTTTGGACTGAAGACAATCAGCGGCGTGCGGTGATCCTGCACCATCTGACGGCGAAGGAGATGGAAGAACTGGGCCGCCGTTGTAGCGTTGCAGATCTGCATGTTGTCTTCCGCCGCGAGCAACAGGAAGCGCTCGATGCGCGCCGACGAATGTTCGGGCCCCTGGCCTTCGTAGCCGTGGGGAAGCAGCATCACGAGACCGGAGTCCTGCTTCCATTTGTCCTTCGCCGCGACGAGGAACTGGTCGATGATGATCTGTGCACCGTTGGCGAAGTCGCCGAACTGTGCTTCCCAGATCACCAGGGCGTCGATGTTGGTGATCGAGTAGCCGTACTCGAAACCGAGGACCGCGTATTCGCTCAATAGCGAGTCGTAGATCCAGAGATTGGTTCCGTCTGGCGCTAGCTCCGCGAGCGGTACGTGTTCGGCATTGGTCTCGAAGTCGACCATCGTCGAGTGGCGATGGCTGAATGTGCCCCGACGGGAGTCTTGACCCGAAAGGCGGATCGAACTGCCTTCGAGCAGGAGCGATCCCATGGCCATCGACTCGCCGAGGGCCCAATCGATTTCCCCGCCATGGAACATTTCGTCGCGCTTCGCGAACTGTTGCGCCAGCTTCGGGTGAACTGTGAAACCTTCGGGTGTAGACGACAGCGCGGCATAGATCCGGTCGACGGTTGCACGATCGATCGAGGTGCGGAGGTGGGGGAGTACACCCACGGGCTGGGTCGGCGGCTGGGCCCTCTCGTTCGGGTCCTTATCGATCCCGCGAGTGGTGTCGAGTGCTTCCTGAAGTCGGGATTTGAAGTCGGCCAGAGCGTCCTCTTCTTCCTGCGATGTCAGGTCGCCGCGCTTCACGAGCGAAGTTGTGTATTGGGCGCGCACTGACGGTCGGGCATCGATTCGGCGATACATCTCCGGAAGCGTGTAGCTCGGATCATCGCCCTCGTTGTGGCCGTGACGCCGATAACAGATCATGTCGATCACGACGTCTTTGTTGAATCGCTGGCGATAGTCGAATGCCAGACGGGCAACCCGCACGCAGGCCTCCGGGTCGTCGCCGTTGACGTGGAAGATCGGCGCCTGGATCATCTTGGCGACATCGGTGGAGTACTCGGTTGAGCGGGCAACGTCGGGCGTGGTGGTGAAGCCGAGCTGATTGTTGATGATCATGTGGACAGTGCCGCCCACTCGATAGCCGCGGATCTGCGACAGGTTCAGCGTCTCTGCGACCACGCCCTGACCGGCAAACGCGGCGTCGCCGTGGATCAACAGCGGGAGTACCGGGTAGGCGCCATACCCGGCATCGACATCGATGGAGTCCATCTTCGCTCGGACGATGCCGACGACCACCGGATCGACGGCTTCGAGGTGCGATGGATTCGCCGCGAGTTCAACCGGGATCTGGTTGCCGTTGCGGCTCTGGAAAACGCCGGTCTGACCGAGGTGATACTTCACATCACCCGAACCCTGGGTCATCGTGCCGATCGCCGCACCCTCGAACTCGTTGAACAGTTCGCCGTAGGTCTTACCCACGATGTTCACGAGGAGATTGAGTCGACCGCGATGGGCCATACCCATCACGACATCAGCCAATCCCGCATCGGCCGCGGCGCCGATCAGCGCGTCGATAAGCGGAATCGTGCTCTCGGCGCCCTCGATCCCGAAGCGCTTCTGTCCGACATATTTGGTGCCGAGGAATGTCTCGAGCGCTTCTGCCGCGTTCAGCCGCGACAGCACATGGCGTTGCTCGTCGGCGTCGATCGAGCGGAGGGCGCCCTCAAGCTGCTCCTGCATCCAGCGCTTCTCGACCGGATCCTGGATGTGCATGTACTCCACACCAACGGTGCGGCAGTAGGCATCTCGCAGGACACCGAGCAAATCGCCGAGCGCCATCTTCGGAATGCCGCCGACCTGGGCGTAGATACCGGCGTCGGTGCCGGTGAGAAATTCGCGGTCGAGATCCCAGATGGTGAGGCCGTAGGTCGCGGGGTCAAGCTCCGCGTGCATCTTCGGTTCCTTTACCTGCAGCGGATCGAGATCCGCAATCAGATGCCCACGCACTCGGTGCATGTTGATCAGTTGGTTGACCTTCGCTTGCTTCTCGAGCAGGGAAGTTTCGCGATCGACCGGGTTGACATCTCGACGCCACTTCACGGCCTCGTAGGGCACGTTGAGCGCGCGGAAGATGTCGACATAGAAGTCGTCCTCGCCGAGCAGTAACTCGTGGACCTTCTTCAAGAACATGCCCGACTCGGCGCCTTGAATAATCCGATGGTCATAGGTTGAGCTGACCGTGATCACCTTCGATACGCCGAGGTCCGCGAGCTTCGCCGGATCGGCGGCTTCGAACTCTGTCGGGAACGCAATACTTCCGACGCCGACAATAAGGCCTTGACCCTGCATCAAGCGGGGCACGGACTGCAGCGTACCGATTGTGCCCGGATTCGTCAGGCTGACCGTGGTGCCCGAGAAGTCATCTGGCGACAACTTATTTTCTCGCACCTTGCGGATCAGCGTCTCGTAGCGATCCAAGAACTCTTTGAAGTTCAGCGTGTCGGCATCCTTGACACACGGCACCATCAGCGTGCGGGAACCATCGGACTTCTTCATGTCGACGGCGATGCCGAGACCGATATTCATATTCCGGATCAGGCGTGGCTTTCCATCGGCGTCGGCCTCGTACGTGTTGTTCATCGCCGGCATCTCGTCGGCGATCGCCCGCACGACCGCGTAGCCGATGATGTGCGTGAAGGAGACTTTGCCCGCCTGCTTGCGAGCGAGGTGACCGTTAATAATCTTCCGGTTCACCTCAAGAAGCTTCGCGGGCACCTGACGAAAACTCGTGGCTGTCGGCACCTCCAGCGACGCTTCCATGTTCGCCACGATTCGCGCGCTGGCACCTCGGATTGGCTCGCCGCGGGGCTCCTCGGCCGGAGTGGGAACGGGAGCAGCAGCCGGAGCCGGAGCTGGGGCGGGAGCGGGAGTCGGCGCGGCGGTGGGGACCGGGCCGTACTTCGCAGTTTGGCCCGGGGTGGACCAGTTGTCGGTCGCGGCAACTGTTGCGGGTGTGACTACGCTCGATCCGACATCGATTGGCTCGGGCGCGGTGGCCTCCGCCGGCGCCGCGGCGCCGTTAGCTCCGCTCTCACCATTCTCGAAGACGGCTCGCCATTCGGCATCGACCGAGCTTGGGTCGGCGACCCACTGGCTACGCATCTCGTCGACGAGCCAAGCGTTCGGGCCGAGTTCCGGTGAGTTTTCTGTGGTTGCCACACGGCGAGTCTATGGCCATCTCCGTCTCCATCAAGTGGAGTAAAACCAGCCCTCTTTCGCCGAGTATGGTGCCGCCGTGCGGATTGTTACCTGGAACGTCAACTCACTCAACGCTCGCCTCGGCCGTGTCGAACGGTGGCTGCAAACGTTTCAGCCCGATGTGCTCTGTCTCCAAGAGACCAAGCTGGCCGACGATGCCTTTCCTACCCTCGCCTTCGCGGGGCTCGGATACGAGTCGTTTCACCATGGTGAGGGCCGGTGGAACGGCGTCGCGATCCTCAGCAAGGTTGGGATCGAGAATCCCATATCCGGTTTCGGTGATGGCGAGGAGCCGGATCTCGAGGCGCGCCTGGCGTGGGCCACCTGTGGCGGCGTACGTGTCGCCTCCTGCTACATCCCCAATGGTCGCTCGCTCGACCACGAGCACTATCAGTACAAGCTGCGCTGGCTCGATCGTCTTCGGGCTGATCTCGACGGTCAGTGCGCGCCGAGCGACGACATCGTGGTGTGCGGCGACTTCAATGTGGCGCCCGATGACCGCGACGTCCACGATCCGTCGAAGTTCGTCGATCAGACCCATACGAGCGCGGCCGAACGCGAGAAGATCCATAACCTCATCGACTGGGGTCTCACCGATGTCTTTCGCGAACATCACGACGAACGCGGCCTGTTCTCCTGGTGGGATTATCGGGGCGGCAACTTCCACAAGAAGATCGGCATGCGAATCGACCTTCTTCTGACCAGCCGTTCGGTCACCGCCACGGTCGACGCGGTGTTGGTCGACCGCAATGAGCGCAAAGGTCCCAAGGATGATCCGCCCAGCGACCACGCTCCAGTCCTGATCGATAGCGCGGCCTGAACGATGCTCACCCCGCTCGACGAACATCAGCTTCTGATCTTTTGGACGCAGCTCCTCGTCCTCGTTGCCATGGCGCGTATCTGCGGTGAACTCATGCGCCGCATCAACCTGCCGGCGGTCATCGGCCAGCTCGCGGCAGGCGTCATCTTGGGGCCGTCGATCTTCGGCCGCGTATGGGAAGACGGCTTCCACTGGTTCTTGCCCGAGGAGGAGATCAGCTCCGGCGCATTGCTGGCCATTAGCTGGCTGGGTGTTGCCATGCTCCTTGTCACCGCCGGATTTGAGACCGACCTCGCGCTCATACGCAGACTCGGCCGCGCCGCCGCGCTCGTCACCGGATTCAGTCTGCTCGTCCCGCTCGTGGGCGGGCTCGCGGTTGGATTCCTCTTACCCGAGTCGTTCATTGGGGCGGAGAGCGACCGCACGGTGTTCGCACTCTTTGTCGCTGCCGCATTGTCGGTCTCCGCGCTCGCCGTAATCGCGAAGATTCTCTCGGAGCTCGGACTCATGCGCCGAGACTTCGGCCAGATCACTGTGGCCGCTGGGATGGCGAACGATGTGGTTGGCTGGGTAATGCTGGCGGTCTTCGCGGGCTTCGCAGCGTCCGGCTCCGTGTCGATCGGTGCTGTGCTGCAGACCGTGCTCGGGCTCGCCGCATTCCTTGCACTGGCGATGACCGTTGGTCAGCGCGTCGTCGACCGGGCCCTGCGTTGGGTCCGCCGTGATGGCCCCAACATTCCGGGCGCGATGAGCGTTGTCGTGTTCACGATGCTGATCTATGGCGTCGCCACCCAAGCCCTCGGGATCGAAGCCGTGTTGGGCGCCTTCGTCGCTGGTGTTGTGTTGCACCGGTCTCGTTTCCAGCAGCCCGACGTCTTGCACCACATCGAGTCGGTCACCACCACGTTCCTCGCGCCGGTCTTCTTTGCCACCGCCGGTTTACGGGTTGACCTCGGCCTACTCGCCGACGGCGAAGCGTTCTTCTGGACACTCGTGGTTATTGGCGTGGCGATCGTTGCCAAGTTCGCGGGGGCCTTCCTCGGCGCTCGCCTCGCGGGCCAGTCCAACCGAGCGGCCGCGGCCCTCGGTGCGGGCCTCAATGCTCGCGGTGCGCTCGAGATCGTGATTGCGTCCGTTGGGCTGTCGCTCGGCGTCTTCAATGAGACGGCCTACACGGTGATCGTGATTGTTCCGCTCGTCACCTCGATCTTCGCCGCGGTCAGCCTCCGAATCGCAGTACGCGATTGGCGGGGGAGCGAAGACGAGCAAGAGCGCCTCGGGCGTGAAGAGGCACTCAGCCGAAACCTCGTGGTGAAGTCGTCGCGGATTCTGCTGCCCTCACAGGGTGAGCCAGCGTCGATTGCGGCGGCCCAGATCGTGCAGTTCGCATGGCCTACCGAAGCGCCCGCAACGGTGGTGTCGGTCTGCCCCGACAATCAGTGGCCCGACATTTCGGTCGTCAAAGCGGTGCTCGACGAACGCGAGGTCGATCATCGCCAGGTAAAGGGCGACGACATCGCCACAGCGATCGTCACCGAATCGCTGTTGGGGTATGGCGTCATTGCCGTCGGTGTGGCGGCCCGCCACGAGGGCCAGCTCTACTCACCGATGGTCGACGAACTCTTGCTCAACGCCACTCTGCCCGTTGTGATCGTTCGTCGGGCCCGAGGCCTCGACCGGCCGCTGCCGCCCGCGTTTTCACGAGTGATCGTGCCGGTCACCGGAACCCGCTCCAGCCGGGCTGCGCAGGAAGTGGCGTTTGCCATCTCCTCCACCCTAGGCACCGAGGTGGTTCTCACCCATGTCCTCAATCCCACCAATTCGTTGCCCCGGATCTTTAGTCGCCGGGCCCGTGACGATGACCCCGCAGTGGCAGTGGCGGGCCAACTCATCGACACGGCCACCTCGCTCGCCTCGGAATCCGGTCTTGATCCGCGCACGCTCGTGCGGGAGTCCGCGACCCCGGGCACTGCGCTGGTTGAAGCGGCTCGCTCAGAGACCGCCGACCTAGTGGTCCTCGGCGCCCAGCTTCGTAATGTTGATGGTCGGCCGTTCCTCGGCCACACCGTGGAGACGGTCCTCGACGAGTCAGACGCCACGGTGGTGGTGGTCGCTCATCCCCGCACCGTCCGGTCCAACGGCGACAGTCACTAGCGCTCAGTAGTTCGGCGCGCTGATTTCGATCAATCGCGGGCCGAAACGCCGGGCCTTGCCCGGGCCAACGCCAGCGATCGCCGCGAGCTCGTCGACTGAGGCCGGCCTCTGCTCGGCGATGCTTTGGATCGCGGCATCGGACAACACCGCGTAGACATCGACCTTGGCGGCATTGGCGGCCGTGCGACGCCAGTGCTCGAGCGCCTTGACCACTGGTGTGACGAAGTCGGTCAGGTTGATGTCGGGCTGAGGCCCAGCGACGTTGTCGCGCAACAGTGCGAGATCTGGAGTGATGGACGGTATCGCTGCGTCCGGGTCAACGAAGGCTTCGAGCCAGGGCGATGGCGGTCGAGCGAGGAGCCGGTCGCCGATCGTGCGATGGCTTGGATACGACACATGGAGCTCGCGCTCGGCTCGTGTCGCGGCGACATATAGCAACCGTTGCTCCTCGTCTCGAGCGGCGCGGGTGCGAGCGAACGCGATAGGTACGAGACCATCCTCGAGGCCAACGAGATGCACGATTGGCCACTCGAGGCCCTTAGCCGAGTGAAAGGTGGCCAGTTCGACCGCGTCGGCGGCGGTGCCGACACGATCATCGAATCGAAGGGCGGTGACGAACTCGTCGACGCTGGCCGAAGGCTCGAGCACAAGGTGATCGCGGGCTAGGTCGAGAAACGCGTCTCGCATCGCGGCCCGCTCGGGATCGAGGGCGGGTACGTCGGCGACGCGTTCGTCGGCGAGCGTGGCTGATAAGGAGCCGGCTTTGGGCCAGCGGTCGAGCAGGTCGACGATCTCGGGTCGGCGCAGAAGGGCCCCCTCGCCGCGGCTCCGACACGGGATACCGGCGGCATCAAGCGCGGTCTTTATAGCGGGGAGCTGGGCGTTGGTGCGGGCCAGGACCGCCTGGTGTCGCCAAGGAGCACGGGGCTTGTGTCGTCCACGGACGGCGAGGGCCACGGCCGCCGGTTCGCTGTCGGGTTCCGTGATGGTCACCGTTGGGGGATGGCCGGAGACTCGATGGGCCGGCTGAGGGGGCTGCTGCAGCACCCGACCGGCGGCCGCAAGGACCTCAGGAGTGGAGCGAAAGTTGGTCCGCAGATTGACCACCGCGATGCCCGGCAGGTGTTCATCAATGTGGTTGATGAAGTCGGGCTGCGCTCCGTTCCAGCCGTAGATCGCCTGATTCGGATCACCGACAACTACGAGGGTTGACTCCGGGCCGAGCCACGACTGTAGAACAGCGAACTGGAGCGGGTTGACGTCTTGGAACTCGTCAACGAACAGGTGGCGGTGGCGCCAGCGTTGGGCTTCGGCG
>Ga0115000_10003979_pt1 | contig 12199 bp, 9 predicted proteins | sample ArcticOcean_MG_C_6_FD_89690 | JGI IMG/M metagenome (GOLD analysis project Ga0115000, IMG submission 89690) | Marine microbial communities from western Arctic Ocean - ArcticOcean_MG_CB8_128 | ecosystem: Environmental > Aquatic > Marine > Oceanic | place: Arctic Ocean: Canada Basin | collected... | reverse complement strand
AGAGAGAGAGAGAGAGAGAGAGAGAACAATAAAGAGAGAGACAAAACACCAAATGTAATTATATACACGTATTATTCCATAACATCGTAGATTTTATACTTTATATTACAACAGAAAAGAATGCTACTAATATATTTTATAGTTTATATGGGCAACTCCTTGATCTCGACGCCGGTGGCTACGAGAAACTCAAGCTTCCGTTTTAAGTCGGATTGAGAAATCAACCAGTCTCTCTGATCGAGCACAGGAGGGAGCGTGGTCGTGTCTGGAATTCCAAAGGGGAGTTTTTCAATCCAGGATTTACAACCGCCGTACTTTTCCACGTCCGCCGGTAACGCGTACTCGTCCTTCGGCAGCACGTACGCTCTCACCTCTAAAATCGAATACGGTTCGTTCGGTTTATAATTCACCCGAGATACGATTTCATCCTCTCGCAACGCGTGAAATTTCTCCAAAGCTTTAATCACGCTCTTATCGGAGGTTTGCCACGCTCGAGTTATTCGACAGACGATCGAAAATGGCACCGAGTCGCCCTTCTTCATATCGGGCGCCGCGTCGCTTTCGCCCCATTATTGGCAGAATGAAAAGATGTCGGGAATATAACAAACTGATTCTCCAAAATCTGAAACCCACTATTGTTGTTGTCGTTGATCCCTCCTTTTCTGAATAACAAGACTTGTTCGCCTCGTTCGATCGCTTTCTCTGTTTTCGACCACTCTTTTAAGGCTGTTTTCGCCGTCACGCACTCTATCAACCCGATGGATTTGTTTCCTCTTCTTAACTGTCTTCTCGTAAAAGACGACGTAGAACGAGCGCCACGAGTTTTGTTCAAAAAGCATTCGACATTCTTTTTTCCTCCTCCGAGATGACGACGAGGAAGAAAAGAAGAAGCAGAACGAGAAGACGCGCCCAAGGTGGACATTCTTAGTATTGTTATTATTTCTGAGGAGAAAAAGAGATCTCTCTCTTGTGTTGTGGTTTCGTCAACGCGTAATACCAATAAAGAATCTCGTCTCATCACTTCCGTATCTTTTTTGGTTTTTTGGTTGAAAAAGAAGCAAAAAAACACACAAATCAGACAAGTTTGATAGGAAAACAACAAGCGTGTTTTGGACTTTTTTTAAATTCCACACACTTTATTTAAACTCTAATTGTCAATATATAAAAATGAAAGAAGACAAAGAACATCAAACGTCGATGATGTCGCTGTTATCGTGGCTGAGTGAAGTCACGAACCAACGTCCCGGGGCTCTCCTGTCCGTGAAAGAGCTGAAGTCGTGCTCGGTGCTCCTCGTTGCGTGCGAGAATTTACTCTCTAAAGAGCAGGATTTGACGAAGAGAACGAAGACTACGAACGACGATGATGATGATGGTGATAATAATAATAAAAGCACCACCGGCGCTGGAAAACCTTCGGATTCGGTGTTGCTCCACGTCGCGTTGGACGAGTTGAACGTTGGCGGAGAATACGTGAAAGCGGTGTTAGAGGAAGACGAGTTTGGTATTCTGGAAGTTATTCAAAAGTTGAAAGAGAAGTACGATTTGAGAGAGGAAGTTGAAAAGTTATCGAAGGATTTTTTGCACGGTTACGACGACGACAAAAAGGGAGAAGAAGACGCGAAGGAGGAGGAGGATAATGAGGAGGAGGAGGAGGACGACGACGATGTATTTGGAACGAGAGATGGAGACGCGTTGGACGAGCTCGATGATTTAGGCTTTGATCACATCGTCGCGCCGAACGTGAGAGGTTCGTCTTCTACTTCGTTACCTCCCGCTCCTCCAAACGTCTCGTCGCCGGTGAAGTTTATCAACGCGTTTTCATTGTTAGGCGGTGAGAGGACGTTCGAGACGTCGCCGCCGTTTAAGAATTCAAATGTTAACAATATTATCACGCGAAGAAATGATGAGGAAGAGGATAGAGAGGAAGATGGAAATGATTTGTTTAAACGAAGATCACCCATACAGCGTGCGCCGAGTTTTATGCGATGGAATCGAAGGACGGAAGAAGAAGGAGAAGAAGAAGAAGAAGAAGAAGAAAACGAAGAAAATCAGGTGTCGAGCGTTTCGAAAGTGATGAGAAACCCCGAACCTTTGGCGTGGTTTTCGCCGCTCAATCCGGACGAAGCCGCGGTATCGAAAGCGGAAACGAAACTCTCGGTTTCTGAGATTGCTTTGCTGAGACGAGGAAAAGCGTCTTTATCTTCGTCATTTGCGTCCGGAGAGAAGAAAAAAATAGATAAAACCTCCTCTCCGTATTTTACGACGAAGAGTGCCGAGGGATCGAGACGCGCTTCGTCACCATCGGTATCACCATCCTTCTCAAAAGCATCGGCAAACGTTGGAAAACGAACGAACGCGTCTGAAATTAAAATAGCGCTGAAATTTGGAGCCTTGGGAGGCGAAAGCGATCAGATGCAACGTCTTCGAAACGAAGCGTTGCAAGCGTTGGAAGCGGAAAACGCTCCCGGGGCAAAGCACCAATTCATAATCTTGTTCTCAGAAACGAGCGAAAACTCGAAAAGCTATCGCGGTTTGTATAAAGTGAGCAAAAGCGAAAGTACCGGCGGCGATGGAAGAAACATCGACGGCGTCGCCTTGCGAAAAATCCACGGCACGAGCGAGAAAGTTCCAGATGCATTGCGCTCCAGTCGAATCTTGAAAGCGTTAAAGTTCAACCTCGCTTCCAAAATGTGGCACGCGCTGCACGACGAAGTCGACGCGAACGCGATGGCTGTCGTTTTAAAACCAAAAAAGAAAAAATGATGATACTACACACACACTGCGCACGCGCGCGCGTTATTAGGAGAAATTTATAGAATTTACTACACGCACACGATTGATCGTAGCGGTTGATGCGTTAGCGAGACGATACTGGTAGCTCTGTTTTTAATAATAATAATAATAATAATAATAATAGTATTACGAGCAAGGAAGTCTGGACACCGTTACAAATGTGAACACCTAAGAAGGAAAAATTCAAAAAACCTCAGAAGAAGAAGAAACGATGCCCATCCACACCTTCGCGGACTTCAAGAAGAAAAATTCCTACAACAACAACAACAACAAGTATAAGAAAAAGAAACCAAATCCACCGTCGAACGAGGTGAAAAATGCCCCGTGCACGCGTTGTGGACGTTCCACGCACCTCGCATCTTCGTGCGCGAATAAAACACACATCGACGGTTCGAAAATCGCAAAAGAAGAGAAATATTGTCGAGATTGTGGAACGAACATCTCTGAATCGCCAAAGCATCACAAGCAATGTTACGATTGTTTCAAAGGTGTAGAGAAGCCGGTGTGGGAAAAGTTGAGCAGAGGGACGAGAGTGAAAAAAGGCGCGAGTTTAATGACGAAGGAGGAGATTCGAGAGATGGAACGAAAAGACGAGAATAAGAACGATGAAATCGATAAGGAGAAGGAAAAGAAGGAGAAGCCGAAGAAGACGAACAACGCGTTCGTGGACATGTTCGATTGGAGCAGACCGAGTAAGAGTTTGGAGAAGAGTTTGAAGAAGAATGAGAACGAGGAGGGAGAAGAAACGGAAGAAGAGTCGCCGATGTTTGCAGGGAGAGACGTCAATCGAGAGAAGTTGACGAAATCGTACGAGCGAACCGAACTCGCTTGGAACGAAGAGAGTAAGAAGAGAAAGTTGGAGGAAGATATGAAACCTATTGTGATAGACGACGACGTTGTTGACGAAGAGAAAGAGAAGGAGAGGAAGAGGAAAGTTGAGAGGAGGAGAGTGATGTTGGAACGCGCAAAGAAACGGTTGCTTGGGTTTCGAGAACCCGCTGACGAGAAGGACAAAAAAGAAGAAGGGAATAGGAGCGCAGAAGAGTGGGATGCGAACGAGAATCCGTTTTGGCAGCCGCCCATGTACATCCCTGCGGAAGGGCCGTGCGCGGAAGATTTTCAAATATCTACGGACGAGTACGTAGAAGTTCGAGACATGGGATTGCAATGGTTGGGTAAGTATCGTGCGTGCTTGGATACCGGGAACGGTGGGTGTACGTTGATTCAAAAGCACATCGCGCAAACGCTCGGTCTTTGCGATGCATTAGGACGTCCGACTGAGTCGAGATGGGAGAAACAAGCCGTGCAAGGTGTCGTCGCGGGTGTGTCAGAAATGATTTACTGCTGCACGTTGACGTACCGATTGAAAGGAAAAGAAATTACTTGCAGAGCCGGTATTACTCACGCTCGAATTGGTTGCGATTTGCTCATCTCGAGGCGAGAAATTCAAGAGTTTGAGCGGTCGGGATACACGTTCAGGGCTTGAGCGGAACTCCTTTTTGGTTAAAAGGCAAACACAGCGACAACAACAATAACAATAACAATACCAGTACCTGTAAAAGAAATAGATTAAAGCAACGCCGCGTCGAACAGATGCGTGTAAATTAAAACAATACAATAATAAATACGTTTTCACGAAGTAATAAATAAAGCTAATGAAGCAAGAGAGGGAACGATCCGACGATGCATCCTATGGTTACTCCCGTCATCGCCCCGCCTAATCTCGCCACCACCACCCGCATCTCTTTCGCCTGGCCCGTCGTCATCGTCACCTCTTCCGTCAATCCAAACTTTGCGCACCAATACTCAATCTTATTCGCCAACCCGACGCCGCAGACGTCGGACAACGTGTTCCCAATCGCCGCGGCCGCCATCGTTGATAAACCCAACGACAGTCCAACCGATGATTCAATGGTTTCCCCAAACGCAAGCATCAAAGCGTTATCTAAAAAACCAAACCCGATGAACGGGTACATCTGCGAAAGCGCCACCGATTTAAGCTGCGCGTAGGTGATCTCTTTACTACTCCCGCTACTCCCGCTACTCCTCTCCTCTCCGTCGTCGTCGTTTCCTACTTCCGGCTCCTGTTGTAAATGTCGCCACAAAAATGCCCGGTGAAAGTTTTGAAACTCTTGCGGCGTTAACACTTTATCCCCGTCGCTATCGAACGCCGCGAACAACTTCTGTTCCTTCTCGACTAAAATTTTCCTCTCTTCTTTTCCTTTTCCGAACAGACTTTGAAACACGTCTCGTTTCTCCTCGGCGGTTAACGATAAGAACTGCTTGAGGATATCGTCGACTTTATTATTAGTATTAGGAGAAGAAGAAGACGTCGACGCTGACGAAGAGGAAAACCTCTCATGTCTCCTCCTCCTCCTCGCGTCGTCGTTAATGTTGTTAATGTTGTTCTCTTTTCTCATCATCATCGGGTAATAGGTGTTGACGCTCTTCTCATCATCATCGTAATACACATCACCTCTTAAACCCGTCGTGAAGAAAGAAGAACTCTTCTTCACCAGAGAAAAGAACAACTCGGAGGACGACGAAGCAGCAGCGGCGCGTTGTCTTCTCGACGCACTTCTTAACATCATCGTCATCATCTTTTATTCTCCCAAGTAATATATTCTGGGGAAACTTCTTTGTATCGTCACTTGAAATCACACATCAACATCAATCAAATGGCGCGAGGATTATCTCGCGACCTCGCTCGCGAAAAGAGCGCCAAGAAAGGCAGCGGCGATAAAAATGCGAAAGGGAACAAAGAATCGTTAACGCCCGCGCAAAGAGCCGAGCGAGACGCGAAAGCGATGGCGGAGAAAAAAGCCGCGAAAGAGGCACAAAAAGCGAAAGATTTAGCCACCGGGAAGTTAACTCCGGAACAAGTGAAAGAGGAAGAGATGAGGAAGGCGAAGATGCGAGAGAAGCAAAAGTTGAGTCAGTTTGCGAGTAATAATCCACTGTTGGCGAAGAACTTAGTTAAGAAGTGATGCGATGTGATAACTCTCCTCCTCCTCCTCGCGCGTTTATGTAATAGAAAATTGAATTCTCAAGAGTCTTTTCGTCACAAAATACGCGTAAAGCACTTAAGCGCGCTAAACTATGATTCTCTCTCTCACTCCCTCTTTCTTCTCGAACCAAGATGAACGCGAAATCAAACGCCCATCAAAACGAAACGTCCGAACACGCGTCGTCTGAAATGTTTCTCCCTTCGCGACTAAACGCCTTGCGCGAACAGCTTTTAAGAGCGGACGAGAAAAACGCAGAACTCGAAGCCGAGAGAAAGAGGAAAAAGGAAGAAGAAAAACTCTCAAACGAACACACGCGTGAACTCGAACGCGAGTTGAAATTTATGCGAGAACTCAACGCGAAGATGACGAACGATTTCATCGAAGTCAAAGCCGGGAGAATGCGATTGAGAGCGGAAGTCGATCGGTTACTTTTCAACGAACAAAGAAAAGAGAAAACTCTCCAAGTTTTGAAAGAAGAAGTGGAAAGGAAAGCGGAAACGAACGCGAGAGAGATACAAGAGCGGATGGAAAAGGAGAAGGAGAAACTGCGAGGGATGATGGATGGAGATGTGCTCGTGAATGCTCTGATAGGGACACTTTTCGCGAAGGATGAAGAAGAGTTGGAAGAAGGCGCTTCGTCGCCGAAAGCGGGAGAGGAGGACGAGCGAAGCGAACGTCTGCTTTTCAAACGCGCTTCATTCGAACACACGCAAACCGCTAAACTCGTCTCTGATCTCGAATCACAACTTGTGCTCGCCAATAAACGCCTCTTCGAGTGTGAAAAATTTCAATCCGAAACCGATTCGCAGCTGGTAAAGGACAAAGCCGAACTCGCCGCCGCCGTCGCGCGGTTACAGTCTTTCGTCGAACGTCTCTCGAACGCGGAGAAGACGAAAGACGACGAGATCGCGCGGCTCAGACAAAAAAGAAGAGCGTTGGAGAAAGAGTTGGACGATTTGAGTCTGGAGTTGGAAAACTTCAGACAAAAAGCATCTTGTGTTGCAAAGTGCGAAAGAAAGTCGTAATAGCGGTGTGTGTTTGTTATTTTAGGTAGGATTTTTGCATCACATTCGGCATTTAATTTCCCCCTCAAAAACTAATTACGACGCGACCTTCCACGCACGATGTCGTCGTCGACTCCGGAAACGCATCAGCAGCGAAATACGAACGATGTTTTCGTCGCTTCCACCAGCTCTCCCTCGACGTCTTGGTACTCCTGGCTTCCTGCGGTTTTATCCCCGTTCTCCTCCTCAAATTCATCCAATTCTTCGTCCGCCTTTGCGTCGTCGAATCCTTTAGGATCGATGATGATGAACGCTTCGTCTTCTCAACAAGAAAAACAACAACAACAACAAAACAGACGTCAAATTGCGAAAATGGACCAAGCCATCGCGAACAGATTTAAAAAAAACGGAGAGAAGTACAACGTGAAAGTCGTCTTGAGAGGCGATTCAGCCACTGGGAAAACCGCCTTGTTGAGGCGCTTAAGAGGAGGCGATTTCATCTCCGAGTACGCGCCGACGAACGAGATAAAAACTGCGCACGTGGAGTGGAAAGCGAAAGGATCTTTACGAGACGAAATCATGTTGGAAGTGTGGGACGTGGTGGATAAAGCGAACGCGAGGAAAATTTCGGAGAGTTTGACGTTGGCGCACCGCGCGGCTTTGATGAACGGGCCGGTTGGCGAGGCCAACGGCGGGATCGAAGAAGGCGCGCACACGTTCCCGCTAGACGCGACTATGATTGATGTGTATTCAAACGCACACGCGGCTATATTTTGCGTCGATCCGAGTAAGAAGTGGACGTACGAGTACGTGTTGAGGGAGATTGAGAAAGTACCGACGCATTTGCCGGTGGCGATTTGCTTGAATTTTAGAGATTACCCGGCATCGAAGAGGCTTTTGCACATAGACGACGTCGAGCAGGAAGTGGCGAGATTGTTTTCTGAGACCAGGCCAATCAGACCGTTTGTATTTGAGACGAGCATGTTGAATAATTTCGGGTTGAAAGCGTTGAGCACGTTTTTACACGTCCCATTTTTGTGTTTGAAACGCACGAATTTGGAGAGTCAGTTGAAACAGAATACGTCGCACATAGTTCAAGCGCAAGAGGCGTTGATGACGATGAAAACGTCGAGCTCGTACGAGCAACATCAGAGAAATATTGAAGATTCTCATGAGGCGAAGATGGCGCATGGACGAGGTAGCGTTGGGGATGGTGAAGCACCTTCGGCGGGAGTCGCGGCGCCTGCGACGGTGCGAAAGCAAAGTAGTTTTAGCGGCGGTGGTGGTGGTGGTGGTAGTAACAAGGATAAAGATGAAGACGCGCTTACGTTTGCGAAGCTATCAAACACAAAGATTGGTGAAGTTCCATTGGTTTTAGCGTCGGCGGCGATATCGTCGGCGTACGCTGGCGTTTCAGCTGTCGCTTCCCAAACGCCCGCGGAGCTCGCCGAAAATCTCGCGAAGAACGCTAAACAGTTTGCGACGCTTGGTTTAGCCGGAGATGGTAAACGGAAAAACCCAAACTTCAAAGAATCGACCGAAGAGGAGTTGAAGGTGAAGGTGCTGCCACAGTTTTCGCATTTGCCCGGCGGAAAAGTAAACGCCGTCGGCGGGAAGCAAATCGAAGAACCGCTCGGCGCGATGGAAAAGCTCATTTTGGACGCGGCGGAAAAGAAGAATGGAGGCAAAGACGACTTTTTCGACGACGACGACGACGACGATAGCGATAATGATCGAAACGGAAGAGACTGGGACGAGGACGGAACGCCGAAAAAGTCCACTGCGATTCGTATGGACGGATGGGACGATTCAGACGACGATGACGATGACGATGATGAGAAGACGAAGAATGCGACAGCAAACGTGAGTTCGCCAACGAGCGCGGAGTTTATTCGAACCGTTCCAAAAACAGACCCGTTCTTTGGAGGCTCCAAATTAGTGAAGACACCCGCCGATAAGGCGAAAGATGCCGAAGAGACGCGGTTGAGAAGACATCGCGAAGAAATAGCCATGAGTGCTGGTTTGAAAAGCGGCGGCAAAGACGACGACGAAGAGGAGATCGACCAACTGGCGAAAGCTTTCGAGTACGAGGAAGTGAAAGATCCAAACTCGATTGATTCCTTTGCAGACGCTTTGCAGCCGACGCTCGGGTTTAAAACCAAGAACTCTCAGAGCATGTCTTCCACGGATTCTGTCTCGAAGAAAAAGGAGGAAAAGAAAGAGAAGAAGGAGAAAAAATCTAAAAAAGCCGCCAAGTGATGATGATGGTGAGAGTAAAAGAGAAGTAGTTCGCAATTAGTAGATGATGATAATAATAGCATAATTTAGCCGTGTAACATAGCTAGCGTATGTGTATTTAGCAAATGGTGTTTTACATTTAATCCAAATTTCCAATTTATTCTCTTTAAAAATGCGCGTTTCTCTACGAACGTCTAGGATTACTAGTGGTGGTACAATACTTCTCCTTTTTTGCGTGCGCTCATAGCAGGTTCAAAGCTCTTGAAACTGCCCGAGGTCCTTTATATTTCTTGCCATCTGGTGAAATAAAGTAATTTTCTGAATTGCCGTTGCGATAGTAGTGGATGTCGACGTCGTTCCATCCTTCGGGCAAAGTACCATTGAAAGATTTGATGTATCTACGTAACCCCTCGAGTGCGCGCTGAGCTTTTTCAGAATCCGTAATTGAAGAGGGAGGGGGCAAACGGTAACGAGCACTACCCGGAGTTTTAGGCGTGCCGTTGTCGCCGTGCACTACCCACGAAAGTTGGCCTTTACGACACGCTTTTGCCATGTTCAAAAGCTCTCGATCGCCGTCTTGATCAAACAGCGAAGATTTTTGCTCGATCACATCGAATGATAGTACGGTTGCAACAAACCACTCGGGCGGATCTTCAAATTTCACAGAAATCATCTTTCCCGTCAATCGAGACGATATGTCGTCAGTCGTGAGAAGTTTTCTTCGAGTCGTGAGCGGCGACTTTATTATGGTAAAATTTTTCGCATTCGTCGGTGTCGAGATTGTGAGCACAGGAGGAGAGTTCTTCATCTTTTTAATCACCTTCTCACTTCCTTTCGACGTAATCGCATACGTACCAGGCGATACCCGTTTGTAAATGCCTTTTTGCATGCCTTTTAGCTGGACTGCACGCACAGTGTTCAACTTGACCTTCTCTCTTACAGAGAGATCCTTTGCGTGTATGCCCTTTGCACCCGCTCTGACTATTGCGGAGTGCACGATTTGGTGTTTCAGAATCGACTCATTCTCTCCGTCCTCGTCCTCGCTCGACGAATCCTTCTCAGCGTTTTCTTCTTCGCCCTTCTTGCGCTTTCTATTCTCTTCCTCATAGAAATCTACCATCCGCGTCGTCGACGTTACTTTCGTTGTTTTTCGCGTTCTCTCGACTGTTTTCGCCTTCTTTAATGGCTTTTTGGTGTCGTCCGAGACGAGTTTCACCGTCAACAATTCGTCCGGTTTTAAAACACAGGTCTCCGTGTCACCGAACAACTCGTACCCTTCCTCTTCGTTTCCCTCTTCTTCCACGTATAATCGTATTTCCTTCCCTCGTATTTCCTGGACTTTCCACAGTTGTCGCTCGACAAAGTCGCGTATGGTTGGACAGGCTGACGAATCTATTTTCTCAACGAACTTGATACCCAGTGGCTTAATATGAACTTTAACTCGCGCGGAATACGATGCGGCAGGAGGTTTTATCATCGTTCTATCAGCGTTTTCGTCGGAGACTTTGACAGTATCGTCTCGAAGAGAGATGACTTTATCTTTGTTCGTCAACATGTTCGCCGGTAAAAATGTGTTCATCGCGTCGATTCGTTTTCCCCATAGATATTTTTATGGCGGAATGCAAAGACATTTATGTTTCAATAATAAATTCTTCGAGCGCACATACTACTAGTACCAGTAGTAGTACTACTACGTTATTATTAATTGTACAAAGTTGTATGACTCTCTCGTTTCTCTCTCCCTCTCTCGCGCTAGCGTGCGCGTGCGTGCGCGCGTACACCTACATCCATCCGTCGTTTTGGTGCACGGTTAACTGCATCCTCTCACCGCTTTTATTCTTAAACAGCGGCGGCAACGGAGACGAGGCGTTGTCGTCTCTGTTGGTATTGTTTCTGCTATTATATTCTCCTTCCTGTTGTTGGTTTATCTTCTCGTCGATGTTGGTGATGGCGTCGGTGATGATGGTATTAATATTAGTAGTATTCGTCAAAAACGAGTCGCTGAGGTTCGTCTCGTTTTCACCTTCGAAGCTTCGTTGAAGGAAATAGTCGGGTGAGGCCTCCGGGGACCCGTACCCGTACGGATCTGCTGCTGTTGTGGCTGCTGCTACTGCTGCTGCTGCTGTTTTATCCGACATTCGTTGCAAATGCGTTTCTTTGCGATTCTTTGGCGGTGGGGTACCGATGTCGTCGTCTTTATTGTACACTACCTTTCTCTTCTTCGCTGATTTCGGAAGCTTTGGGACGTTCAGAGCGCGCGCGACTTCAACTTTCGAGCGATATTTTTTCCCCTCTGGCGAAAAGAAGTAGTGATCGACGTGTCCAGTTAACGCAGACTGGCCGCTCTGACGCACTTTAACTTGCACGGACCAGTTGCCTTCTAATTTTCCACCACAAGAAGTAATGTAGTCTCTCAACATATCAAGGGAAGACGTTTCGTCGACCAACTTGGCTTGCAAAGTCAAAGGCTTTCTTGCTACCAGCGGCCAAGATATTTCGTTGCCTTCAATAGCCTCCTCTAAATTGATATCTTCCCTTTCACCGAGCGTGGCATCGTCGAGGTCGTCCGCTGGGTACCACAATTTCGCGGTGGAGTTGTTCATATTCAAAATTTCACCGTCGAACCATTCTCCGGTATCTGGCCATAAGACTGATATCCACTTTCCCTTCAGCGAAGGGCCGATATCGCCCGAAGTGAGAAGATGACGACGATTGTGATGAACTTGGTCATCCTTGTCATCGCCGTCTCCGTGGATGTGCCATGGACAGGTTTTTGCAGGATACGGGCACATAACTTGCTTGTTAGTGGGTGCACCGCAAGCAACTTCGCCCAGTTTCAGCACGATGCTCGATTTCAAAGGCGTAACTTCTTCAACCTCCTTTTCTTGTCTTTCGACGGTGGCGTCCTTGCTCCTACCGCGGCCAGCTTCATCATTCACTTTCTTCTCTTTTTCAAGTTTCTCGTGCTCTTCTTGTCGCCTTTTTTCTTCCTCTTCTGCCATTTTCTTCTTAGCAGCCTGCAATCGAACCTCTTCCTCCATCTTTCTCGCAGCTTCTAATCGCGCCTCTTCAATTTGTTTTTGTCTAGCCGCTTCTACTTTCTCGCGCTCAGCCGCTGCCTTCTTTTCTTGCTCGGCTTTCATCTTCAAGGCTTCT
>Ga0115000_10003977_pt1 | contig 12201 bp, 13 predicted proteins | sample ArcticOcean_MG_C_6_FD_89690 | JGI IMG/M metagenome (GOLD analysis project Ga0115000, IMG submission 89690) | Marine microbial communities from western Arctic Ocean - ArcticOcean_MG_CB8_128 | ecosystem: Environmental > Aquatic > Marine > Oceanic | place: Arctic Ocean: Canada Basin | collected... | reverse complement strand
CGTGATGCTAGCTTAATTTTTACACCTTCTATAACGCCAACATTATTAAAGCCAACTTCATAGTCTGAATAAAAATCATGACGTTTTCCAGTTATTATAATATCATCATCTCTATCCAACCTAAGTTTTACTGGTTTACCCGTCTTTGTTGCAAGTAGTGCACAAATACTAGCTGTTAAAAAATTTGTTTCTTTGCCACCAAAACCTCCTCCTATTCTTCTAACTAAAACTGTTACACTGTTGCTTTTTTGATTTAGCATTTTAGCAATGATTTGCTGAGTTTCTGAAGGATGTTGAGTTGAACTATATACTAATAAATCTTTATCTTCTTTAGGAATTACAAACGCAACTTGTCCCTCTAAATAGAAGTGTTCCTGACTACCTGTTGTGAAATTACCCTTTAAAAAATTTTTAGATTTAAGAATAGCGTTTGTAGGGTTCCCTCTTTGTATTTTTTTACCTTTTAAAACAAAATTTTTTTTCTTTAAAGCTTCTTTTATTGTAACTATTGGTTTTAAAGTTTTATAAATAATTTTAGCTTTTAAAACAGCTTTTCTTGCTAAATCTGTAGATGTTGCAGCTACAGCAAATAAAGGTTGTCCATAAAATTCAACTTTTTTAGAAGGAAATATCGGGTCACCATTAAAAACTGGTCCAACATCATTTCTTCCTGGAATATCATTAGTTGTAATAATTGTGATTACACCTTCACTTTTCCATACTCCACTTAAATCTATTTTTTTAATTAAAGCATGAGCTTCTTTACTCCACCCAACTGCTCCATGTAGAGTTCCATTAGGTTCATTTATATCATCTGTATAGTCTGCAAGTCCACTAACATGTTTTTTAGCACTGTCATGATGTCTTTTTTCATTAATAAAAAAAGTTTTTTTCATTTAATAATCAAGTCTAATTAATTTATTTTTTTTAATTTCTACAAAACATTTCATTAATAAGTTCTTAGCAATTTCTATGCGGTAGTCCTTGCTTGCTCTCATATCATCAATTGGTTGAAAATCTTTTTCCAAACTCTTTTGAGCTTTCAAAATTATATCTTCTGAAAAATTTGAATTTAAAAGTATTTTTTCACAATAAATTGCTCTTTTTGGAATAGCAGCCATTCCACCATAAGCAATTTTAATACTTTTAATTTTTTTATTCTCAATTCTTAGATTAAATGAAGCACAAACTGATGAAATATCATCATCTATTCTTTTTGAAATTTTATAAGCTTTAAAAATATTTTTCTTAAGTATTGGAATTCTTATTGACTTGATAAACTGTTCTTTTTTTAACTTAGTTTTTCGATAGCCAATAAAAAAGTCCTTTATTGGTATTATCATTTTTTTATTAAAACTATCGACGGAAATACTTGCATCAAGTGATAATAAAAGTGGCAATGAGTCCCCTATTGGAGATGCAGTTGCTATATTGCCCGCCATTGTTGCAACATTTCTTATTTGAACAGAGCCATATCTTTTAAGGACCGCATTAAAGTCTGGATAATATTTTTTTATAAATAGTTCAAATTTTCTTAATGGTGTTGTTGCACCTACTTCAATATATTTATTTTTTTCTTTGATGTAATTAAGTTCATCAATTGAATTTAAATAAATAATATTTTCTATATCCATTTTTTGTTTGGTAACAATTAAAGACATATCTGTACCACCACTTAGAAATTTAAAATTACGATTTTTTTTAATAATTTTCTTCAGTTCAATAATGGTTCTTGGTGCAAAATATTTTTTATTTTTATTCTTTATAGAAATATTTTCTGGTCGTATTTTTTTTAAAAGATTTATAATTTTTTTTTCATTTTTTTGAAATTGATCTGGTTTGCTATTATTTAAACTTTTTGCAGCATCAATGATTGGTCTGTATCCAGTGCAACGACATAAATTTCCCGAAATTGATTCTTCTATGGTTTTTTTATCATAGGAAATTTTATTTTTGTACATTGAAAATAAAGACATTACGAATCCAGGTGTACAAAAACCACATTGAGAACCATGAAAGTTAACTATTGCATTTTGTACCGGATGCAAAGAACCATTTTTTTGTATTAAGTCTTCAACTACTAACAATTGTTTACCTTCCAGACTTGTTGTAAACGCAATGCAAGAGTTAACTGACTTGTAAACTAAATTATTTTTTTTTAATTCTCCTACAACAACAGTGCAGGCTCCACAGCCACCTTCAGCACAGCCTTCTTTGGTGCCAGTTTTCTTTAATCTCAATCGAATAAGATTTAGAACAGTCTCATTAGGGTCAGGGTTTTTTATTTCTTTTATTTTGTCTTCAAAGATAAATCTTATGTTGTTGGAAACCATCTAGCTACCTCTGTATGTAGAATAACACCATGGTGAAACTAATAATGGTACATGATAATGTTCTTTAATATTAGATATCCCAAACTTTACAATAACATCATCTAAAAAAGGTATCTTTGAAATACCATTAATTTTTTTAAAATAATCACCTACAAAAAAAACAAGCTCATATTTACCTTCTTTAAAATTTGAACCCTCTATTAAAGCTTTGTCAGATCTTCCATCATTATTCAATACAATAGAATTAATTTTATTTTTTTGATCATGATTTTTATAATAATAAAGCTCAACCTTAATTCCTTTTCCTGGCTTTCCAGAATAAATATCTAAAACATGGGTTGTTAATTTTGTCATAAGATCATTATATTATACAATAATTAAATATTTTAACATGAAAACTATCAATTCAATTGAAAAAGTAAATCAACTCTCAGAAAATGAGTTTATTGGTACTTTTGGAAATGTTTTTGAAAAAACAAATTGGATTGCTACTAAAGCCTTTAATTTAAAACCCTATAAAAACTTTGATGAATTAATATCTGAAATAATCAAAATTTATGAAAATTGTTCAAAAAAAGATTGTTTAAAAATTTTTAATGCACACCCTGAATTAGCAGTTGAAAAAAAATTAACTGAAGACTCTCATAAAGAACAAAAGGGTGCAAATTTAAATCGTTGTAATAATGAGGAATTTAATGAATTTAAAGATTTAAATTATGAATATAAAAAAAGATTTGGCTTTCCTTTTATAATTGCTGTTAAGGGAAAAAATAAAAGTGAAATTCTAATTAACTTTAGAAAAAGAATTAAAAATGAAATAGAGTTGGAATTTGTAGAAGCAAAAAAGCAAGTAAAAAAAATTGCTACCTTCCGCCTAAAAGAAATAATCAATTAACGCTTTGGGAAACATATGTAGCTACAGCTTTAATTTCTTCTGTAGAGAGCTCACCCTCATAAGCAGGCATTACTCCTATTCCATTTGTTACTGCTGAAATAACTCTCATAATGTCAGGTTTAATTTCATTTAAGTTTGGGCCAATATTTCCATAAGAATTTGCATGTTCCAGAATATGGCAAGTAGCGCAATTACCGTCTCCCAAAAAAACTATTTTTCCTTGATTAAATAGATCGTCTGCTTTTATATTTTGAGAAAAAATAACACTTAACAAAAAAATGTAACAATTAATATTTATCAATTTTTTTTTCATTATGATAATATTAATATACTATAAATTAATTTAATATATTAGTTAATGAATAATTCATTTGATAAAAAAAAATTTGAGGAAATAAATCATTGGTTGAAAGCTAATAAAAAAATAGCCATTGCAACTGTAATTCATACCTGGGGATCATCACCACAACCTATTGGCAGTAGAATGATCGTTAATGAAAATGGAGATTTTTCAGGTTCAGTTTCTGGTGGATGTGTAGAATCGTCAGTTGTTAGAGAATGTTTAGAAATCATAAAAGAAAATAAGCCTTTCAAAAAAATTAATTTTACAGTTTCTAATGAAAATGCTTGGGAAGTTGGACTTACTTGTGGTGGAGAAATTACAATTTATTTAGAACGTGTATATCAATGAAATTAAAAATTTTACAAGAAATTATAAAAAAGAAAGAAAACAAATCTGAGTTTGCAGTAACAACTGATCTTAATACTGGCAATAGCAAAATTTTTGAAGTTGATAAACCAATAGATAAAGATTTTGAAAAATATGCAGACGAAATAAATTATTTTTATAAAAATAAAAAGAATGGAATCATTAAAGATACAAACATATTTATTGAAACTTATATTAAGCCTATAAAGGTTATTGTAATTGGGGGAGTTAATATTGCACAATATCTTATTGAATATGTTAAAAACTTAAATTTTGAAATAATTCTTATTGATCCTAGAGGATACTTCATAAAAAAACAAAAATTTTCAAATATAATAATAATAAATAAATGGCCCGATGAAGCTTTTAAAGAAATTATAACAGAGCCAAACTCAGCATTGATTACATTAACTCACGACCCAAAAATTGACGACCCAGCACTACAGTATGCTCTAAGAAAAAAATTTTATTATATTGGAGCCTTAGGTAGCAAAAAAACACACACAAAGAGATGTAATAGATTAAAAGAAGCTGGATTTAATAAAAGGGAAATAGATTTAATTCATGGACCAATTGGTATAAACTTAGGTGGAAAATCAGCATCAGAAATAGCATTATCTATAGTAGCGCAGTTGGTGTTAGAGACTTATAAAATATGAAAATATATGACTGCTTTATGTATTTTGATGAAGAGGTGGTATTAGATATAAGGCTAAATACATTAAACGAGTTTGTTGATTATTTTGTAATTGTAGAAAGTAAATTTACTCATAAGGGTGATCCTAGAGAATTAAAATTTAATCATAAAAGATTTGAAAAATTCAAAGATAAAATTATTTATCTAATCTATGAACAAACACCCTCTGAAATAGAAAAAATAAATATTGAGGATAGTTATAACGAGCAAACTAGAAAATACATTCTAAATGCAGGGTATAGAGAAAATGAACAAAGAAATTTTATAAAAATTGGATTATCAAATGCAGATGATGATGACCTTATTTTTATATCTGATGTAGATGAAATACCAAACTTATCTAATTTAAATTTAAATAATATTACGGAAAAAATAATTTTATTTAGACAAGATATGTTTTATTATAAATTCAATTTATATTTGCCTAATTTAATTTGGACAGGCACTAAAGGGTGTAAAAAAAAAAATTTAATTGACCCACAGTGGCTTAGAAATATAAAAGATCGAAAATATTCACCATTTAGGATTGATATATTTTTTTCTAAAAAAAAATATAATAGTATAAAAATTATAGATAATGGTGGATGGCATTTTTCGAATATAAAAACAGCAAAACAACTTGAGCATAAATTAAAGTCTTACTTACATCACAGAGAGTTTGATGCGCAACCACTATCTCTTAAACAAATAGATGAAATAATAAAAAATAAAGAAACAATCTATGATTTAAAAGTAGATAAAACAGTTAGTAAATTTGGTTATGGAAATAAACTTGAAAAATTTGAAATAAATAAACTACCTAATTATATTCAAATAAATCAAAATAATTTAAAAGATTGGATAGATTAATATGAGGGGATATTGGGTGGCTTTATATAAAAAGATTAATAGTGTAGAAAATTTGAAAAATTATTCTGCCAAGGTAACTCCTATCATAAAAAATTTTGGTGGAAAGCCATTAGTTAGAGGTGGAGATTATCAATGTTTGGAAGGTGAAGATTTTTCAAGAACTGTAATTTGGGAATTTCCAAGTTATAAAAAGGCTATAGAGTGCCATAATTCAAAAGAATACCAAGAGGGATGGACATTAGCTAAGGACACCACTGAAAGAAATTTACAGATTATTCAAGGATTTAATACTGAATAGGTTCTGGGTCTATGCTTCTCCAGATGTACCATGTTGCAACCGAACAGTATGGAGTAAATCTTTTATTTAATAATCTCACATAAGATTCGGGTGGTAAGTATTTTTTTTTATAATTTTTTGAAATTCCCCTTAAAAGACCTATGTCTTGTATGGGCCAAATATTTGATCGATTATAAGTAAACAATAAAATCATTTCAGCTGACCATCTACCAATTTGTCTCAATTGAGATAGGTAGATAATCGCGTCTTCATCAGACATTTTAGGAATTAATCTAGGGTTAAATGATTTATCTAAAGTTTGTTTTGCTAAGCTTTTTATTCCTTTAACTTTTTGTTTAGTTAGTCCGCAGCTTTTAATCTGTATTGTGGACAGTTTAAAAACTATTTTAGCATTTATTTTATTTTTACACTTTTCTTGAAATTTTAAAAATATAGAATTAGCAGCAGCGACACTAATCTGTTGCCCTATAATACTTTTGCATAGTGAATAAAATACGTCTTTTCTAGAGGTAAGAATAACCTCTGACGGAGAATTATATTTTTTAATTAAAGAGGACATAACTTTATCCTTTTTAGATAAATATTTTTTCGCAGTACTCCAATATTTTGGTATTTTACTCATGTCTATTAGTGGATGGTATTTCTTTCTTATGATAAATTTCTCTTCTCAGAATGATTAAAGAGGAGGCTACAACCAATAATGCACCAAGTAATGTTTTTATTGTAGGGACCTCATCCCAAATTAAATATCCAAAAATTATTCCAAAAACTAATGCTAAATATTTTAATGGTGATACGAGAGAAACCTCAGATAATTTAAAAGATTGACTAAGCCATAAATTTGCAAAACCTCCTAAAAATCCAATCATACACAATAAAACCAAATCTTGAACTTTGGGTACAACCCAGCCAAAAGGTATTGTAAATAAACTTGCTAAAGTAATGACTATTGAAAAATTAAGAGCAATAAGCCAAACTGGTTCAGTTGTTGATAACTGCCTAATTGCAATAGCAACATAAGATAAGCCTAGACAAAAAATAATCGGGTAGATGTAGTATATGTTAAGAGAGCCAAAACCTGGTTCAGTTATTACAATAATTCCTATAAAGCCAATCGACACAGCAAGCCATCTGTAAAATCCCACTTTCTCACTTAAAAAAAAAATTGAAAAAATAGTGGTAAATATAGGAGCAGCAAAAGAAATACTAACTACTGTAGCTAGTGGTAAATTTCTTAATGCAATAAATATTGCAATTAAAGCTATCAACCCAAATACACATCTTAAGAGATGCAAGCCTGCTCTCTTAGTATAATAGAAATTTTTTATCCTATCTCTTGGCATTATGAAAAAATATATAACTACACCGAAAAAACCTCTAAAAAATAGCACTTGTCCCAAAGGATAATCATCAGACCATTTAACTATTAAGTCCATAAAAGAAAATGCACATACAGACATAAACATGTACAAAAAGCCTAATTGATTTTTAGTAAGCATAAGAATAATTTGTAGATTAAATTAAAGGATAAGCAATGGAAATAGCAATTTTAGGTTTAGGGTGTTTTTGGGGTCCAGAAATCAAGTTTAGTAAACTCGAAGGAGTTCTAAAAACTGAGGTTGGTTATTGTGGTGGTAACAGCAAAGAGACTACATATAAAGATGTATGCAGTGGCAATACAAATCATGCAGAAGTTGTTAAAATAGACTTTGATCCTAAGGTTTCCTCTTATGATAAAATTTTGGAATTCTTTTTTGAAATTCATGACCCTACAACTTTAAATTCACAAGGACCAGATTTTGGAACACAATACAGAAGCGAAATATTTTATTTAAATGATAACCAAAAAAAAATTTCTGAAGATATGATAAAAAAAGTAAATTCAAAATTATCTGGAAAAGTTGTAACAAAAACCTCTTTGTTAAAAAATTACTGTCCAGCAGAAGAATACCATCAGAGATATTTAGAAAAAAAATAATATGTCATTGATCAATACAAATTGGTTAGAAAAAAATTTAAATAAAGTTAAGATTATTGATTGTTCATGGCACATGCCTCAAGAAATGAGAAATGGTTATGAAGAATATCAACATCAACATATAGAAAAAGCGATATTTTTTGATTTAGATCAAAATTCTAAAAAAGATACTGATTTACCTCATATGCTAACTGATATTATATCTTGGGAAAGAATTGTATCAAATATGGGAATTAGAAATGAAGACCAAATAATAATTTATGATAATTCTAATGTAATAAGTTCTTGCAGATGTTGGTATAATTTTATTTACTTTGGGCACGATCCAAGTTTGGTCCATGTATTAGATGGTGGTTTAAAAAAATGGATTAAAGAAAAAAAACCAACAGTGAATAGTTTAACAAAGATCAATGAATCTAATTATATAGCTAATGAAAAAAAAGAATTAATAAAAAATAAAAAACAAATTGATAAAAATATCAATATGAATAAATTTAAAGTTATTGACGCAAGAAGTAGAGAAAGATTTAATGGTAAAGCTCCAGAGCCAAGAAAAGGGTTAAGAAGTGGCTCTATAAAAAACTCTTTTTGTCTGCCATTTTCTGATCTTATTAATGAAGATCATACATTTATTGATAAAGAAAAAATTCTTGAAAAATTTAAATCAACCAAATGTGAACTTAGTAAAAACATTACATTTACTTGTGGTTCAGGTGTTACTGCTTCCGTTTTAGCGCTTGCTTATTCCTTGATAGATAATAAATATATGCCTACAATTTATGATGGCTCATGGAGCGAATACGGAAAATTTTAAATTATGAAAAGATCAACTAAAATTATATCAATTATAATAACATTTTTTTTAATCATAGCTATCGTGATTATTGGCAGAATAATGATTGGAAATCATTTTGCAAAAAAATTTAGCAAAAGATCTCCTCCAGGAATTATTGTAACTGAAGTTGCCAAAATTAATTTTTCAGAAAAAATTGAAAGTTTTGGAACGGCAGTATCAAAAAAAAATGAGTCATTTAGAATTAAAAGAGGTGATTTAATCACAGAGTTAAATCTTAAAGAATATGTTAAAAAAGGAGACTTAATAGTAAAGCTTAAAGATAAAAATATTATTGCTCCATTCAGCGGTATTTTGGGCTACAGGGGAATAACTGGAGATATTTTAGATTCCAATAACTCAATTATTATTACATTAGATGACAATTCTATTATTTATTCTGATTTAAAAATTCCTGAAATTTTTGCATCTGTAATTAAAAAAGGTTTGCCCATAAAAGCTAAATTCTCTGGTAACAAAAACAAAATTTATAAAGGAACAGTTTATGCTGTTTCAAGTAGAATAAATGCAGAGACTAGGAGTCTTTTGATAAGAGTTAAGATTGATAATAAAGATGCTGAGTTAATTCCAGGATCACTTCTGGAAGTCATGATTAACTATAATGAAAGAAATTCTCTTGGGATACCTGACACAAGTATAATGTTAGAGGGTGATAAAATTTACGTTTATAAAGTTTCAGAAGAAAATATCACAAACAAAACTGAAATTAAGATTGGAATAAGAGATGGTGGTTATGTCGAAGTTCTATCTGGATTAATTGAAGGAGAAAGTATTGTTGCAGAGGGCTTAAAAAAGGTTAGTTCAAAAAGTAAAATTAAACCAATTAAAAAATAATGTATATTACTGACGTAAGTATAAGAAGACCAGTTGTTGCTTGGGTAATGTCACTTATATTAATTGTTTTTGGAATATTTGTTTTTTCAAAATTACCAGTCCGAGAATTACCAGATGGATTGCAGCCACCTGTTGTACAAATTAAAGTAGATTATAGATCTGCATCAGCACCAATTATTGATCAAGAAGTTACTCAACTCATTGAGGATGTTGTTGGTGGAGCTGAAGGAATTAAAAATATTGACTCATCGTCAGAAAATGGCAGTAGTACAATTAAAATAGAGTTCAATACAGATATTAATTTAGATAATGCTGCTAACGATATAAGAGAAAGAGTTGCAAGAATTGTGGATAACTTACCAAGTGAAGCAAATGCACCTCAAATATTAAAACAGGCGGCTGGATTTACAACTACTATGTGGTTAAGTGTAACTTCTTCAACGTGGAATGATTTGGATCTTGGGGATTATACTGAAAGATATCTAGTTGACCAATTTTCAAGCGTTAAAGATGTTGGAAGAATTATGACCGGTGGTTTAAGAGATCTAAGTGTAAGAGTGTGGATTGATCCAATTAAACTAGCAGCTAACAACTTAACTATTCAAGAAGTTGAGTTAGCCCTGAGAAATGAGAATGTTAGCTTGCCTGCTGGTACTCTGGAAGCAAATAATATAGACCTAACATTAAATTTAGATAAGTCCTATGATGACATTAATAAATTAAAACAACTACCTGTTAAAAAGATTAAAAATAGTATTATAAGACTTTCAGATATTGCAAATGTTGAATTTGGACCGGTATCTGAAAAAACTCTTTTTAAAGCACAAACAAAAAATGCTTTAAATCAAAAAACTGTAGGCATCGGCATTTATGCAAAAAGCGGTGCATCAACTGTTGAATTATCTAAAAATATTCGAAAAAAAATGATTGAAGTTAAAAAGACACTACCAGATGGTATTAATTTGGAAGTTGCCTTTGACCGAGCAACCTATGTAGGTACTGCAATACAAGAAGTATATAAAACTCTAGTAATTGCATTTATATTGGTTGTGGCAATTATTTATCTATTTTTAGGCAACCTTAAAGCTGTAATTGTTCCAGCAATTGCTTTGCCCGTAAGTTTAATAGCATCTTTTTTGGGAATTTATTTATTTGGGCTATCAATAAATATATTTGTTCTCTTAAGTTTTATTTTGGCAATAGGAATCATCACGGATGACTCTGTTATTATGACTGATGCAATATACAGAAGAATTGAGAACGGAGAAACCCCATTAGTCGCAGCATATAAGGGCTCAAAACAAATTAGTTTTGCTATCATAGCTACAACCTTGATTTTAATTGCAGTATTTCTCCCTTTAATTTTTATTGATGGAATTGCAGGCACTCTTTTTAGAGAAACTGCAATAGCATTATCTTTTTCAATTGTAGTTTCTTCATTTGTAGCTTTAACTTTGTCACCAATGTTAGGAAGTAAATTTTTAGTTAAAAAACCAAAGCAAAATTTTTTTGTTGTAAAATTTGATAAATTTTTTAGATCTTTTTCAAAATTCTATCAAGAAACTCTTATATTCTGGCTAAATAAAAAAAAGATTGTTGTATCATTTTTAATTTTAACAATTGTTGGATCTGGTATTTTGTATAACTTTACGAAAAAAGAACTACTGCCAATGGAAGATAGGGGTGTTTATCTTGTTCTTGGTTTTACCGATGAAGGAAGTTCATTTGAGTATACCGAAAAAAGAGCTGAGGATGTGGAGAAACGATTAATTCCTTTGCTTCAAGCAGAAAATAGTCCCTACAAAAGATTCATCATGAGAGTTCCTGGATTTGGAAGCAATAACAATTCTTTCAATAGTTTTATAATTATTGCTTTACTAGATGATTGGAAAAATAGAAAACAAAACTCACAAACTATAATGAGGCAGGCAATTGGAAAAATTGTTACAGTACCAGAGACTGTTGCGTTTCCTATTTCTCCCCAATCAATTAGAGTATCTAGTTATAATAAACCTGTCCAAATGGTCTTGTTGGGTAATACTTATGAGGAGTTGGAGAAAAAACAAAATGAAATTATATCAAAATTAAGAAAAAATAAAAATTTATCAAGAATAGAGTCGGATTACTCAAGAAATAAACCAGAAATAAAATTATCTATTAATAAAAATAGAGCTAAAGATTTAGGAGTTTCAACTGAGTCAATTGGAAAAACTTTAGAGACTCTTTATGGAGGCAAAACTGTAACTAAATTCAACAAACAGGGGAAAGAATACCCTATTATTCTCCAACAATATTTAGCTGACAGAAGGAATAAAGAGGGTCTAACAAAAATTTTTGTAAGATCAAATACCACGGGTAAGTTAATTTCATTAGCAAATTTAGTTGAATTTAAAGAAGAAGGATCAGCAAAAAAATTAGCAAGATATAATAGACAAAGAGCTGTGACTATATCTGCTAATATATCTGAGGACTATACTCTTTCTGAAGCAATCAAATACTTAGAGCAAACTTTATCTGACTCTCAAATAAATAATCAAATTGCATGGAAAGGAAAATCAGAAGAATTAAAAGAAACTAGCAATGAACTATTTATCATTTTTGGGTTAGCATTACTGACTGCCTATTTAGTAATGGCAGCAACTTTCAATTCATTTATACACCCATTTATAATAGTACTAACTGTTCCACTTGCTTTGTTTGGTGGCTTGATATTCATTTTATTTTTGAACAGTTCAATTAATATTTTTTCTCAAAT
>Ga0115000_10003972_pt1 | contig 12208 bp, 8 predicted proteins | sample ArcticOcean_MG_C_6_FD_89690 | JGI IMG/M metagenome (GOLD analysis project Ga0115000, IMG submission 89690) | Marine microbial communities from western Arctic Ocean - ArcticOcean_MG_CB8_128 | ecosystem: Environmental > Aquatic > Marine > Oceanic | place: Arctic Ocean: Canada Basin | collected... | reverse complement strand
TAAACGAAGCCGTGGCGTATATTTTCGCCTCTTTCGCTTTTTTAGCTCCTAACGCGTTTCCTACGCAACTCGATGCGCCGCGTTGGACGCACCCGGCGATGTTATACACGACAATCATGGAATTCGTCTGGATCGTTTGCGCCGCCAAAGCGTCCTTCGCGTTTGGAAGTTGTCCCGTCAAGAGATTCATGAGATCCCAGGCCCACCATTCGAATATGGATAAAACCAAATTTGGAAGCGCAATCTTGAAAAACGTCGTCCATTTCGAAAACGCGGCTTTCCCGAACTGCGCGACGGCGCTAGGACGACGACGACGACGACGAAGACTCATATTCCCACGACTGCTATTATCGCTTTGACGACGAAGAACGAAACATTTCTTCACGTCCTCGTCCAAGACAAACGTCGAGAGACAATAACACGCGGCTTTAAAGACGTCGACTAAAGTCAGCGCTAACGGCGCGCCGACGAAACCAAACTTCATTTTTGCAATGCACGCGTACGTCAACAACATCGTCATCGGACTGCTCACGACGCTAATTTTCGCCACCGTGTTTGATTTCTTACACGCCAACAACGTTTTCAAACACGCGCACGAGAAACACTGCGCCAACAACCCAGGCGCGTACGTCATCGCGTACACTTCCACCAACTTTGCCACGTCTTTTGGAAACTTCATGAAACACAAAATCTCCTCCGCGAACGACCAAACAATCATCGCCGGCAACCAACACGTGCACACCAATATCGCCACCGCTCGCCAAAATAATTCCCCAACTCTCCTCCGTTTCTTCATCCCAAACGATTGACTGGAAAGCGTATCCAACGCGCCTCCAATTCCCCATAAAAAGCAATGCCCGGTGACGGAACATAAACTCGTTCCTAACCCGTACGCGGCCACGCAGGTTGTATCTTCGTGGTGTGAAATCAAGCTCACGGCGAAGAGAGACGCCACGGCGGCGGAAACGTTTTGCAAACACGTCGGCCAACCGATGGAGAATATGTGTTTGGTCGCGGTTGAAAGCGATAACGACGACGACGATATTAACACCCTTTCTCCTCCTCCTCTTCCTCCGTTTCTTCTCTCGTCCTCGTTTGATTCTTCTTCTTCTTCTTTTTCTTCTTTGTCTTCTTCTTCTTCTTCTTCTTCTGTATCGTCTGATTCTTCGTCGTCGTCGTCTGAGCGACGTCGACGACGAGAAGAAGAAGAGGAGAAAGAACGAGAAGAAGTTGCATCAGAACAACGAGACATCGTGAAATCCTCCGCCGTGACTCCAAAACCGAACAGAGAGAACGAAGACATCTCACTTTTTCTTCGTCGTCGTCAAAACTTCGTCTCGTCTTCTTCTCTTTAGTATTATTAAAACAACAACAGAGTAGTAGTACTAATTCTACGAGTGCGAGGAGTGATGAGAATATACCGATGATGAAACTCTGCTTAATTAGTATTCATTTGTTAGAGAGAAGAGTTCTTCGTTCTCTCGTCGAGAGTACTTTTTGTGGTCTGTCGTTTTTCTTCTCTTTTTTTCTTTTTGCGAAAGTTTTTTTGGTTTTTTTGTTCTTCTTTCTGTTGCGTGTGACGTGCAACTTTTCTGTTGTTGGAATCTTCTCACTCTCGTAAAAAGGCAAAAAGTCAAAAAAACGACTCTGTTTGTCCACACACAGAAAAGCACAGAAAAGAACAAAGAACGAAAAACCAAAAGCACCAACAACGACTTTTTTCTTCCTCATCTTCGGGAGGGGACGAGTAATCAAAATCAATCTCAATGTCTTCTTCTTCTTCTTCCTCTTCTTTTTCTTCGTCTTCTGAGATGTACCCACCGAGAGCATATATAGGATCGAAGAACAACAACAGCAACGGTCGACGAAAATCTAATAATAATAATACCACGATGCGCGTGCAACTTCACGTGATGAATCAAAAAGAAACGCAGATTCCATTTCTTTTTGGATTTCTGAGCGCCATGGCGTTACGATTCGTCGCGAAAACGTTCTCGCGCGGTTACGGGGTACCACCGAAACAAATCTCCGTGACGGATAAGTTCGGGAAGAAAAAAACCATTCGACGGTTACAAGCGAACGATTACGAGAAAGGCTTCGTGGATCTGTTGAAACAATTAACCGTGGCGCCGAAGATGACAAAGAAGAGATTCGTGAAACGTTGGCACCAAATGAGAGAAGGACCGGAGTTTTGTTACGTGTTGGAAAACGAGGAGAAAACGAAAATTCTCGCGACGGCGACGTTGGTGGTGGAACGGAAATTCGGACGAAATTTAGGTCTATCCGGACACGTAGAAGACGTCGTCGTGGACGAAGAAGCGCGAGACTCTGGATTAGGGAAGGTTATGATTGACGCGATGTCGATTATATCGAGGAACCACGTGAAGTGTTATAAAACCATTTTGGACTGCTCCGCGGAAAACGTTCAGTTTTACGAAAAGTGCGGGTTTGCCCCGAAGGAAGTTCAGATGGCGAAGTATTACACGGAGGACAGAGGGTATGGGAATGCGTCGTACTCGTACGAAAACGATAACAATAAGAAGAAGAAGAATAAATCGTCGTCGAACGACGCGAAGAGAAACGGCATCGTAAAGTTGAACAACGGCGGCGAGAACAACGGGTCTTCGACGAGCGAGAAGAAGAAAAGCGCGAAAAGACGAGTCACGTACGCGGCTGGGACCGACGAAGGGTTCGTTGGAAGTCCAGTGAAAGCGTTGAACCAAACCGTGTATTACTCGGACGATGAGTAAAAGAACACCAAATTACTATTATACATATACGAATTTTTTAAAGAACGACAACAACAAGAAACGTTTCCACTTGTGAATATTACTACTAGCACTACGTACTACTGCTACTACTACATCTGCTACAATTACTACTCTTTACAGCTTACCTCGAAACTTATTTCGCATCTCCTCCAACGCCCGCTTCTCGAGTTGCTTCACGCGCGCAAGCTCTCTCTCTAGCTCTTTCTTCTTTTCGTCTTTAGTCACTTCATCTTCGTCTTCGTCGGCGGCGATATCGGTCAGCAACTCTCGGAACGCTTCCTTGGCCAAATCGAATTCGTTCTCGTCGAGAAAAATGCACCCTTTTAACATTTTAGCCTTGAACGATCTCTCATTTTCCGGAATTTTCTCCAAGCTTTTCCTCGCGGCGGTGTAATCTCTCAATTTCTTTGCCGTTACCGCGGCGTTCAAGAGCACATTGTTTCTCAAAGCGACGATCCGAGGTTCGTTCTTTTCTCCTTCTCCTTCTTCTTCTTCGAGCAACACGCGCGAGGCGAGCTGATTCAACTTTTGCGCCACGCTTTCGTACTTTTCCAACGCCTCGATGAGCATACCGTTTTTGAACAGCGCGTTCGCGTCCGTTTTCAAATCTTCGCCGTCTTTTATGCAAACGGCGACGGCGTCGCTGTACCAATTGACAATCTTATCAAAGCCCGTCAAAGTGCACTCAAACGTAACTTGCACGAGTCGAAAACCACCATCCTCAGCTTTGAGCAGATTTTGCTCGTCGTCGTCTCGAGATACCAGTTTGGTTAACGTATCACTCAATACGTACGAGTCCAAATACGCGCGCATCCTTTCCTTTCGTTGTTTGAGCGCAAACGCTGTCCTTTCTTCTTCTCGCGCATCTACAGTCACGCGAATAGTTTCGCCAATGCACGCGGTTCGGAGCGCGGTTTCTAAAGCACGCGGCATCTCTCCCGACGCTAATCGAAACGAAAAGTCTTCGCCAATTTGATGCTGCTCGTTTTTGTCGGTGCCTATTATATTTTCAGTCCCTGATGTGGTTTTCGCGCTCGCGCAGAGATTGGAAATGTACACTTTCGTATCTTGCACGGGAGAATCGTTCGGAAAACTCTTCGACGGATCCCTCTTTTCCAGCACCGTTTTTATGACTTTTCCGTCTCCGAAACAGTCTCTCGCGCTCACCCAATCAACCAAGTGCACTTCAGTCGCGACGTAGTCTTCGTAATCGTAGGAGTTGTTGTTATTTTTACGTATCGCATCGATAACCTTCCCCACCTCTTCGTGTTGCGGGAACGTGAAATCGAGGAAGCGTTCTTTGGGAACGAACGCAACCGACGTCTCCTTCTTTCGCATCGTTCTCACCAAAGCCATCACGAATCTCTCGTAGGAATCCTTCTTACTCTCGTGTCTTTTCAAAACGAACGTGTGCGCGTTACTTTTAGCATTCATGTCGTTTATCCTCAGCGAGATTTCTGAAAAATCCGAAGGCGTCTCCCAACTTTCGCCCGGGACCACGACCCTCTTCAAAACGGCAGATCTCAATAGTCTCTCTTCTTCTCCTTCTATTTCTATTCCTACTCGTGCATTTTTTTCGTCGTTGTCGTCTTTATCATGATCAGCGGTTGTTGATTTCTCGTACGTGGACAGTTCGTGAATCTCTATAATCTCAAACGCTTCAACTAAACGCGCTTCGCACGCCAATTTTGCGTTCGCGTCCACGTCCTTAAAAATCTCTCTAAACGTATCGCTCTTTCTATTCATCGACGGGTGTTTGAACGCCACGTTCGATGTCATCTCAATTTTAAGCGTATCGTCATCACCGCTCTCATCCTCTTTAGAGGTAGAGTTCGTCCTCGAAAGTCTCTCCGCCTCTGCAGCGAGCGCCAAACTCACTCCTCTCAACTGAAACCCGTCGCTCGTTCGGTTTGGATCCGCGTCTACGCGCGCCAGGAGTAGTTTCTTACTCTTCTTAAAACTACTTTTACTACTACTGCTGCTATTAATAGTATCCTCCCATGTTGTTGAATTATCATACAACACCACCTTCTTCTCTTTCTCGTCCGTTAAAGTCCAAATCTTCATTCTGTACGCGATTATTTTTTCTCTTCCTCTTCTTCCTCTTCTCTCTTCCTCCTCGGCAACCGAAAGTGAATTCAGACGAAAAACGCATTCGTTTGTGCGTTGGATTTTCATCTTCGAAGAAGATCTAAAAACCACGTCTCCGGTCCGCTCGCACATCTCCAACTCGTTTATTATTTTCGTCTCTCCGTTTGCTCTCATTTTTTCTCTCTTGTTGTTCACATCGTCGTCTGAATCGTCGTCCTTACGCAGTGGTTTCACGAACGCCAGCGGAGATACTTGAAGGAACGAAAAGTCGTTGAAACTTTGCCGATGCTGTTTTTTTATCAAAGCGCACTTGTCGAGGAACGTTTGCATCGATTTTGAGGAGGAGTTTACGGAGGATGTAGTGTCGGTCGCCGTCATCGTTTGAATACGAATCGGAGCAGACGATGACGATGACCAAGTGAAGAGTCTTGTTTTGTGTGGGAGGAGATGCCGAGCAAGAAAAATGAAGAGAATTCGTCCATCGCGCTTAAAGGACTACACTAAAATACTATATATCTACTACTGAACAACAGTCTTTTCTACTATATTCTACTACTACTCCGCATATCTACTCGAGACTCTCTTCGTCGTCGTCGTCGTTTACGTCGTCTGAATCGTCCAATCCTAAGAGACTCCAGTCCAACATCCGAAGCGTTTGCTGCGCAACCGTCCCGGGATTGTTCTGTTCCTCTATTTCATCCTCTCCCACCGCGCGATGATTAGCATCACTTTTACTACTCGGTCGAACGAAACTTACGAGAATATCGGTCTCGTATTTCTTCTCCAGTCTGTGCACGTACATGGATATCGTGACCAAACGAGTGGAGTCTTTGCCTTCTTCGTTTTCCTTGGAAGGGACGAGACAGTTTTTTTCCTCGGCGAAGGATATCCACTCGCACTTATTCTTTACGTAGTCGTTTCCGTCGTCGTCGTTTACCTTCTTCGGCTTTCCTTCCCGTTCCTCTTCTCCGTCATCTTCGGGTAGCGTCAACGATAAATCTTCCATCTTCTTCATCGCCTCCTTCTTCGCGTCCTCGTTTTTGCCGTCTACGAATATCGCGCGTAAGTCTGAGTGTACTTTCCTCCCAGATGATGATGATGCTGACGAGAGTTCATACCTCCAATCTTTCGTTCTGATCGTTTTACTGTGACCATCATCATCCCTCGTCGTGATGTCCATCAGCTCTTTCAAGTCCTCTAAGTAAAACTTTGCCAAGTTGTCCTCTTCTCTGAACTTTGTCGAGTGTACGCCAGTCACGTCGTCTCCGACGCGTTCGACAATCTCCACGCATACCATCGACGGCTCATCTTTGAAGCTGAAATTTTTGGAGTTGAAATCGCTAAACATTTCTTGGTTATCCGGAACTGGTCGGTAGTCGGACACGTCCAGCCATTCCAGAGGGATCAAAACAGTCACGCAGTTTCCAAAGAGTGGCACTTGTTTGTACTCTCTCTCTCCCTTAGTATTACTCTTAGTATTATTATTCGCCATTAGTAGTAGTATTGTTCTCTCAACTACCGCATCCCCAAACTGTGTCAGACTGTTGTTTTTGTTGTTTTTTTGAGGAAAAAGAAGGACAGAGGAAAGAGAATTTTTGAGCTCGTTTTTTTTAGGACCCAAAACGACACAACAAAGACACAAGAAGAATCAGCCATGCCGAAGAAACGTCGAGCGAACGGGAGAAACAAACCCTCCGGGGCCAGAGGACACGTAAGTTGTTTTACATAGAACGAACATTTATTTATCTAGAATCGATCGCGAGTGTCGTTTTTATCGGTCGCGAGTGGATGTTTTCCGCGCGTGAACGATTTCGAGAGTCGTTTTTGCCCCCGGCCTTTGACGTTCAAACCCAAAATGAGCGGGTTTTGGAAAAGCGCGGAGATTTGCAAAGACGGAGCCGACGCGACGTTTTCTGTCCATTTATTTCCATCGAAACTGACTCGAACGATATTTTTTCATTCACATTTAAACAGGTCAAGAGAGTATTTTGCGAATCTAGCGGTGCGTTGGTGCCAAAAGACAAAGCCGTGAAGAGGTTCATCGTTAGAAACATGGTTGAATCTGCAGCCATTCGCGATCTCCAAGAGGCGTGCGCGTACGAAACGTATACTTTACCGAAGATGTACAGAAAGGTGCACTACTCTATCTCTGCCGCGATTCACAGCAAAGTCGTGAGAGTGCGATCCAGAGAGGCGAGAAGAATCAGAGAACCGCCTCGCAGAGCACCGAGAAAACAAGAGAAGTAAATCTCTCCTTCACTCTTGTCGTGATTGTTGTTGTATTCTTCTTCTAAAAGATTTTACGACAACCAAAAACACGATTGATGGTGGGGAAGGGTATGATCGCACATCCTTGTTTTGTAATGTTTAGCTGGAGAGAGTAAGAGACTTAGAAGAAGATGCGAATGTTAATATGCTCGCGAAGTTTTAGTAGCTTGTTGTTTTAATATATTCGCATGTAGTTTACTATATATAAAGACGTATCGCGAAGCGCTCGCGGGAGATGCGAGTTTAACTAATACTCAGCGGCGACCACGTTTGGTGATCTCAACGGCACCATTACATCGACCGTAGGTTCAGCTAAGAGAGTTTCTGGCGCTACGTACTTGGGGACTCCGCCTCCAAAATCTCTGCTCACGCCGCCGTGAATAAAGTCCGCGCCGAAGATGGACCACGTGCCGATGGTTATGAGCGAAATAACCGCTATTAAAGGCGCAAACGAAGCCGTGGACGTCACGGCGAGTTTCAAAAGTTCGCCCGCGCGCGTCGGAAATCCCTCTAAACCTTCGCTGTTTAGCAGTCTCGATTTTTTCAACTGGTCGTCCTCTTCTTTGTTCGCCCCGCCTTCGCCGTCCCCGCGCGGCTGCGCGAACCTCGGGGGAGGTTTTGGCGCCGCCGCCGAGTCCGACGATCCAAACGGAGATTTCACCGCTTTCGCTACGTTTGCAAACGGATTGCTACTGCTGCTGCTGCTCGTTCCTTCTCCGTTATCGTCGTCGCTTTTTATGTCCGGAGCTTCTTTGATGCCTCTTTTTCTCAATTCCTCCGCGAACGACATCGAAACGTCACCGTTTTTTTCTTCTCCTTTAGTATCATCATCATCATCATCACCGTTTGACGACGATTCAGACGATACTCGCACTACCACGATAGATGATGATTTCCTTCTTCTGCTGATATTACTGACGTTTGTTCCTCTGAATTGGATGTGTTTGCTTATGCTTTGTTGTTGGTGGTGGTGTCCTCCTTCATTTGATGATGACGACCGGGAAAGATACGAAGAGTTTTGTTTCTTCGATTGAAACGAACGACAAGAACAACATCCCAAACTCCTCCTCCTTTGAAACCTCCGAGTGAAAAAAGTGCTCGAAACACGACCACCGCAATTAAAGGAGTCAACGTTTTGTACCACGTTCTGAGCAGTGGCAGACATTTTGTATAGAGTCGTTTTTTATGGGGAGCACACAGAGCGGAAAAAAAATCAAATTCATGTGTTTTTTGTGCACAAGACAAACATTTCATCTGTTCATTCAAAGTATTCGCTATTACGCGCTATGAGCGCTCGAGAAGTTTACGGCATCTCGACGACGATTTTCCCTTTTTTCGACGCGTCTCCCAACGCTGTGAACGCTCTTTCCACGCTCTCCAAGCCGAGGAAAGGTCCTGATTGTTCGTGTTTCGTATCGTCGTAGACTTTCACGGATAAGAAACCTTTATCGACGAGGTATTCGATCAAATTCGTGGCGTCGAAATCGTTCGCGTTGGCGTACCCCCAATCGTATCCGATATCGTATTGAAGTCGAGCGAAGGCTTTTTCGCGCAAGAGCTCTAAAGACGCTTGGGCACCGCCGCGAAGAACGCCGGATTCGCCTATGAGTTGCGCCATGTCGCCGTGTAAGGTGATGTACGTGCCCGTACCTTTTTTCAGCGCTTTCGCGGCTTGGAACTTCGTTTTTGCAGTTCCGACGGTATCGATGGCGACGTCGAATGAAGGTTCAGCGTCATCGACGAACCGCGAATTCTTCGCCGAAAAGTTCTCGCCTTCCCTCACTTCGCTTGTTTTTCTGTCGCCGCTATTGTGGCTACTGCTACCACTACTATTGCTACCCGTTGTACTACCGCTACTACTACTACTACTGTCGCCGTCATCTTGATTCTTCATCTCTCCATCCTTCTTTTTGTTTTCGTATCCAATCACTCGCTCGACGCCAACGTCTTCCATCAACATCTGTTCGCTCGCTTTTCCGGCCGTCGCAACCACTGTCGTCGCGAATCCGCTCCTCAAAGCTATCCTCGCCACGCACTCTCCAACCGCGCTCCCGCCGCCAAACACCAAAATCCTCTTTGGATCTTTCCTATCCACGCACCCGGTCGTTCTCAAGCACGCGTACGCCGTGTACGCCGCAAACGGTATCGCGCACGCCTCTTTATGCGTCAACCGTTTTGGTTTTCTCATCAACTGTTTCCGGTCGACGAGGACGTACTCCGCCATCGTCCCGTTCCTAAAATCCGCCGCGGATATCGCTCCAAACACCTCGTCCCCAATCTCAAACTTTCCTCCATCTCCTCCTCCTCCTCTTCCCAGTTTCACGATTTCGCCGCTAAAGTCTTTCCCTAATCGAATGCCCTCTCCTCCATCCAAGCGTGGAAGAAACTTTGCTAAATATCCTCGCGCGACTTCCGCGTCCAACGGGTTCACCGAAAACGCTCGGACTTTCACCAAAACTTGATTCTTCCCAATCATCATCTTTTCTTCTTCTTCGTCGTCAATATCATCATCGCGGTTTGAGATTATCAAGTGTTTGTTCAGCTCTGGAAACACCATTTTTGTCTTTAGCTTTGTTTCTGAAAATCCTTCTTTTTCTTCTTCTTCTCCTCCTCCGACGACGTATTCTTTCAGAGTGATTCTTTTCCCGGGTGGGTGGTAACTCCGTCGACGATTGTTGTTGTTGTTGTTGTTGTTAAAAGTATTCGTAGTACAATACTCATCGCGCAGGAGGTGGCGGCAACACGCAAAAGTGGCAAAGGAGGAGGACGAGGCGCGATGACGCGTTGTCGTTATCATCATCATGCGTCTTATTCGTCGTCTTCTTTCAATGTTTCTTCTTCTTTGACGGCAAAAAGTGAATTGTGGTTTGTGTGTAATTTGTTTCATTACAAAGACAGAGGAGTATTATTATTAGTACCAGGTAGTATTAGTATTAAATTGCGGTGGTAAGATAATGATGATATTAAAGACGATAAGAAGGACAAAAACGATCATCGATACTTTACTCGGAAGCGGGTGCTTGTTCTTCTTGCGTTGGCGCCTTTTCGCGTTCGTTCTTGACCAAGTTTTCGCCTCCTCTGACGATTTTCATGCTGACGATTTCGTCGTCAACCTTCATGTCTCTCAATAACTCTTGGTTATCGACGACGTAACCAAAGATGGTGTATCTTCCGTCTAAAATGTTCGTACCAGACGGCGTCAACTCCGATTCTCTCAACAAAAAGAAGAACTGAGAGCTCGCGGAGTTGTTATCGGCTTCTCTTCTGGCCATGGCTAACGTGCCAAAGGCGTTGAACGGTAAGACTGGTTGTTCGCGGTACATGCCATTTTCCTCAAACGTGAAATCGTATTCCGGCGCTTTTTTCTTCATGAACGAACTTTCAGGCATAATCTCCAACGGAACGGAGCGTTCTTTGCCCGTGGCTGGATCGATGTAGCCATCCACGCCTTTTGGCGCATTTTCTGGTTTCCCGGATTGGACGACGAAACCGTCCGATCTTTGGATTTTCATCCCGTCGTAAAATTTCTTCTGAATCAAATCCGTAAAGTTCCCAGCCGATACGGGCGCGTTGTACCCGTCCAAGACGATCGTGAGCTTACCCCCCGAAGTCACCGCGTTGTCTTTAATTTTAACCTCCATTTCAACCGTCGCTCGACCTTCTAATCTCGGCAACGTCGTGTCGTACGGCGCCGGCACTTGGTACGGAAACTCGTTCACCAACGCCTCCTCAATCTTCGTCACCAAACTCAAACACTTTTGCTGCGCGACTGGCACCTCTTGCTTATCTTTGTTCGCGACAATCGTTTGGAAATCTTGCAATTCTGTCCCTAAATCTTTCAAGTACTGTTTCACCTGGTCTTTCTTCGCCGGCGCCGTTTTGTCCACTATTTTGTTCGCGTCGTTCTTGACGATTTTCAAAGACTTGTTGACGCTTTCCTCGACGCCGGAAAATTTCACCCCCGGGACTCTCAAATCGTCCGAAATCGATTCCAACGCTTTTTGCACCTGGCGAATTTCTTTGCAATCGATCGGGAGTGAGTTTCTTAACAACGCGCGAGCGTTCGTCACCGGGTTCGCTTGCAAACCAGCGAGTTGAGATATCGACGGATTCGTTTGATTTTGATTATATTCGTACGCTTGCGCGACATCATCACCCACCAATGGCATCGTCGTCATCGTCAACGACACGCCCAACGCCGTCGCCGCGGAGACGATTTTTTTCGCCATCATCTCAGTTTTATCATCGTTCACGTCGTCAGATTCCTTTTTTTTCTCCGTCTTCTTAATAACAGTCTTCTTCTTTTCTTCTTCGTTTTTGCCAGCAAAGCAATTTATTCTCGTTGATGATGGTGACGACGACGACAAGTGAGATGATGATTGTTTTTTTGTTCCTTTTAATAGTTTCGAGTTAATCGTCGTCGCCGAACGAGAGGTGGTGGTGGTAAAACTCATACTCATCGTCTTCTTCGCGTTGTGTGTGTGTGTGTTTATGTGTGTGTGTGTTTATGTGTGTGTGTTACTATAAAGTGTGTGTAAACAACACGAGAGGACAAAAAGTAAAGCTATTATCCTTTATATCGATTGCTCCTCCTCAAAGAGGATAGAAGAGAGAAAAGGAAAAAAAATGCACAAATACTGGGAGCCGAAGAGAAGCCAATTTACAGACACTGACAGAGAGAGCGACCAGACCAAGAGACCAACAACTTAAGGAGGCCATATTTTTCAGCTTTTGTTGGGGTCAAAAAACTCTTCCTCTTCTTCTTCTTCGTCTTCTGTCTGTTTGTTCTTTCAAAAAAACAGACGCTCTCTTCGTTAAAAAGAGTAATCTTTCTCGAGGTATCTCTCGTACACGTCATAACTTTAAAGAGAGTATTAATACCATCATCGACAAGAACAACTATATACCTTTTTACCGGAACGACGATTCAGACGATGTCCGACGAGAATCAAAACAATACTAACACTGATAAAAACGCGTTCGATTGCCTTCGCGCGATTGAAAACGCGTTCCCGAACAACGAACGGTTCACGATTGGCGATTTACACGCCATCGTTCCGGAGTTTCCCGGTGGCGTG
>Ga0115000_10003971_pt1 | contig 12209 bp, 8 predicted proteins | sample ArcticOcean_MG_C_6_FD_89690 | JGI IMG/M metagenome (GOLD analysis project Ga0115000, IMG submission 89690) | Marine microbial communities from western Arctic Ocean - ArcticOcean_MG_CB8_128 | ecosystem: Environmental > Aquatic > Marine > Oceanic | place: Arctic Ocean: Canada Basin | collected... | reverse complement strand
GCAATAATCCAGTCGTTGGCGCAGACGATGAGCCCGTCGCCGCCACGCTCGCGCCACCCGCACTTGTCGGGCGACGCGTGCTGGATGCGGTGGAACTCGTTGGCACTCGTTGCCAAGAATCCAATGCTGGCCAGCAGGCCTGCGGGAACGTCCGAGGTCCATGGCCCGTAGACGCGCGCGCCGCGCAGCGCCTTGACGAGGGGATTGTCGGCAGTGGTGGGTGTTCCGTTGGCAATCTGTCGAAACTGGGCAATCGTATGGTCTTCAAAGAGTTTCCATCGAGGCTCGGCCGCATTGCCCAAGGGCATGTAAAAAGGGAAGAAGGCAAAGCACTTTTACTGTGCACACACACACACACACACGCACATTTCGTAAGAATCACGCGCATGCACCTTCCGCAAGAATCACGCGGTAGAACCCAAGCACATTCCTATGCGAAACACACACGCACGCACTTGCTACAGTGCATCAACAAGCTGTTCTAGCTTGCGCTTGTTTCCGGCCCCAGTGTCGGTTGGTGGACCAGTGCTCATGGATGCCAACCCCACCGCCGGTTGAATGGGCTGTACGTCGTCGTCGTCGTCGAGACAAATGGGTGCCTCTTTGCAATCGCCGGCGCACGGCGCTGGCGCTGGTGCTGGCGCTGGCGGTGGTGCTGGCGCCGGCGCTGATGCTGGCGCTGGCGCTGACGATTCACCCAGCGCGGTCGCAAAGTCCTTGTTGACTGTTTGATCCGTGCCCCACCAATCCAAGACGTCAATCATGACGAGGTCGGGCAGGCGCTCCGATTCTCGCAGAGGAACAGGCGGTGGTGTGGGCAAACACACCGCTGGTGGACTACACGAGGGCAGGAAGAGCTGGTCAATCAATCTTTGACGGTGATCGGATCGGATCGGGCCATTGGGTGCCGTCAACCCCCCATTGTCGAGGTCCGTCTGCAGTTTGCCATAGAGTGCCTCAATCTCGGATTTCACAAAGGCGTGCATTCGCAGATGAAGCTTCATCCCTTGGATGATGTAGCACGACATCTTTGAGTTGTCATCGCCACTGCTCATAATCAAGCACTGGCGTGTGGTCTTCTCGGGGTGTAGCGCCGCACAGAGAATGGCGCGCATTGTACGCGCGCGATAATTTCGATGGATGAGGGTTGAAAACCAGTGCTTCAATGTGACGTGGTGCGTTGGCACTGAGAGGGCGTGATAATAGGACCGCGAGAGCCGCGACCAGTGGATGGTTTCCATCATTGCAAGTATCCCATCGGCCGCGGTCTTGGCCTGCACCGCATCGTTCGAGATGGGTTCGTTGACCAGCTCTTCGATGCGCACTCGTAATTCCAACGCATCGGATACGGTGTGCTCCGAGGGAATTGGGTCGCCATTAATGGAGATGGGGGCACCCTTGCGCCCGTTTAGATAGTGCGGAATGGATATGCGGTGGATTCCAGTCCACTTGCCATTCGAATTGGCGCGTCTGGGTACTGTTAACAGCATGGGAAACTGTTGCACTGGGGCCTTGTACAGCGCGGCATAGGCGCGTCGGAGCCGTACAAACCCAGCCGCTTCAATCAAACGTCTCCGAAGATCAACGGCAGTCTCCTCGGCGGCCAGCTCCTCGAGGGCCTGGCGCTCCAAGACTCCAATACTCGCATCCTTGAGCACCTCTATCAGCATGGCAACCGGCGCGGAGACTGGCGCGGAGACCGGCGCGGGCGGCGTGGCGACCGGTGTGGCGACCGGCGCGGGTGGCGCCTCGGGCGCCTCGGGCGGCGGCGAGGGCGCCTCGGGCGGCGTGGCGGGTGGCGAGGGCGTGGCGAGCGGCGTGGCGGGCGGCGTGGCGGGCGCCTCGGGTGGCGCCTCGGTGAGCGGCTCCTCATAGTACGAGAGCACGTACTCGCCCTGCTCAACCTTTACCTGGACGCAGAGTTGCTCGGGTCGTAGCGTGCTCAAGTCCACGTATCGTCCCTGTGCCTTGGCCTCTGCGAGTATCTCCGCGTCCGTCTTCCGCACCTCCTCGACCGTCATACCCTCGGGAAGCGCGTGATTCCACGCCGAAGTGGCCGCCCCGGCCACGTTGGGGTCCTTGCCGTGCTTTGCAAGGTACCATGCTGCCGCCAGTGGGTTTTCCCAATTGGGCGGCAGCAAGGACCATGGCGGATCGAGGAGGGTGGCCACCAAGTCCTCGCGCGCCTTGCAATAGCGTTCCACCTCCTTGCCAGGCACCGAGGACACCCGGTGTCGGTTTTTACGAATCTGGTTGGGCGGAATGGTCCAGTTGAGCAGCTGGTGGAAGAAGTCGTCTATTGACTTGATCCCCTCTGGAGTTTCCGAGTAGTAAACTGCATTGTGCTCCAGCACGTCCAGTACCACCGTTGGCATGTATTTGCCCATGTGCAATAGCATGGATGCTTTTGACTTTCTCATCTCCGGACGACTTTCGTGCACCGTATCAAGACGCAGCTTGTTCACCATAAACACAGGATCGGGCGAAAGATTCTTGCCGAGGGCGTGGATGAGGCCACGTATAGCCTCCTCGAGGGGCAGGTTGGTGGCGTGTGCAATCGTCCACATTGGGTCCACGTGGCCGACGAGACGCGCACCGGAGCAGTGGCACCAATGGTGAAATTTTTGACCATGAATGTGTGGAGAGTGGGGACAATTCTCGACAGCGAGTCGGTCCTTGCTTACAACGCAATGTGCTCGGCGATGTTCTTCCAACGCGGGCAAGTCGTCGGCGTGACGTCCCGATTGGAAGAGCCACTGTACCGTCTCAAACAAGACCTCGTCCGACCATCTGACGCGCAAGAGGACCGGTACGAGGTCGACCGATTGAATCGCCGCCCAGCTCAAGAAGGAATCAAACGAGTATTCGTTGCGGTTGAGGCGCATTTCGTGAAAGTCTACGGCCGTGCGCGGCGCGAGGGCCCAGTCGGGAAGGGGAGGCGAGAAGTCGTCGATGCACCGAATGGTGCTGCTCATGGGCGCGGCCGTGAGTATGCGCGACCCAAGTCGACGCACAAGGGCACTTGTGAGCTTCGAATCGCACCAGTTGGCATGTGTGGCCGTGTCCGGAAGTGGGTGAACGAGCACTTTGAGGAGAAGATTACAGAGGCACTCTTCCGGCCAATCGAAGACGTCGACGATGGCCAACAAGGCGTCTGGGTCGGCGTTCTGAACCGACGGATCGACGAGGACGAGGAATTCGTGGAGTTTGATGTTGTATCCGACCACAAGGGGCAGGTGTGCCTGTAGGTCAGTATCTTCCAAGAAGCGACGCACCAATAATCGACTCGAGGCTGTCAAGTCAACAGCATCCCCGACGGTGGCAAGACGCTTGACCCTCTCGCCCAATCGCGAAGCGTCACTCGAAAAGACCAAGATGGGCTTGCATAACGAGAGGCACGCTGCCGCAGCCTCGGACAGTGGCACGCCGCAATCGGACAAGAGCGGCAATTCCCCCGGCTCGGTGAGTGTCACGGAAAAGAGTCGCACCAAATAATCGTAGAGGGCGTGCATGTAGCTTTCTAAAAGACACACAATGCACCTTCCGCAAGAATCATACAGTGTCTACTAGGGACTTCAGCCGCTTGACGGCCCTTTCACGGCCTTTGGCTTCGACGGTGGCCATAAAGGCATTGTCCCAGTACCGCGCGTCGCGTTCGTACTTGCACCGCTCGCCGTAAACCTCGATTGAGATCCACCGCAAGACGCGGCCCTCGGTGCTGGAGCCCACAACGGGTCCGAGCTCGGCGAGGCCCTGTGTCTTGTCGAGAAACACCTCGTCGTTGAGTTTGAGCGTCTCGATTTCGGCACGCTCTTCGGGAGTGGAGACGGTAAACCATTCGCGTAAGAGGGCGGCTCGCTGGCCGCGCTCCCGCTCGGCGGCGATGCGCGCGGCGTCCTCGTTCGAAACGGTTGGCATTGACGCTTCGCGCTTGACCATGTTGGTGGCCTCGGTCTTGCGGTGCAGCGCCTCGGTGCGCTCGGCCGCGAGCACGAGGAGGTGCGCGTGCCATTCCTCGGGCACGCCAAAGGGGTGCCAGCGGTGGCTTCGTATCAGATGCCCGAGCGCCTCGTGGTTCGTGGTTCCCCAGAGCTTGCGGTCTTTATTGAAGACCCGCGTGCCCTCTCCGCAGAGGCCCTTGACGAGGTCCTTGTCGTTGTAGGTGCTGCGTCCGAGCATCTCGTCTCCGTCGAGGTAGTCTGTGCATACTTGGTCGCGCTGGATGTCTTCGGCAGACAAGTTGTGTGTGGCGAGGGCGACCTTTTGAAAGGGCGTTTGGGCCTCGCGTTTGGTCTTGTTGGCCGCCAGTTCTTCTTCGATGGCGGCGATGCGTTCCTTGTCAACGTCGCGCAGGCGCTTGCGGTCGGCGGCCTCGATTTTTGACTTTGCCTTTTTGGCGCGCTGGCGTTCTTCGACCTTGCCGCGTAGTTGATTTTGCTCTTGAACAGTAGGACACAGAAAGGCAGACATTGTCGGTGACAGTATACGCACAAGGCACAAGGCGCAAGGAGGGGAGAAGCTTCACAAAAAAAACCCGAGTACCTTCTGAGGGAATGTTTCCTTTTTTGGGTACAACCTTGCACGTGCAAGTTTGCACCGCAAAGGCGAGCACCATTTGACGCGTCAAAAGCAGAAGAATTGCTTCATTTCTAGAAGGAAAATCAGGGGATGTTAGAAGCCGGGACACTAAAACTAGAAATGCGAGTACTTTCTAACTCTGCGTCCCGGCTTCTAACATCCCCTTCTTTTCCTTCTAGAAATGACACCATTCTTCTGCTTTTGACGCGTCAAATGGTGCTCGCCTTTGCGGTGCAAACTTGCACGTGCAAGGTTAGACCCATAAAAGGAAGTGCTTTGGATCTTCAGAAAGTGCTTGGGTTTTACGTAGCGCGCAATAACACAAATTTGTCACTTGGGGCACGACGAGCCTCGACGGCCATCCTCATTCTCATTTTTCCAGCGTTGTTTTTTTGCAACGTGAAAATGTGTCTGGTGTTTTGTTGGGCAGAGCGGTCACATGTCGCAAAAAAACCACTCGCGCGCGACGTAAAACCCAAGCATAAGAAAAAAATGTATTCCAAACACACACACACACATGCCCAACAGGCGCTCATTCCTGCTTGCAAAACACGCGTGCGATTTTGTAGCAGCTGCGTGATGTGAGGCGACACAGCGGGGTTCAGCACCCAAGTGTGGGCCATTGGGAAACCCTCGCCGTCCAGTTCACGCGAATTGCAAAGAGGTTTGTCGAGAAAGAGACAAAGTCCGAGGAGTACGCCTCGTGCATTGGAGTGTGACCATTGCGCGAGGCGCGCTTGCGCGACGCTTTTGATGGGAAATCGGGGAGTGTGCTGAAGCCGCTCGAGTTTCGCCACTTTCCCACGGGGGGGAGCTTGGTCGCATCTACGAGCGAATGTCCGGCGATTTTAAATTGGTAGCCAAGCGCGTGCAAGTGCTCAAGCATTTTGATGGAGGCGCACGTTTGCTGCGCATTGCCCGACTTGGTCATCTCTAGTTGAATGGAAAACACGCGGTGCTCTGCAAATACCCTCTGCGCCGCGCGAAGGACCTGCGGCTCGTAGCCCTCAACATCGGCCTTCAGGAGGCAAAGGTCGGAGCGTACAAGGTCGTCTATCTTGATGGCGCTCGCAATGACACTGTACGTCTCGCCGTGCGAGTACCCCTTAATCTTACCTGCCGACCCTTTCATGTACGTCATTCCCAGGTGCATGTGCCTGTGGCTTTCCGGTTTCGGTACACGCAGGGTAAAGTTGCCGGGCTCGGGGTACACGACGTTCTGAAATATCTCAAGTCTGGTTGCGAATCCCGGGTTGAGAGAGACGCCGAGAGTGAGAATTTCTAGCCAAGCGGGAATGGGCTCAACCACAAACACGCGACAGCCCAATGCGATTGAGTAGAGAGTGTACCAGCCAAAGTTGCCACCGACGTCCATAATCAATCCTTGCCTATCGCGACAGCATGCGTGTGTCGCGTCGTGCCAGGCAAGCGTGAGCGCAGGCTCGAGGACCCATTGATGGGCCATGCGGTCCATGTCTTTGTCAAGCGGGTTGTACGCAAAGACGAAGCGTGGTTCGGTGCGCGTGGTGATTGAGAATAAAACTTGTCCAGATGGCGCCGTCCACCTATTCACGGGATGTGCGCACGGCAGGCACAATCGGCACGCACACGCATCGCAGGCGTCGTGATCCTGCACCAACCGCTCGGTGCACCAAGCTGCACAATCGGGAGTAGCGTCGCAGCTTGTGGCCGTGTATGAAACTTGCGGCGAGGGCTCTTCTAAGCGCCAGCCAGAAAGCTTCAGGTTTGGCGAGACGCGGATGATATTGGCGAGCACAAACCCCACGCCTAAGAGCATGTGCACTGGTGGCGTTGCTTGATACTGGGAGAGATGGCCACCCTCCGCAAGAAGAAGCTCCCGCTGTCTACCACCCCCTATTTCCGTGTTTACCACCCCTGTATTAGTGTTCCGTAATTAACATCCCCTCTCATTGGCGGTCCCAACCCCATCTTGACCACCTTGGCCACCGCCCTCGGTTTCCTCCCCACTTCCGACGCGGCGCTGCACAACCCACCTTTTCAATTCTTGCGGCATGTACACTCACCGTTCTTGAATTCGCAACCACACAACCACACACACACAAAAATGTGCAACACCGACTCCAAGCGCGCCTCCCCCGAGCGCGACGAGTCGCCCAAGAAGTCCAAGTACTTCGAGGACGTTCCCGTGGTATCGACCAAGGCCCCCACCGACATCCCCGAGAGGCTCAAACTATGGAAAGCCACAATGGGCTTTTGCCAGCACTGGAAGTCGGACAATGACGCCCTCGGCGTGCGCAACGTGCTCGCCGTCTTCTACCTGCTCGCCAAGTGCGTCGCCGCTGGGCACGTTGAACGCCCTGCCTTTCTAGACTACTTTCCCACAAACGAGGCGTGGTTTGCATACGTCGGCCGCTTCCTCGCACTGTATTGCCGCGACGTGACCAACGAAGGCGACGCCATTCGTCTCACCACCACCGCCACCAAGACGGCCGATGCGATTGGTGGCGTGAAGATTGAAACTCTCAAGGCGGCCGAAGGCTTCGACGCCATGGCCGAGCTCATCAACGCCGACTGCGACTTTGCCACAATGGGCAAGATTCCTCAGATTGTCCAGGGGTCTGACCTCGACGACCCGAAGCTCCAGCTCGTGGCCATGGCGGCCGAGTTTATCAAGGGAAAGTTGGCGTCGCCATTCACAGACGACACCCAAGAAGACGTCATCTTCCACGGCACCGAGGGCCACGACAAGGGTGTCTGCCATCTCATGTGCCAGAAGACTAGCACACGCGACGCCTTTACGTTCAAGTGCGACACCTTTGAGGCCGCAGTAATCTCCACGACAACCTCTGGCGGCCAGCCGTCGACCATCAAGCTCGTGGCCGTGCTGCCCGATGCCGACGCTGTCACCGAGGCCACGGGGCAGACTTCCAAGTCCGCAATGGACGCGGCGGCCGCCGAGTTTGCCAACTCGGTCGATTACATGGCATTGGTCATGGCGAACCCTCACGACCAAGAGCTGCCCGACACGCAGAAGAAGGTGGAGATGCCGCGCATTGAACGGAAGATGGCACCCTTCAACCTCACCGACGTGTGCGGCAAAGAACTTCCCAAGGAACTCATGGACGGCCTCGACTTTATCACCGAGATCAACAAGGACGGCGACTGGAAGATGGACCCGATGCATGTTAGCAAGGTCGTGCACGCGACCTACTTGAAAGTCGATGAGACCGGCTTCGAAGCCGCGGCTGCCACGGCCGTGATAGCCTTTCGGTCACTGGGTGCCGATGTTGAAGAGGTCGAACCGATCCTCCGCTTCGATCGCGGCTTTTTGTTCTTCATCCTCGACATGGACCCCGAGACGCCGCACGTGCTCTACCACGCGCGCATTGAGAGTGACATTGGGCTCAAGGAAGCTCCCGCGGCGCCGAAGGAGGCGTGAGCGCATGAGTGTGTGAGTGTGTGAGTGCGCGCGCGCACATGTGAGCGCGCGCGCGCGCGTGTGTGTGAGCACGACGCAAAGCGGGTCTGGAGTGAATGTGTGTGTGTCTCTTGTTAGTGTCGTCATTGATAACACACTCTTGTACACACAACATAGTAACAACTGAGAAGCGAGCAATGGCGCTTCCCAACCTGTCGACGTTGTCGATTGCCACCGAGGACGAAGTCGACACGAACGATCAGTTTGACCCGCAACACGACGCTTGGACTGGACCTCCTGTTAATACTATCTCGAAGCGCGGACCGCCTGTTCGTCGTAGGAGTCTCTCGAAGCCGCGCCAGCATGCAGATCAGTACCACGACAACCGCAGCTTCCACCAACACCCGGAGGACGACGAACCATATGACACGATTCCCGACGAATACAACGGCAACGAGTCGTATTTCACCGACCCCGCTCGGAGGAAACTTGTGTGGGGGTTTATATTTCGGCAGCAAAGATACCCGTTTGCTCGCAATGGTGAGAAGAAGAGCACTGAACTCATGGATCGAGTGCAGGTCAAGAAGAGGTTCGAGCGCAAAGATGGCCTTGCAAACACGTGCCTGCGCAAACAGTATAAAGGAAAAGTGGCACCGGTCTTCTACCTCACCACAACGACCGCCACCGAAATGCTCAAAAAAGCAATCGACAACTGGCATAGTATCGCATTTGTCGCCAACGAGCGCGACGACTTGTTGGGGGTGATGGCGCTAGGTCAGAGGGTGAGGCACACGGACCCTATCTCGAGACTAGTCACGTTCACAGACCATCAGATGAAACTGCCCTCGGAATGGATCAACGGGATGCGCACTCTAATCCGGCAAAAGGGCATCCACCGGCAGAAGGACCGCAGGGCACCAGGGCAGGGTAATTATACACCCAAGGAGCGGCACTCGGAGGTGACAAAGCGCAGACTCAACTTTTACATTGAGTGGGTTTGCACGGCCAGTAACGAGCACGTGAAAAACTTGCCGTCCAACCTGGCCGTCAAGGGCGTTGGCAAGACCCTGCTACACGGACTGATCGAATTCATCCGGGCGGTTTACATTGAACCATGCGCACACGCCTACTTGGTCGAGCAGTGGTCGCTTGCCGACTTTGAAAATACGCCCGATGGCGACTATAACGCGCTGGTGCCCGCATCGAGCGTCGGGCGCAGGGAAGCCCAGAGGATCATAGAGGGAATGCCGTTGGCACGGGCTGAGATCGAGTATTGGGCATTTTTGGACTTCATCGCGCTCGATTCGGCGAAGAATGCCTGGAAGGCAATGGGATTCTGCCAATCGGAAGGGGTATTCGAACCATGGGATGGGAAGCTGAGTCAGGCTGATTGGCGAGAGTATTACCAAGGGCCTAGCATGTATCGTCCACTCGAAGAATTCACCGACGACTACAAGTGCAAAGATGGCCGCTAGGATTGAAAACGTGAGTGTGTGTGGGTGTGTGGGTGTGGGTGTGTGTGTGTATTCTTGCGGAGGGTGCACTGTGTATTCTTAAAAGAGGACGAAGTGTCAACAAAATGGTGAAATGCATCCCAAGACCAATCGAGCAACGCCTGATTTCGGATCGAGTGACATACTCCGTGACTAGATTGGCGTCGTGTTCCGAAACCGTTGCTTCGCATACCTTTTGGTTGGGCTGTCATCCCAAAGGGCGACATTCTTGTCTGCACCCCAGGCCGTTCCGGCGATATAGCCATACTGGACAGCCATTTTGCGCATGCACGCTGCAACGTGCGCAGCCTTCCATTCAGCCATCACAAGCTTCGGTCGATATTTAGTGAAGAGCGTTCGTCCACCGTCGAGTGCCAAACATTCATGTCCCTCGATGTCAATCTTCACGACCTTGATATTCCGTGGGTTCATCTTGGCCAGAACAGCGTCCAAAGGCTTCAATTGTACTTCATCACAAGGAAGTTGCCGCCACTGTGCGAGCGTTGCGGACATTCCCGTGCGTTGATTCAATGTGTCCACTGACGGCGGCTCCAGTGATTTGCACGTGTAGTTGAGACCACATTCAAGCATGCCATTGCCACTGTTGCGTTGTACCTGTGGTCGCATGACGCATGACATGCCGCTGGAACTGTATGTTGAGGTGCCAAGTGCTGCTGCCACAAGGCGTACACGCGCCCTGATGTCTTGATTGAGACACAGCGTGGCTTGGATAGCAGCACGATTACGATACAAGGGCTCAATCGCAATCACGTGATCTCCTCGGTCTGCAAACATCAACGTGTAGTAGCCCACGTTTGCACCGATGTCGAGGAACGTGCCGCCGGGTCGGGGCAACCTAGCTTTATTTCCCATGTGAGCAAGGCCATTCAAAAACGCCGACGGTCCATTCATCTCCCACACACCATTCCACGAAATCATGTCACTGACCCAGTCGTTCCTTTCGTGAACTGCGATGAGTCTTGTGCTGATTCGACCCTCATTGGTGAAATTGACTTGCGCGATTCGAAGTCCAGACCCGGTGGGGACACAGGCCCTCATACTTCGCGTAGCCTTAATCACAAGGCCGCCTTTGGCGTCGGAGCCAACGACGAGGAGCAAGGCGAAAAGCGAAAGAGAGGCCATCCTGCGTCGCGATCCCTGCTCCTTCCTGCCGACGAGTATGTGAGAACTGAAGGGGAGCTGCAGGGTATGCATGTGTGAGGCGGTGCCGTGCAATTGGGCAGACAGGCGGGTTGCGAGAAAACCGGGCTCGGGGCCCATGTAGCCACTGGGACGGAGCCCGCCCGAGAAGTCGAGCTTGAGCGACTCCGTCACGTTCCATATACGCGTGGTGTCGCAGAGCACCGAGTACAATGACAAACTAGCGCGTGGCGACAAGTGGCAGCCTGCTTGTGCCGAGCGCGGCAAGGCCGCGGCCAAGAAGCGCAAGGCGGCCGCATATACTGTGGCTCGGAGTAGGAGCTGTGTGTGTGTGTGTGTTCTGGGCGTGAGGATAATAACGTGCTGTGTCAAACACAGGTATAAAGATCCGCTTCCTCGCAAGAAAATGTCAGCGTCAATGGACGTGGAGCTCCCACCGATGCACTTGCTCGGGGGCGATCGTGGACTTAAACGACATGTATCGCGCAATGCCGAGGAGAGTGACGGCAAACGCAACTTCTTTGGACAGGGTCGGTACGAGGATATTGTCTACCAGGTCGTCGAGACATTCGGCCCACTGATGAGGATGTGTCATAACTTTGAGGAGGTGACACTCTCCAAGAAGTTCGAGGGCCGCAACTCGGAAGGGGAACTCGACAATGGTATGGAGCTTCTGTTCATCGGCTACTCCTTCAATCCAGCGGGGCAGTGGGTCGATCGACTCAATCACGACGATGGGTATGATGGCGATCGCGAACAACCAAAGACCTTTTCAAACCCAGGCCGCCGTATGTATCGTGCCACGTTTCGGCTGATAGATAGGCATGGCTTTGTGCCGACTCGGGCATTGATGCAGCGCTTGAACATACCCATCGTCGTGGATGTCGAATGTGGTATGAGTGGTGCGCAGCTATACGACAAGCTGATTGGCATTGCGACGCAGTGGATGGACTTTGTCTCGTCGCAGTTCAAGCTGGCAAGGGTGGCACGCAACTCGAAGCCGCTCGGGTCGATTGTTGCGGAGGATTAGAAACGCGTGTGTGTGGTGTATTTTTTTCAAAACCTCGTCGCTAGCCTCGTACAGTTATAAGACCGCGTCTTGCGGCCAGTCACTACAAAGCAGGGTACTGGCACGCATGAGCGAGCCGGCACCTTTCTCGCCACCCACGCCACACGAGTGCTTCATTTGCACCGACAGCACGCCCGTGCCGCGCAAGTAAATTTCCCCGATCCTGTCAGTTTGCCTGGTGCCGTCTTCGAAATCAGCGCTCTTATCCCTCGTACCATCCGTGCGCGGCCTCGCAGAGAACCGTACCGCACCGGTTGTGTGCAGCTAGCGCCGCGACGCTGGTGGCGGTGGCTTCGCGGCCCGCGCTCGAGAGCAACAGGACGCCGCGCGCGCCCACCTCGCACACTTTGCGACCGCGGCGCCCGCCGCCGGGTGGGCGTACACCGTGCACTGATCGACCTTTTCATATGGGAAGCGCGGTGAGCAGTAGAGAACGGTGGGCTGTTTGTAAAAATGCTCGAGTCTCGCTCTCTTTTACGCCAGGATCCGAAACCTCAATTCCCAAACG
>Ga0115000_10003970_pt1 | contig 12210 bp, 9 predicted proteins | sample ArcticOcean_MG_C_6_FD_89690 | JGI IMG/M metagenome (GOLD analysis project Ga0115000, IMG submission 89690) | Marine microbial communities from western Arctic Ocean - ArcticOcean_MG_CB8_128 | ecosystem: Environmental > Aquatic > Marine > Oceanic | place: Arctic Ocean: Canada Basin | collected... | reverse complement strand
GTGCGTTTTATATACTTCTAGAAGACTGCAACAACAAAATGGAATGAAATGAACGATGTTAATGTTGTTTGTCGCTCTCTCAATCGTTTTCTCAATCGTCTCGTCTTTCTCTCTCTCTTAATCTCTTTCTCGCCGCGAATGTTGAATGAATGAAAATTTCCTTTTCGCGTAAAGTTTTTATCTCTCTTTTCTTCTATTTTATTAATCGACCTCGTCGACGGTGGCGGGTCTGTGCGGCGCGGCGTCTTCTTCGGTGAAGCGGTTTTCGCTTTGTGGTTGTTCGCCGCCGAAGCCTCCTCCTGGGCCTCCTCCCGAAAAGTTCCCGAAACCGGGCGCGCCGCCGCCGCCGCCCGTGCTTCCGCCCATCTTGCCGACGATTTTTTGCAACAGAGGACCGACTTCCGGGTCGCTCATGGCGGCCATCAACGCGCCCGGGTTCGATTGCGCTTGTTGCAACACGCTCGTCACTTTTGGATTCATCATCGCTTCCATCATTTCCGGGTCGTTCATCATCCCTTCCATTCCGGGCGGGAAGCCTCCCGGGAAACCGCCGAAACCGCCTGGATTCCCTCCCGGAGTACCGCCATTACCGCCACCCATGTTCGCGTTCTTCATCGCCTCCTCCGCTTGCTTCCTTCTCTCTTCCATTTTCCTTTTCTCTTCTTGCTCTCTTTTCGCCTTCTCTTTGGATTTTGCCACTCTGATTTCGTGGAAAAACTTCTCCGCCTCTTTCTCCACCTTGGCGCTTTCCTCGTCGAAATCGATCGCCAACCCTTGACCAAGATTCTTACACGCCTCCTCGTACTCGCCTAAATACCTCTGCGCGGTCCCTAAAACCTTCATCGCCTTGGCGCTATCCGGATTGATCTTCAACGCCTGCTCGCAATCTTGTTTCGCCGCTTTATTCCTTTTCAGTTTTACGAAACACTCCGCGCGTTTCGAAAACGTCAACGCGGATGTCGGTTGTAAACGCAACGCCTTCGTGTACTCTTCCAAAGCTAAAAGGTACTCGCCATTCGAGAACGCCAGAGAGGCGTTCGATTTCGCTTCCATCATCTGTTATTAGATTAATAAAAGTGTGGTTTAAAAGAATGTATGTTAGTTATACTATCATCGTCCTTAGGGCGTTTCTCATATAAAGAAGAAGCAAAGAAGCATAAAAATATCTCATCAAATCGTACCGAATTCATGTCCGTTTCGCTCAACTCTTCTCCTTCCTTTACCATCTGAATCGTTAGTAAAGGAGGCACTGGTTCGAGTTCTGGTCCCGCGATATCTGGGTCCTCGATTTTGATGTCAACATCACCGTCCTCATCGTTTTTAGGAGTCGTATTCTGATTCGATTTTGGGGGAAACGAGGAGGCAAATTGCGTCTCCAAAACGCGTTTCAATTCGAGAAACTCCGCATCGTGGATGAGAGATGGGTTGGATTTTAAATCCGAAACTAACTCAGGGAGGTGTGGTTTGTACGACATTAGAGAGTAATATTCGTTTTTCTGTCGTCGCGTAAGTAAAAGAACAAGCTTTTGCGCGCGTGCTCAATAGTGTGTTGTATTCAAGAGGTGGTTTTGGGGGTGCCTTTTAGAACGTTTAGGGTGTTGGATGTACCTCTGTGTTTGCTCTCTATTAAAAATACACGACGGAAATGTTCTTCACATTTCAACGAGAGTCTCTCTCTCTCTCTGTCTCTCTCTACTCTCGGCTGTGAGTAAAATAGTGTGAGTATGTGTTGTTATTGTTGGTAGCTTTATGAAATCACATCATAAAGGTTCCCACTCCGGGTATTCAGCCATGTGCGCCTTTTGCGCCTTCGTCATGGCGCCGCCGAACACTCTGTCGTTGTTGTTGTTGTACATGTTCCTCTTATTCTTCTCAAAACTCTTCTCGTCGTCTTTCGGCGCGATGATGATGTTCGTTTTTGAGGATAAAGTCTCGTCTAACTCGCGGAGTTGCCCGAGCTTTTCCTTCCTTTCTGCGTCGATGCGCTTTTTCTCGTACGTTTCTTTCGCTTTCTTCTTCGCTTTCTCCGCGGTGGACGGTAAATACGTCTTTTGTTTCGCTCTGGCGACGATGTCGACGATGTTGTTATTATTACTATTATTAGGGTGGTGGTGTTCTTCTTGTTTGCTATTATTATTGTTTTGATTCATCGCTTGTGCTGCGGAGACGAAGGTTTGGTTGATTGGGAACTTAGGAGTAGTCGTTATATTCGTCTTATTCTTCGGTATTGATGGCGGCGAGGCGAACCTTTGGTGTTTGCCCGAATTTTGCGCAACGACGATACCGGGACGATGATGAACCGCCGCCGCCGCTGGCGAATGTAAACCCTTTTTTGAACTCTCTCTCAAGTTCTCTCGCGCTTTCTGAATCATTTTCTGAAACTCGTTCGGTTGTTCTTTCGGTTGATGATGTTGTTGTTTTTGATGAACTTCGAACGACGGACCGCTAAAGCCGCTACTCCTTTCACCGCGCTCTTTCTTCGCCGCCGCCACCGAATCGACTCCTTTCTTCGAAGCCGAATTTGACGATACGATCCCGGAATACGCCGCTGGCTTCCTCGCCGAAGACCCGAACCCGACTTCTTGCGCTTTCTTCGCCGAAACTTCTATTTGCGCTTTCTTCTTCGCCACCGCGGCGGCGACGTTAAACGATGAAGCCGCAAAAGGCGGCGGTTTCTTCTTACTCCCGATTTTGTTGTTGTTTCCTTTACTAAAATTCTTATAACTTTTCATCGTCGTCGTCGTTTTCTTCCTCTTGTCGAAGTCCGTAAAGGTCGTCTTACTCGCGTCGAAGACCATCTCCTTTATCATTTGGCCTTTTGCGTTCCCGCCCGCGAAAACAACAACATTGGGAGGAGGATCTGATGGCCTCGCGACGTCGTCGACGCGTTGTTGTTCACGAATACTCATCGACTTTGTCTTCTTCTTCTGTTTCTTTAACGAGGACGAAGTATTCGCGACGAAAGGAAAAACAACCTCGTCCTTGTTACTCTCGTCGTCGCCGCGCGTAATCTCTTCAAACTTCCTCTTTTTCTTCTTCGTCGTCATCAAATCCTCTTCTTTTAATAAACTCTTTTGTTTCTCATTCGTCGTCGGTTTCAACGCATTCGGCGACGGTTTAAACGGGAACACGGAGATGAAATCATCGTTTTCGTCGTTTTCATTGGTATTAGTAGTACTCCTCGTCTTAGTCGTAAACAAAGGTGAATTGAAAAAGGTTTTTAAATCCGCAATCGGTTTGTTCTTGCGGTTCCCCAGCACCATCTCTCAAAGATTACTCTCTCTCTCTCTGCTTCCTTTATCTCGACGATGCGATACTGACGATAACGAGAGCGAGAACAATAATAACAACAAAGAAAGAAAGACTCTAACTCTCTCTCTCGCGTCGTGTCTGTTGTTCTTTTATGTACAGAGTATGGTAGTGTAGATGTCTAATTTTTGTGAGAGATTTTGTCTCTTTTTGTCTCTTTTCTTTCCCCTTAATTTTTAAGGAAAAAATCGAACACAAGAACAGACTGAAAAAGAACAAAACGCCTTTTCTTTTCTCTGCCGGGTGTGGCAAAGAAAAGGAATACACTAATAATGAGGAAGAAGCGCTCCGGCGCGCAGAAGAGGAAGAAGAAAAAGAGGAGAGAAAAAGCTGTGGCGGAGGCTCTGGCGGATGTGGAGCGGTTGAAGCTTGGTCCGACCGAGTTGTGGACGGGATTGGTGTTGCACCACAAGGATGTTTTCGTCTCGCATGTGATTTCGAAATTGAATGGGACAGATCGGTTTTTCTTTTCGAGGGTGAATACAGAGAGTCGGGGGGTGCTTGCGTACGCCGGGGTAAAGGTATCGGGATTACGTGTGAATGTTCACGAATGTACATCCATTTCGACGTTGGAATGGGCGTGGAATCACATGCCCTGGGGAAAGAAAGATGATAGAGGAAGAGTGATGGATCAAGCCTGGTTTTGTTGGCAAGTTGCTGCAACGAACAAACTCGAGTTCCTCAAGTGGGCGAGAGAAGTGAAACAGTGCGAGTGGGATGAATGGACGATTAAGATGGCAGCAGCTATAGGTAATCTCGAGATGCTGAAGTACTGCTTCTCGAATGGTTGCCCGTGTGATGAAGAAAAGTCGTGTAAACAAGCTGCTCTTAAAGGACACCTCGACTGTCTTCGATTTCTTTTCGACCAAGTGGAACCTTCGCGAGAGACGGAAGAAGATGCGGCACATCAGGCAGCAGGAAAGGGTCACACAGACATCTTGAAATATTTCGTTGAAGAAAGAAAGATACCTGATGTGTTAAAGAGCGACTGCATGTGCAACGCTGCATTGTATGGCCGACTCGATTGTCTCAAATACTTAGTCGAAGAGGCGAAAGTGCCTTTTAACGACTGGCAAGACATCGCTTTGGCTCGGTTTCGCGAGCACACCGAGTGCGAAAACTACTTGCTCGAAAAAGGGTGCCCAGAACCAACAGACGAACAATACGCTGCGCTCATCGAGCAGTTTCAGAATATGCAATGAGAAGATAACTCGTTCTCAGATTAAAGAGAGAGAAAGAGAGAGAGACACTTTTCCTTTTCGCTTACATTTTCAACCGTACGAGTACGCGCTTCAGAGAAACAAACGCACATCGAGCAAAAACGAGAGATATTTTTAGCTCGATTTGGCGCCAAAAATGCGTTAGAAAAAAAGAATTGATCGATCCTATTTGCAATCACTTTCGTTAACTCTCTCGGGCGGAAAAGCAACAACAACAACGCTCGCAACAACCTCTCTCAGTGCGTGGAGTTTCGCTCCAAAAAAGAAACCGCCATTTCCGGGAACGTGGACGGGGAGAACACGTGGAACAATTTGGACCAAAACGTTCTGAGGAAAATCTTTGTAACGGGCGGATTCACGACCGCGATGCCCTCCTCGTGCGTGTGCAAATACTGGAGACAAATAGGAAAACCAATCGCACAAGAGTTGAATCCAGTTAAAATGAGGATTAAGAGGCAGTTAGATTTGGCGAGGTTTGGCGAGCAAAAAGAGCAAGAAAGCTCACGAAAATTTGTCATAATAGACAAGGAGGAAGAAATCACGCAAAAGAGACTGGACAACGCGCTTCTGTTGCAGGAAGGTGAGGCACAAAGGAAATGCAAATTCAGGTATCAAAGGCGCAGGTACGGAGGACATTATAACTTGTTCAACATTCGGAATTCAGTCGCGAGATTGTTACTTCCTCCGATAGACTCAAACGGAGGAAAGATGTCGACGAAAAAGTTATTGGACGAGAACTGGGGGCTTTGGGCGTTCGCCGCGAGATTGTTTCATCGCGAGGAACGAACCGGGATGAATAAGCTGTTGAGGGTGTACGTGAGCAGACAAATGGTGTATCGACGAAGAGCGCTCGCGGTTGGGTTCGAAGAACTCGGCATTCCGGCGAAATTTCTAGACTCGGCAAAGTACAGAAAGGTGCGAGAGTTCATCGAATACGGCGAGGGACACGTACTCGGCGCGAGGCGAAAGAAAAGAACGGTTCGAGTGCAAAACGTCCTCGAAAGTATGTTTAACGTGTACAATCAAGGACAAGGGGAGGCGCGCATAGCGGAAAGCGTCCTGCGTTTCAACGAAGTAAAAGCGGCTGTTTTACGCGAGCTCAAAAGTTTTGAAGACGACAAAGCGCTCGGGGATCGAGCTTTTAAGATGCATTTCGCTCCGAAAGAAGAGAAAAAGAAAACGGTTTTGGCGACAAAGAAGGCAAAGACGACGAAAAAGGAAAAAATGGCAAAAACCAAGGCAAAGAAACGCAAAACCATCAAGGATGAAGAAGAGGCAGACAAAGAAGAACCCGTCGCGAAGAAGATGAAAATTAAGAAGGAAGAGGAAGTTGTTGAAGAAGATTCATCAGCCCCCAAGATTTTTGGGAAGACGAAAAGCAAGAGGGTTGTTAAGAAGGACAAAACTCTCGGCTCTTCTGAGGCTTTGCCGCTGAAAAAAGTCGTCGTTCCCGCGCCGGACGCGAAACCAACTTTGACGTCGTTGCCGGAAACGACGCGAAGGTCATCGCGAGCGAGAAAGCCGAGCACGAAGTTTTCCGCAGCAGCTGCAGTGGCAAAAGCGGCCGAAATGAAGAAGGCGACGGGAAAAGGTAATAAGAAAAGGTGTAATGTGATGTAAAGAGCGGTAGAGAAGAACTTGTGATAAACACGTACTGATGTATACATTTGATTATTTGGTAAATTTTCAAGATATTTTCCTCAACACAAAAGCTTCATAAAATCTCTCATCTCGGACGATCTTTTAAGAAGAAACAGAGAGAGTTGAAGAGAGCAAGACAGAGACAGAGATACCGAGCAAAGCGCTCTTTTCAGAGCAGCAGCACACTCCATTTGCTGAGATATACGCACAAACACGCAAATACTCTTCTTTTAAACGCTAAACATCTCTTCACACATCATCATTAATCCGAAGCGTCAGAGATACGATTTTTGCTCAAATCATCATCGTAAGTGTACCTGTTTAGAGAGCTAAAAAGGAAAATGAGAACGAGTTTCGCTTTCAACAAAGTTGCTGTTTCTGGGACGACGACGATTAAGACGACGAGAAGGAGTAGTATTCGATGTTGTTCGAATAATAGTGCGAGTAGTAGTAATAACAACAACAACAACGAAAATGAGGAGTTTGAGAAGATCAAGAAGACGAGTAGTACTAGCGGTAACAACAACAACGAAGACAATAAAAAGAAAAGGTCGTACTCGTACGCTTTGGTGACGAAACGGACGCCACCGAGAAAAGATTTAGGGACGTTCCGTTTAGCGGACGATCAGATGGCGTGCGGCGTGAGAGTGGACTTGAACGAATCCACGTTTGTGATTTCTCGCGTGACGAAAACGTACACGCTGAAATACGGAAGGTACGTGGAAGACGAGAAAAGAAGAGTGGAAGTGGAAAGTTTGGAGAGGAGTTTATTGAACAGACAGTTAGGGGACGTGTTCAAGAGGAGTTGATAGAAGACGATCTTTTATCATCGTTTTCTTTTCTCTCGCGCGAAAGCGCCGCCCGTTGTACATCATAAAAAGTATACACATACTACTGTAATAACTTTTGCTGCTATGATTTCGTCTTCTTCAACGACTCAAGCACTTCTTTCGCCGCTCTGACGCCAGTTTCGAACGCGCCTTGTAAGCACGGATTCACCGACGCGTTCGTGCCTTCGCCGCAAAAGAATAAACAGTCGGACCATTCCGATTTTGCCAAAAGTTCTCGAGTCCTTCGATCGCATCCGACGCTCGGGTGCGTGTACGAACCGCCGGCGAACTTATCCTCGGACCACGCTTTCGTCTCGGACGTTTTCAAGTGCTTTTCGCGTATTCGATCGAATTCTTTTCTTCCATCGTCGTCGTTTGTGATGCGCATCGTAATCCAGACGAATTGCTTGAACGCCATCTCTATTCGTTTCTTTGGGTTGATTTTCGCCATCGCGTTCGCCCGGTCGCCGGTGACGAAGAACGTGATTACGAACCGAACTTCTTCTTTTTTACTTTCTTCTTCGTCATTATTATTATTATTATTATCGTCGTCGTCTGAATCGTTAATCGTCTTCTCTTTATCGCTCACGACCCAAAACTCCGGAAACGGCGCCGGGTGGTCGCATATGACGTTGAACAAATTCTCTTGCGGCCAAAACTTCTCGTTAAATCCCAACAAAACTTTCACCGCGTTGCCCATTTTCACGGCGCGTAAAGCTTTTTGTTTCTCCTCGCTCAAAGGTGGGTGAAACGTCACTCTCGAGAGCTGCGTTTTCGGCGGCGACGACGATTCAGACGACGGAGAAGTACTACTAGAAGTACTCGTAGGAGTTTTGGGATTCTTTTTGTCGTCTGAATCGTCGTCGTCTGTGGGTCTGTATATCGGCAACGGTAACGAAACCACCACTTTCTTGGCGTACAACGTCTTTTTTTCAGACGTCGTCGTCGTCGTTCTTCCGGTGACTTTGATCAAATTCCGTTCGTCTTCTTTTTCGACCGTTTTCACCTCCCAGTTCAGCCGCACGTCGATGTTAACAACGTCGCTATTATTACTATTACTATTACTATTACTATTACTATTCCTTTCCCTACGACGAACATCATCATTTTCATCATCATCATTTTCATCGACGACGCCTTTAATGAGTCTCTTTTTTGTTCTACTTTTTCTCGTAGTAAACGCGTTCAAAAACGCGCGTCGAAATAACTCGTTAAACCCTCCGTTCATGACTAAATATTGCTCTCCGTTTTCCCACCGCTCTTTTTCAATCATAATCTCTCTCATCCCGATATCTCGCAAACTCGCTCCGAAATCAGTCGCGTAAATCAACTCCGCCACGCGTATCTCTCGTTCCGTGCATTTTTGCACGTCTCTGAGCCACTCTAACGCGGAGAGCGACGACATTTCGTCGTCCTCTGAATCGTCGTCGTGAGTGGTAGTAGTCGTAGTAGTACTCGTCTTCGATACGCCCGGGAGTCGATCGAACAGTTGGTGGATTTTCCACACGTCTTTATCGTTCTTCTCGCATTCGTCGCCGTCGCGCAGCAACAAAATCGATTTTGAGAAAGAATATAATGGTGCCTCCTTTTGGATCGATGATGAATAGTTTTCCTTTTCCTCCTTCTCTTCCTTGTTAGTAGTATTCATCGCGTATCGATCCGGCCACTCGAACGCGCTGAACTGCAATTTCGGCTTTGCTTTTTTCTCATCTATCTCCTCCAAATCCTCCTCTCTCCTCATCGTCGTTTCTATTAAATCCTTCACCGGATTCTTAATCTCACCGTGCACGAACTCCGCGCCTAACTCCACCGGCCATTTCGCGATTTTGTTCGTCTGTTTGCACCTCCCGCCGACGGTCGCGTTCCCTTCCAAGAGTGCTATTTTTATTGCATTTTTCTCATCAAAATCATCATCATCGCCCAACGCGAAACAAATCTCCCTCGCGCACGAGAGTCCGGACATCCCGGCGCCAAGAATCAGGACATCAAATAAAACATCATCTGTTGTGTTCTTCGCTTTTGTTTTCTTCTCTTTTCGTCGCGCTCTCGTTTCATCAAAGTCGTCGTTTAATTTGCTTCCTTTTTGCCCCATTTGATTCATTTGTTAACTGTAATGTGTAATACCTTTTACGACTCCTCTTTCAGAGTAGTATAAGACAAATACAGACGTAATACGTCTCTCTCTCAAGTACTCGCGTGTTACGTAGTCGCTCTCCCTTTCAACACGCTCTTCTGTGAGTAGTATTCTCGTCTTTACTAAAGAGCATTGAGAGAGAGGAAATCTCTGAGGAAGTGTTTTATACCTCCCTTTACTCCTCTGAAAGAGAGTAGAGTGAGACAAATACAGACTTATTATATAAGAGTAAGGAATACGCACTTAAACCCTAAATAGGAGTAGAGTTACGGACTTACTCAGTGCTTAATCCTTACTCTTATTTAGGGTTTAAGTGTATAAGACTTACTCTTTTTCTTTTTTGATTGAACCTGTCACTTGTCACTTTTTAGCCGCTTTTTAGCTTCAGAATTTCTGTTATGCCTCCTCTTTACTACTCACGAGAATACTACGACCAGAGCGCGTTAAAAGAGAGAGAGACTGTATAAAAAGAAGCACACAGTGCTGTTCGTATTCGTATCGTCATTTTCAGAGAGAGAGTAAGCGTAAAAGAAGAGAGATTACGAAGAAGACATTGGAAATCCATTTTGGAAGATAAGACGGCGCCGTCGGAGAGAAAATTCATCTCGCAGAGAAGAAGAAGAACTCTTTGTTCAAGCTTTTAAGAAGACGCATTATAATAAAGACTACTTGTCTCTTTTGAAAAGAGAGGACTGAAGGATTTAAATAAACCGATCGATTGGTAGTATCGAGCGTTTTATATCGTGATGTCCTCAACAGCCTCGAAGGCGGATTTCTCGTTTCGAACGCAAAAAGGAGAGGAGGAAGACCTAGCAGTCGCCGCCGCGAAATCACCGTTTCAACGAGCGTCCTCTTCCTCTCCGGAAAAAAGGAGAGACAGGAAAACGAACGATTTCGACGACACGGACGAGGAGAGAAAAGGAGGCACGAATGATGACAGAACGACAGAAACAGTACATCGCGGTGACGAATACTTACACTGGGGTTTCTCGCAAGTCTTCGGCGAACGAGCGCCGAACGAGGAAGTGCAGGACGCGGACATCATCTCCGCGGTGGAGTTTGACCGAACGGGGGATTGGCTCGCGACTGGGGATCGCGGTGGGAGAGTTGTATTGTTTGAACGCGTGAGAGAAACGAAAAGGAAAGAAGAGAAACATCCCGAGGATGAGTTGGAGGACGTTTTGATGGAGGAGATGAGCTCGGAGATGCAATATAATAGGGACGATCAAGTCGGGGTTATGATTAATAATAAGAAGAAGAACAACGATAAGAGTACGAGCGAGAATACGAATAAAAACGGACATCATCATCAGTTAATAGCAGAGGAAGGAGGTAAACCAGAACAGGTTGAATTCCGATATTTGACGGAGTTTCAATCGCACGAACCCGAGTTTGATTATTTAAAGTCGTTGGAGATTGAAGAGAAAATCAACACGCTGAAATGGTGTCATCAAGGCGCCAACGAGGGGAGGTTTGTGCTGTCCACGAACGATAAGACGATCAAATTATGGAAAGTGTTCGAGAAAAGGGCGGAAGCAGTGAGCGGGTTTAATCGAGATTCGAACGATTCTATCAACACGACGATGACAACCGGAGGAGCGCATAATTGGGGCGGAAACGCGACGACGACTAGTAATAATAGAAACAACAACGAAAATAGAAACAATAAGGAAAACAACGCAACAGCAGGTGCAACGACATCGAACACTTCTTCGGAGACGTCGTATCGATTGAGAATCCCACGAGTTTTGAAAGGCGAGTTGGGGTTTAACGCGCGGTGTCGCCGATGCTACGCCAACGCGCACGCGTATCACATTAACTCGTTATCCGTCAACAGCGACGGAGAAACGTTCATATCCGCCGACGATTTGCGAGTGAATTTATGGCATCTAGAACGCGCGAACGGGTCGTTTAACATCGTCGACATCAAACCGGAAAACATGGAAGAGTTGACCGAAGTCATCACTTCGGCGTGTTTTCATCCGTCGCATTGTCAACACTTCGCGTATTCTTCGAGTAAAGGAACTATTAGGCTAGCGGATATGCGGATTAACGCGAGTTGTAACGCGGCGTCGAAATCGTTCGAGGAACCGGAACCGGTTGAAAAGAGGTCGTTCTTTTCGGAAATCATCGCGAGCGTCTCGGACGTGAAATTCAGCAAAGACGGTCGATACTTTCTCTCGAGAGATTATTTGACTTTGAAATTGTGGGACGTGAACATGGAGAAAGCACCGGTGGCGACGTTTAACGTGCACGATCACTTGCGACCGCGTTTGTGCGATTTATACGAAAAAGACTCCATCTTTGACAAGTTTCAGTGTTGCATTCGAGGCGACGGCAAACACGTCGCGAGCGGGTCCTATAACGCCAATTTGAGATGTTTCAACGTTTTTGAATCGGGAAGTGAAGGTACGACGACTGAAATCACGTCGAGAATGCCTCCCAGAAGAAGCGAGAGCGCGTTCGGCAACGGTGGCACCACTCGAGAAGATTTGTTCGTGGGTGGCGTGAAAACGCCGCCGAATTCGTTGGCAAACTCGCACCATCACCAAAATTTGAGCGACTTTTCGTCGAACATTTTACACGTCGCGTGGCATCCGGAAGAAGATATCTTGGCGTGCGGCGTTAGTAATAGCTTATATATATTTAACGCGTAATATGAATTGTTGTATAAACTTCTTCTTTCGTGATGTAATAATATAACAATAATAATAACTTTAATATAATAATGATAATAAGCATTTTTACAGCTACCGCACTAGTACTGTGCGATTACCTCGTTGCAAATAAATAAATTTTACTACACGAGCTGCGAACTCCTCGTCGGAATTCTAAAGAATACATTCAACGGCGGCATTGGTCTCGGGTCGAACAAGTAATCCACCTTCGGCGGCGCGTCTTTAAGCGCCTCTTCTAATTCCAAATCAACCTCTTCCGGTTGGGCGTTCATTTCCCCGCTCGCTTTCTTCGCCTCGGCGGCGAGTTGCGCTTCGATTCGAGCGTTCTTTTCTTCTTGGATGGCTCTTCGCACGTCGTCCGGAAAGATGGCCGGATGACGTAAGAGCCACAAGAGGCC
>Ga0115000_10003968_pt1 | contig 12211 bp, 6 predicted proteins | sample ArcticOcean_MG_C_6_FD_89690 | JGI IMG/M metagenome (GOLD analysis project Ga0115000, IMG submission 89690) | Marine microbial communities from western Arctic Ocean - ArcticOcean_MG_CB8_128 | ecosystem: Environmental > Aquatic > Marine > Oceanic | place: Arctic Ocean: Canada Basin | collected... | reverse complement strand
TGGAAAGGTGAGTCCGGGCTGAACTGAAGACCCAAAGCAAATCCCTTCATCTCGCTCCAGTGCTTAGCATAGTCGGTAAAGTTCTTGGCATTTGCGTACTGGCCATTTGAGATCTTCGCAATATCGTCCGTCACATCATTGACATAATGTATAACGGTTGCAGCTATACATTTTTCAACAGCTAAAGCTGCCGCTTTCGCCTGAGCAGTAACGACTGCTGCCTGAGCGGTGCTGAGAGTGCCAGCGACTGTAGCCTCGCTCAATACATGCCGGCCGAGCAAGAATGCATCAAACGCCTCTTTTGAAAGGTTGGTGTCCCCTATTCCATCACCATTAGCATCTTTACGATCTCGCTTTGCACAGTTTTGAGATAGAGCCAAGTTGACTTCCGATCGCACGTCAATACTTCCATCAGAGTTTGCATCGTTATACCCATTTGCCCAGCCAGTTCTTGACGCCATAAATCCTGTGCCAGGAGTCTTGCCTACAGCCTCATCATCCGTGAAATCATTGTTATTACGAGCCGCGCCGTAGTATCCAAAAGCCTCATCCCAATTATGCTCTCCGCCAGCATAAGCCTTAGTGCCTTCTTGAGTAAGCTGGTTGGCGAAATCAGCTTTTAGATAGTCATTGCTCAATTGAGAAAAGTTTACCGCACCTAAAAGAAATTTCTGCAGTAGCTGGCGTAGGTTTCGACCATTTGCATCGACCTCCGTTCCCTCTGCAAGCTCAATAGTAGCTGGGCCGTCTGGAGTAGGTACCGAAAAGGAAGTTCCATCCGTGGACTCGACTGCTAGTCTATTTATCAGATGATTCACCAACTCAATAGGTAGCGGAGTGGAATCCATCCCTTCCGCCCAGCCAAAGAACTCGTCATTGATTAATTTGGTGGTTTCACCACCACCTGCGCCGTTGCCTCCAGCAATCTTACCATTGAGGTTTTTGCCAGTGCTGACGTCTCCAAACGTGGGCCCAGGAATAACAGTTTCGCCGCTGATGGTATAGCCGTGTGCTACTGAATCAACAGCCTTGTCATTACCGGTGACGTAAAGATCCATGGAAGCAGTTACCGCAGCGACGGTTTGCCCAGCATCTTCCGTAATCCCTTCCGCGGTCCTAACCAAACCTAATATAAGCAACTGACGTGCAGTTTGACCTGTATAACTTACTGAATCCGCCGCAGAGCTATCAAATGCACTGATAAACGGTCCGTAAACTGTTGGGATTGCCGTGTCGCAAGCGTCACCAGTACCGTCGCCGTCTTTGTCGGCTTGGGTAGTATTTGCTGTGGCAGGACAGTTATCAGCATTATCCCCCACGCCGTCGCTATCTGAGTCTTTAGTTTCAGCGGCGTTTGTTGCAAATGCATCTGTCGCGTTTGCTACACCGTCTCCGTCCGAATCCTTGGACATGTAACTATCACCACCGCAACCGGATAGCATTAGAACCGCACAAGCTACTAATCCCAGCGACCGATTGACAGCGCGGGTATTGATCTTGGCCTCAAAAATCTCTTTTAAAATGTACATAATCACACCTATCTTTTTTTCGTAGCGTTCGACAAAATTATGTCGATATCAAAATTTTTTGGTCGCGAGACCGGATTTTTAGTCGGTTGTTATGCGTATGGGAAGGAGATTAAACGAATCCCGAATATGAAATTTCCTTTGTTCAGGTTCGCCACACGTAAAAGCTGAAGCTTTTCTCGCACGCTTACAATCGAGGAGTAAATTTTAACGTTAATACTAACACGAATGCAAATCATTCTTATTAAGATTATTTGTCAAGTCAATCCAAAAAGACCGCTTAACTCAATGACAGCATATTTGCTCACTACGTAAGCGAGCGTTGAGTCTGCAAGATGCTCCAGCAACACGGATTCACGCTCTCACACAAGCGAAATAGTGGGCTTAGAGCTATATGTGAAGTATTGAAATATCGAAGTGGTAGCTACGGGTGGACTTGAACCACCGACCCCAGCATTATGAATGCTGTGCTCTAACCAGCTGAGCTACGTAGCCACGGTCCCCGACCGGCTTATCGGGGGAGACGAATTGTCCTTACACCATCCTTTCTTGTCAATCCGCTAACGAAGCAATCTTCGCTTTTCGCCATCCTCTGAGGTCATTGAGCAAAAAAATTGCCTGCAAACTGTCTAATTCGTTGATTTTCAACACCCGTTCAGCCAATGCGCCTTGATTAAGCAACTGCCCTCGCAAAGTTCCTGGCAACAATCCACAGCTTACCGGCGGGGTAAAAAGTTGGTCTTCAAGGCGATAAACAACATTCGCAATGTCCGACTCTGTAACCTCCTCGGCTTGATTAAACATCATCGGCTCAACGCCTTCCGGCACCTCACTGCGCGCTCGCTCATAGGCGCTTCGATCTGTAGTTTTGTGCTGTAGCAGTGGATCATCTGCTTGAATTGGTGTCTTACACAGCGCTATTAACTGCTCTGGTAACTGATCCTGAGCCTCCATAGTAGGCATTTCCTGATTCAACGCTCTGCCAGCAAAACGTTGACATGCGACGGTAAAGGCACCGGCACCACTTAGGGTCAGCCTCACCCGTTGAGGGCCGTGAACTTCAACCTTCTTTACAGCAGCCTCCAAACTGGATTTGGCCTCTGTCTCAACAAAGGCAATACCAAAGAAGTTGGCGCTGTCCTGCATTCTGCTTAGGTGTTGCTCAAGCAAGCTAAAACCTGTCTCTGGGTCCCAGCCTAATGTTTCAAACAATGCAAAATCTTCCGCTGTTTTCACGTTGTTTAATATACGGGTCTTTGCCAGTACTTCGGCATATTCTTCCTCCGCCACGGAGTCCCAGACAATGCCTCCACCAGCACCGTAGGTTGCCTGACCGGTTTGTTGATCTATCCATGTTGTACGTATGGCGATGCTGAACTGCGCTTGGCGCTTGGGAGCAATGTAGCCAATGGCACCGGTGTAAATTTCCCGTGGGGTTTTTTCTCGCTGCGCGATGCTCGACATAGCCGCGCGTTTGGGTGCGCCGGTAATAGAGGCCGCGGGGAATAATTGCTTAAAAATTTCAGTCACCGAAGCATCGGTTTCAGCCTCAATACTTGAGGTCATTTGCCAAACTGTGGGGTAGCGCTCTAGCGCAAACAATTCACTGACTTTAACGCTGCCCGGCCTGGCCACCCTGCCTAGATCATTTCTGACCATGTCTGTAATCATTAAATTTTCAGCTTGGTTCTTTTTTGAATCGGCTAGCCAAGTTTGCTGCGCTTTATCTGCTTGATCATTTTGCCCACGCTGGGCGGTGCCCTTCATTGGTCTTGAAATGAGTCGCTGATTATCTAGATGAAAGAACAACTCTGGAGAGCCAGAGGCGATGACAAATTCGTCAGTTTCGATATACGCACCTTGAGGTGCTTCTAAACCGATGCTCTGAAAGTGTTCCCAAGGGCTGCTGACGCCGCCGCGTAAGCGCAAAGTATGATTGATTTGATAAACGTCTCCGGCTGCAATCTGCGCTCTAATCCTTTCAATGTCTTGCCAATAATCCGCATGCTGAGTATCTAAACACCAGACTTCAGCACTTAGGCTTAAAGGTGCTTCCGGTTAGTAGATATCTGAATCAGCAAAGAGGCCGAAATAGACTAATGGCAGCTTCCCGGGCTTATGTGTAGTTAAAGAAGGATCAAAACCACTGGCGGCTTCATAACTGACAAACCCTACAGCGATCAAATTTTCAGCATTTACTCGTTGTTCCACCGCCTTAAGCATTGGTTCAACTTCGTCTAAAGTCGTCGCAAGCAAAACATCCACAGGGTTGTTGTAGGATCGCCACTGAGCGGAAACGGGGTTATATAGAAGGCAACGTTTGATCATAATTAGGGGTTGCCGCACCATCGAAGCTAAAATTTGAGACGCAAGTTTATTCCTTTCATCAACACATTCCAGCCTAAAGCCAGTTCTGTCTAGAAAAAAATTTGTTAAAGGCGAGAGCTGCCCAGGAGTGACCGTAGCGCATTAGGGTAGAAAAACTCACCTTCATCGTGAACTACCCTCGTGGAACGAAATCCAAGACTTCTCTAATCTACCGCTTCAAATAAAGGATATCGATTTAATGAAGTTCAGTTGTACTAGCATATCAAAGAACGCCGCCTCTACGGTTTGTGTCGCCCTGCTTTCCACCCTGCTTGCCACCCAGTCTTTTGGCGCGCTAGCCGATGCTAACAATGAGGTGCCCAACAGCAATGATGCAAAAATTGAGGAGGTGCTTGTACTAGCCAATCACCTGCCTACAAATGCTAACAACGTAGGCAGCAGTATTAGCAGCATCAACACGAGCGATTTTGCGCGCCAAGCTACCTTTGATGTCAGCCAACTACTGCGCACAATACCCAACATGTCAGTTAACCGTGCAGGGCCACTTGGCGCATTAACTCAAGTCAGAATTCGCGGTGCCGAGGCGAATCACACGCTGGTATTAATAGATGGCGTTGAGGTTAACGATGTAGGTAATGGTTCGGAATTCAACTTCGCTCATTTAGCTGGGGCTGACATTAGCCGCATTGAAGTTTTGCGCGGTCCACAAAGCGCTCGCTTTGGCGCCGATACTATTGGCGGCGTCATTGGCATATTCACTAACCAAGCAATCCAACCTGGTGTAAAGACCAACGTAAACCTTGAGTCCGGAAGTTTCAAAACTCGCTACGGCAGTGCGGGCGTATCCGTCGCGCAGCCCCAGGGCGAAAACCTTTGGACTAGCCAACTCAACGTTAGCAGGATGATCAGCGATGGTTACAGCGCATCAACGCTTGGTAACGAGAATGATGGTTTTGAAGATTCTAGTGCGCGCGGTTCACTTGGCTACCGATGGGGCGACGCAAGCCTTGTTAAGATAACTTTAAGTCAGACAGAATTAGATACCCAAGGTGACGAGCAAGACTTCGACTTTCCATCTACCGCAACCCAGGGCTTGGTCATTGATGCAGATCAAAACAACGCCTCTAAGCAGCGATTTGCCAACCTTCTTTTGCAAACCGAATATTTTGGTTGGCAGCAACAGATGAACATTAGCGAAAGCAAAAACCGCTCTAGATTCTTTGACACCGGCACTTTAGTCAGTGGTCTCAACGGCGAGCGCAATAAGGTGGACCTGCAAACCAGCAAGCTTGTCCAAGTTGGTGACTTAACCCATTCATTGCTGATTGGTGCTCAATATGAAGGCCGCGAATTTGAAAACATTTATCCAACCATTGGCGGCGCTAATTATAAAGCCAAAGATCGCCAACAAAGTCTGGCAGGGGAATATGTATTGCAAACCCCTAGCCGATCTATTGCTCTGAGCGTTAGAGCCGACGACAACCAACGCTTTGATAACGCCACCACATCTAGAGTGACACTCAGTCAAAATCTGCCGCAAAACTTCCGCCTGCATAGCAGCTGGGGCCAAGGTATAGTTAACCCTACGTTCTTTGAGTTGTTCGGCTTCACCCCCAATAGCTTTACTGGCAATCCAAACCTACAGCCTGAAGAATCTACAAGCTGGGACTTGGGCTTATCTGGCAGTCTTTTGAGTGAACGTGTTGATTTCGACCTCACCTACTTCTCTGCAGACCTAACCAATGAAATTGAAACCGTATTCGATATGACTACTTTCACTTCATCGCCTGCAAATCAGGCTGGCAATAGCCAGCGCCACGGTTGGGAAATGAGCATGGGCGCTGGGATTAACGAGCAACTGTCACTCGCCGCTCATTGGAACTTTTTGCACAGCCGCGACCCTGATGCACGCGAGGAAGTTAGACGCCCAGAGCAAAGCGGTAGCGTCAGCCTTCACTACGTGACCACTAATGATCAAGGCCGCCTAAGCTTGCAGGTATTGCACAACGGCAAAGCCCAAGACAGCGAATTTATCTTTAGCACGACCCAAGACAGAGTCACTCTGGCCGGCTACACGCTAGTTAACCTGACCGCAAGCTATGATCTGAAACCAAACGTCACACTATACCTACGCGGCGAGAACCTTTTGGATGACGACTACCAAGAAGTGTTTGGCTACCAGGCTCCAGGCATTGGCGTTTACGCAGGTTTGAAGGCTAGATTCTAAATTTCAGCCCTTGAGGCAAACTGCTAAACCTCTGAAGAATGCATTTCTTCTTCAGAGGTTGTGGCGCTTAGTAGCCAATTAGCTATCATGACGTTTACCCAATAATTGAGAAATGCCGATATGCGCATCGCTACTTGGAACGTAAATGGTCTCCGCGCCCGCTTGGAATATATCACTAAGTGGTTAGAAGACAGACAACCTGATGTGGTTGGTTTCCAAGAATTGAAAACTCCAGATGACGTATTCCCCATAGATCACTTCAAAGAACTCGGCTACGAGGCCCTGGTGCACGGGCAAAAGAGCTGGAATGGCGTGGCCATTCTTAGCAAGCACCCGGCAGAACTGGTGCATACCGGCTTGGAAGACCAAGGCGAAGTAGGCTCACGTCTAATTACCGCTGACATTGATGGCAAATTTGAATTCACAACCGTGTATTGCCCCAACGGTAAAAACCTTGAACATGCAGATTACGCGGGCAAGCTGGGTTGGTACGACAGCCTGAATAAGCAATGGCAGTCAGGCAAAAAAGGCCCACGCATTATCTGTGGCGATTTCAATATCGTGCCAGAGCCCATTGATGGATGGAAAGGCGAGGCGGCGGATGGCGGCATTTTCCACACCAAGGAAGAAAGAGCTCGCCTACAATCACTTATGGACACTGGGCTTACAGATTTGTACCGCCATTTTTATCCAGAAGAGCAGGCGTTCACCTGGTGGGATTATCGCGGTGGTTCGTTCCATCGAAAGCGCGGATTGCGCATCGACTTTATTTTGGCCACTGAAGGCGTCGACGCGCTGACCAAAGACGTTGTGATAGACCGAGATTATCGAAGAAAGATCGAAGAGTTGACACCATCGGACCATGCACCTGTCTACGCAGACATCGACTTGTAGGCACTGACCTATCTCCCCCAACTCGCAGGCATAAGGCGGTTTGAGAAGGTTTAATCATCTGGGCAAAATATTGCCCGGATGCTGCGCAATTTCATCGCGTTGTATTTGCATTGACTAAACCGTCGCTCTTTTACTCATAATTCACCACCAAATTGCTTTAAAACTCCTAGCAGGCGGTCCGAACGCCATATTTCGCGTGAGCTTTACCCCATTCGGTGGTAACGTACGCGATTCGGAATCCAGCCAAAATAAAAACCTTATATTTTTCAATGGCTTAACAAGATCAATCCTACGAATCAGGACCACCTTAGAGAGAACAAATGAAAGACCTGACACGCTATCGCAATATCGGCATTTTCGCCCACGTGGACGCTGGCAAAACCACGACTACAGAACGGATTCTTAAGCTGACAGGCAAGATCCATAAAATTGGTGAAGTGCATGACGGCGCTGCCACCACTGACTTCATGGAACAAGAACAAGAACGCGGAATTACCATTCAATCCGCAGCGACAAGTTGTACTTGGGACGACCACAGACTCAACATCATCGACACACCTGGACACGTTGACTTCACCATTGAAGTTTACCGTTCACTGAAAGTACTCGATGGCGGCGTTGGTGTTTTTTGCGGATCTGGTGGTGTTGAACCACAATCAGAAACCAACTGGCGTTATGCTAACGAATCTGAAGTTGCACGACTGATCTTCGTAAACAAGCTAGACCGCCTTGGCGCAGACTTCTACAGAGTTGTAGATCAAGTGCGCAAGGTATTGGGCGCAAACGCTTTGGTTATGGCACTGCCTATTGGTGAAGAAGACGGCTTTAACGGCGTTGTTGATTTGATGACTGAAAAGTCTTGGATTTGGGACGACTCCAACGATCCAGAAGCTTATGTAATTGGTGACATTCCTGACGACATGAGAGAAAAAGCAGCAGAATTCCGTGAAGCATTGGTAGAAACTGCGCTAGAGCAAGACGATGACTTAATGGAAGCTTACTTAGAAGGTAACGAGCCTTCTATTGATGATCTTAAGCGTTGCATCCGTAAGGGAACCATTGCACTGGACTTCTTCCCAACATTTTGTGGGTCTGCGTTCAAGAACAAAGGCGTGCAAAACGTCCTTAACGCGGTTGTAGATTATCTACCTAACCCAATGGAAGTTGAGCCTCAGCCAGAAGTTGACTTGGAAGGTAACGAAACAGGCAGCTTCGCTATTGTTGATGCAGACGGCCCGCTACGCGCACTTGCATTCAAAATTATGGATGACCGTTACGGCGCGCTAACCTTTACGCGTATCTACTCAGGCAGCTTGAAAAAAGGCGACACCGTTCTGAACACCTTTACAGGTAAGAGCGAGCGTATTGGCCGAATCGTAGAGATGCACGCTGACTCAAGAGAAGAGTTAGATGTTGCGCAAGCAGGCGATATTGTTGCGCTGCTCGGCATGAAGAACACGCAAACTGGCCACACCTTATGTGACCCAGTTAACCCAGCAACACTAGAGCCTATGGTCTTCCCAGATCCAGTGATCTCCGTTGCTATTTCGCCACGCGACAAAGCCGGGGCTGAAAAGATGGGTATTGCTCTGTCTAAGATGATTGCAGAAGATCCTTCTTTCTACGTTGAAACAGATGAAGAATCTGGTGAAACCATCATGCGCGGCATGGGTGAATTGCACTTAGACATTAAGGTCGACATCCTCAGACGTACTCACGGCATTGATGTTGATGTAGGTAAGCCACAGGTTGCTTATCGCGAAACCATCACTAAGCGTATTGAAGACACTTATACCCACAAGAAGCAAACTGGTGGTTCTGGTCAGTTCGCTAAGATTGACTACACCATTGAGCCAGGCGAAGTGGGCAGCGGTTACGAGTTCGAATCTAAGGTAACTGGTGGTAACGTACCTCGTGAATTCTGGCCTGCTGTTGAGAAAGCGTTCAGAGTTTCAATGGATGAAGGTACTTTAGCCGGCTACCCACTCTTAGACGTCAAAGTCATATTGACTGACGGTAGCTTCCACGCTGTTGATTCCTCTGCAATTGCATATGAATTAGCCGCTAAAGCAGCGTACAGACAGTCAATTCCTAAAGCTGTTCCACAGTTGTTAGAGCCAGTGATGAAGGTAGACGTATTTACCCCAGACGATCACGTAGGTGACGTAATTGGTGACTTGAACCGTCGACGCGGCATGATCAAGTCTCAAGAAGCGGGTATTACAGGCGTACGCGTTAAGGCAGACTGCCCATTATCCGAAATGTTCGGTTACATCGGCGACCTACGCACAATGACTTCTGGACGTGGTCAGTTCTCTATGGAGTTCTCGCACTACGCACCTTGCCCATCGAATGTAGCAGACCAGGTAGTACAAGAAGTGAAGGAGCGTAAAGCAGCCAAATAATATCGGCAGCTTAACCGCTTAGTAAGAACGGCATTCGGGTTTACCCAAATGCCGTTTTTTTTCGCCTGAAATTTGAGCAGGCTAAGGTCAGTGCGTTGTTATAAAAAGGGGCTGGAGAAATACACTGCCAATTACAGTGCTAAGGAGACTCGATAACTTGTAAATATGTTTTTCATGGAGAACTTAAAGCCGCAAGCACCCGCGCAGCTTTGCTGCGTCCGAGTGCTATGCCTTGTTAGTTTGATGGTTTAACGAGACCGGAAACATAAAGAAGCTCCTCAATTAAAGCCCTGTAGCCCAATCTAACTAGCCGAATATCATTCCTGCGACAGTTATATTTAACTATGTGTGCAGATAAGTTACCTAACTCGGAAAAATCATCGATATCTTTCTTTACGTCTGACGATAATTTTATTTCCTATTTTGACTTGGCATGATTGATCAGTGCTTTTAGGTTTTGATAATTACCTTCTGCATCCTGCACTTGATTTTCAATGCCTACAGACTCAAAACATTAAATAAGTAGTATTTCTGATAATCAGCGCATCATGAGGGCGCAGCAATCAAAAAGGTTATTTTCGTAAGCTGTATTAATTTGCTGAACAACTTTTAAAAGATATAGCCTATTTGCTTCCTTCAAGAGAATTTCTGGAAGAAGTGGTTCGTCAGAAATTATTTCTTCACTTTCCGACAAGTCTGGGAAGGCAACGCGCAGAGCTGCAGCCCTTTTTACAGAAAGTTTAAATAGATCCTCTTTACTACCATTCACAAATGTAGGAGATTTCTTAGTTTTTCTTTTTAGTCGTGCTCCATTTCGCTTGGCGTAGCCTAGCTCTACCAAAATGGCTGACATATCGGCTACCGTGAACTCTGCTTGTTCTTTATTTTCTAGAAAATAGAAAGCCAAGTGCTCAATCTTTTTAAGCTCAGTTTTATTGAGCCCAATTTGCCTGGCTTACGAATTGCTCAACTTTCACGAGTTACCCTTATTGTAATTCTGCTTTAGGCATATCATGTTCTAGATAATTTATGCCGCTGACAGGTACCTCAATATCTTCTGGCTCGTCGATATCTACGCAGCATTTAACTTTTGCAGTGTCCCTCATGCTTTGCTCAAGCGCTTTAGGTATTTTCTGACCTACACTTCGATAACAAGTGAGAGCATGACCCAGATTCGCTTTCTCGACGACAATCACTTGTTTTAGGTAATAGATGAAAATGAGATTACGTTCATAATTTGTTTTGTGGTCACAGCGATCATAAAACTCTTTTAGGGTTGGATTGTCCTCACTATCAGAGAGATCCAGGTTTTTAGCGATGCCCGGTGCCTTTTTCAGTTTGGAAAAATTTCCAGATGAAGGTGCTGCTTTTTTGGGTTTACCTTTCTTCGCTGGAGTTGTTGTAGCTGTAGACTTTTTTACTGGTGTAGAAGTTGCGGGAGGAGGCGAAGTAAGCCTCCCCTTAAAATCATCGTAGATATTTTTCGCGAATTCTTCTGTTCCTTCTATTTCAAGAGTACCCGATGTTTGGTCTATTTTTAATTTTGTAGTCATTGCTGCTCCTTCTTGAGTATACCGATGTTTGTAAACCCAACGCCTTGCTTTGAGGCGACCAAACCAACGTGTAGGCAGGCCTAGCGGAGCGCGTAGTCCTCTGAGCTAACAGAGAACTATGGATGCGTTTTGCACCCACTAGGATTCAGACAAGTGGAATGTTTTTTGCGCCAGACGGCATCCGATTAGAGAACCTAACCGGCGGGGATTTTTCTACTTATAGATGTCTAACAACTTCGAGTGAAGGAGCTAGAGCATAGTGATGTGAAAACAGCCGAAATTCATACCCATACATTTGAAGGAAACGCAGAGGCCGTTGCCAGCGTATTGTCGGCGGTGCTAACGTGGCCGCTGCTGACAACAACTGTTATCGCACGTCAAAACGTTCTGAGATTTAGCCGCCGCGTTGATATAAGTGCGTGGGACACAGCACATAAACAGCGCTTAACTCGAGACAAACAGGGCAACGAGTGAGTCGTGTTGACAGAACTTCAGCAAACAACTACGAGTCTAAAAAACCGGTTGGTCCGCAAGCGATCGCTTGCGAGTCCGAATTTAGATAACGCTTTTGCAGCGTTATACATTAAAGCGGAAGTGGAGCACGTCGCCGTCTGACAGTACGTACTCTTTGCCCTCTAAACGCCAACGGCCTGCATCTTTGGCACCAGACTCCCCACCTAAGGTAACGTAGTCTTCGAAGGCTATGCATTCTGCTCGAATAAAACCCTTTTCAAAATCAGTATGAATTACGCCGGCTGCTTGAGGTGCTTTGACACCGATAGGCACTGTCCATGAGCGTACTTCTTGCGGCCCTGCGGTAAAGTACTGGTGCAGCCCAAGCAACTTGTAGCCTGCGCGAATCACTCTATTTAGACCCGGTTCGGAAAGGCCTAATTCTTGCAGAAATTCAGCGCGCTCTTCGTCTTCTAGTTCGGCAATATCTGATTCAATTTTATTACTCACCACCACTACTTCTGCGTCTTCTGCATCTGCGATGCCACGCACAATATCAACCAACGGATTATTTTCTAATCCATCTTCAGCAACATTAGCGATATATAAAATGGGCTTGGCGGTAATGAAGTGGAACTCGTGCAGAGCCGCGTGTTCCTCTTCTGTGAACTCTACCGAGCGCACTGGATCGCCCGCCTCTAAAGCGACTTTAACCTTGTCTAACAGCAGTAGAGAGGCCCTGGCCTCTTTGTCTCCGGAACTGGCCACACGACTGACTCTATCATGTACTTTTTCCATAGTATCCAGATCAGCTAGGGCCAATTC
>Ga0115000_10003967_pt1 | contig 12211 bp, 8 predicted proteins | sample ArcticOcean_MG_C_6_FD_89690 | JGI IMG/M metagenome (GOLD analysis project Ga0115000, IMG submission 89690) | Marine microbial communities from western Arctic Ocean - ArcticOcean_MG_CB8_128 | ecosystem: Environmental > Aquatic > Marine > Oceanic | place: Arctic Ocean: Canada Basin | collected... | reverse complement strand
TTCAGATTATACGGGAGAATACCATTCCACGCGTCGGTGTAAGCGTATGTCTACGGGTGGTTTTGTGCCTTCTTTTGATTGTGAATTGCGTTTTTCTCGTACGCATAGACGATGGTATTCGCACGGGTGGCGTGAATACAGGTTTGGGTATTTGGACGAACGAGTCCCCTCCACCGCCACCGCCACCACATCCTTCTCGCCCCCCACCGCCACCCCCTCCCCCTCTCCCTCCTTTAAATTCTGGCACAATTTCTACCCAAACGAATGCAGAGTATAAAATAGTTACTTGGATTCCCTCAATCTTAGAAGGATATACAGGGGGGGACGACTGTTATGATATTATAATAAATGGCGAATGTACTTTAAATCCAAGTGATACAAGTTCTGGTTTTATTGATGTGGTTAAGCGTGAAGGTGTTTCACATAACGAAATTTATACGGATTGCTCTTACAGTACTTGTGACATTAGTCGGTGTGATTTGGAACCAACTGGAACGGCATATTCATCAGCAACTACTTTATCAAGAAACTGTGTTGTTGAAAAGTTGGTAAATAAACTGGGACAGGATGGGTGGATTGTGATGAATACAAATTTGGATGACGTAAGTACCGTGTCTTTCACGAGGACGAATTCCACAGTTTCTTCTTCACGCACACCAAGCCCAGTGGTATCTGGTACCGTCCCCTTACACGACGATACGTTTTATACCGCAGTCAGCATGTGTCTCGGTGAAGAGCCTTATTTTGGTTTGTGTGAAAATGAAGGTGTGAGTACCGGTTTTGGAACCATGCCCGCTTGGAATACGAGTTTAATTACGACAATGAAGGGACTCTTTCAGAATAATTATAATTTCAACGGTGATTTGAGCGCATGGATAACTTGATTAATATTAGGATCAACATCAGCATACATTTTCAATCCAAAAGAAGGTGACAAATGAGTTTTACGACCGTTACCAGAATTAACATTTCTGGTTAAAATAGTATTATCCATACGTCCACCCAACGTCTTTGTCTTCGTATAAAACAAATCCGTATCAAAATGTGGTGGATAGCCAACATTGATATGTGGCTGTGCACTAGAACCTGACCAACGCGTGCGAACTGAAGGCATGCGCGGTCTTAAAATTAACATACGAACCATACCACGATGATTGCTGGCCTTTTCGCTAATGTCTGGTACGGTAATACCAGTTAACAAAAAACTCATACGAGTGGAGTGGTAATAAAGCGAATCGGCGTATGGGTTTTCAGATAACAGATTTAACTGATCCAAACTATTATCCGGCCAATCCTTATGTGAGTGGTCAGGTGCACTACCAGCAATACCAGCAAGAGCAGAACTACCAAGAGTACCTATAGCAGTCAACTCACCATTAGGACCATATGCTGTATCAAGACCATCTGCTCCCAAACCAGACTTACGCATATCCTGCAATTCACTAGAAGCAGGATCATACAAACCACCAAGTGAATGAAAACCAGTATAGTTGGTATCATGAGTGTGAGTGCCATCGTCCACAGCTACTCTGACCGGTCTCCTCGGTCTGATTTCTGCGAGTGTCGTCGCCTTCGTGCTTGTATAACATATTATTACAAATTATTCGATCATCGCTAAAATCGCTCCGCGAGATGCTGCTATTACTATTATTATATTATTACTATGGTATTATTTGATGTTCTTCTTCTTGAAGTGGGTCCCTCGCCCTCGACCGTCCGGATGCCACGCTCCGGCTTCGCCGCCGTTCCACGTCGGGAACTGTCTTCGATTTCTGTTCCAATCTGTCGTAACAATCGTAGCGTCGTCGTCTTTGTCGTAGATTTTTTGTCGGTCTGCGAATACGTACGCGTTTTGAAACCCGCCGGTTTCTTGCACCTCGATGCGTTCGAGTTTCTTGTTCACGCCGACGTCTTCGACCGAGCGGCACAACGTCTCCGCCCATAAGTTGAATTTCGGCTCTAACGTTTGTCTCGGCGGGCCAATCCACGTGTTTTTCTTCCATTTGCCTTTCGCGCAAACGTCTCTGGTTTTTACGTAAAATCTTTGGCTTCCAAAGGGTCCGAAAGAGTCCGTCGGTGGATCTAGATAATCGCTGTACTGATGGACGATCGCCCAATTCGGAAGACAACACGGTTTCAATATCAGCTTTATAGCGTTCGCGTTCGCGTTGAACAACTCGCAGGCTTTAAAACTTAACGTGCCACACAAGTGAATGCCTAAGATGACAATTGGAGATTTCAATTGCCGCGTTTCTCCAAACACGTGAATCGACATCGATTGTATGCTATCGTAGGCTTTCAAATCGACTTTCCGAATCAGAAGCGGTATCGGGTACTTTGGGGTCCAGCTTCCAATGCCTCCTCCTCCTTCTCCTTCGTCTTCGCCATTCTCGTCGTCGTCTTCTGTACCTATACCAACGATGTGTGCGTTCGACATGCGGTTTTCTTTGGGTTTCGCCCCAAACTGCGGCCACTCTTTATCGATTAAATAAATTTTCCTCACCTTCTCCGGGTCCAACAACTCGCTCAAGAACATGCCCAGGTAACCGAACCCGCTGCACAAATCAACGATGGTAATCCGTCTGCCTTCGTTCTCTGGCTTTTCGAACTCTTCGTCGACAAACGCGAGCATTCTCGCAATTACCGGCGCTGACTCGTTAAACTCTTTCGCGACTCGATCGCCTTTCACCGTTCGCGTCCACACGGACAACGGGAAATCGACTTTCCACTTTTTGACAATCTCAGTCGCTTTATCCACCAAGTCCGGGTACATTTTCCCGACCGGCATGTGCTTCAGCTCATACTCGATGAATTCCGCCGTGTTTTGCTTGTGTAGATTGAGCCGCGCTTTCTTCTTCGTGCTTTTCTTTTCGCCGAAACTGCTCGTCGTGTTCGCGCTGCTGCTGTTGTTGTTTTTGTCTCTCATCCCGTTCTTGATGGTTTCCGTCAGAGACGAACTGATATCTTTCGCGCCAATGCATTTATCAAAGCTGTCGTTGCTCGGGAGATTTTCCACGGCATCGTCGAAAGAAGGAGGAGAAAGATCTTCATCCTCCCGTCTTCCCGAAATCGGAGAGGAGAACAGAGAGCACTGCCTCTTTGTAGAAGATGTCGTCGCGCCCATATCTACACTTTTTTATTTCCAAAAGAGGAGAAAGAAGTGACGAGAAAACAGTTTAAAACCTCTTATAAATAGCACATTTTATCAATCCCACGGCTCACGTTTGAACGCGAATCCGAGCGTTTCGCAATAACTCCTCAACTTCATCTCGTACTTTTGAATTACCAATCCTCGCTTTTTACACCTCTCTTTGCACTCGAAGACTTCCTCGAAGAATTTCGGGTCGAGCGCTGCGAGCTCGGCTTTGAGCTTTTGGTTTTCCTGCTCGTATTTTAAAAGCGTTTCGGCAATTTCGAGCGTTTCGAGTTGTTGTTGCTTTTCCGCGGTTTGGAACGCTTCTTCTTTGGCGTGCACGGATGATTGGGCGGTTTCGAGTTCCTCTTGAATTCGTTTGGTTTCCACGCGGCTCGATTCGAGTTCTTTTTCTCGGACGACGAGGTGAGAGGAGAGGTCTAACTTTTCTTTTTGAGCGAGCGCGGCTTGCTTTTCGAATTTTTCGATATCGAGTTCTAAACGCTCGATTTCCTCGGCACTCGATTTTGTTTCTTTGTCGAGAGCGAGTTGTAGCTTTTTTGTTCGGTCGGTCGCGCGGTCGAGTTCGACTTTCAACGTTTCGTGTTCGTACAAATCCACCGTTCGCTGCAATTGGTCTTGAAGCTTTTCGATTTGGAATCTCAAATCGGTCGTTTCTTTCTGCAATCTCGTGTTCTTTTCCATGGCTTTACTCGCTTTTTGCTTCATTTTCTCCAACGATTGCATGGTTTCTGAGAGTTCCTCGCGACTGTCGTCTCGTTCACGTTCGAGTTGGCGCACTTTCTGTCGCAAAGAAGACACCGCTTCGCGCATCAATCGTTTATCTCGTTCTTCTTTTTCCTTCGCATCGCGTCGAATGTGTTCTACGGTTTCTTCTCCTATGCGCTTAGACTTTTCAACGGTACGTTGAAGCCGTTTCGTTTCGTCCTTCAGTTCGTCGCGCTCTTTCACGGTTTTCGAAAGCACTCTCGATTGCGCCTCGCACTTCGCGGAACAGGCGTCGTACTGCGCGCTCTTCACCGACAAGTCTCTTCTCAACTGGTCCATGGCGATTTTAAACTGCGCGCGAGCGTCCCATCTGTTTAATGTCTCTTCTCTCGTTAACGCCATAGCGTTTTCGTTCTGGTCATCTTCGTATCCGAGAATGCGTTTCGTTTTCTCAACCGTTTGCGGCGGCGGCATTCTACTTTTACCGCTCCCTAATCGATACGCGCTCCCTTTCTTTGCCGGTGAGGATGGCGACACCGATGTTCCGACGAGAGACGTGAACGAGGACGTTGGTGGTTGCATCATTAAACGCTCGTTTAATACTATCTGTCGTTTTTCCATCTCTTCGTTTCTTTCTCTTTCCTTCGCCAACATCTTTTGCAACTTTCGAATTTCTCTCCTGCTCTCTTCCAAATTATCCGAAAGCGCATCCGACTGCGTCTCCAACGCCAACGCGCGATGTTGTGCTCTTCGCAACGCTTCTTCGTGTTGTTCTTTTTCGTACAAGTCCGCCTCGCGCTTCTTCGCGTTCACGATCGCCCTCTTCTCCTTTCTCGGTGTGCTAAAAAAATGTTCCCCCTCGATCATCTGGTCGTCGTCGTCGCCGCCGCCAATGGTATCTTCGTCCTCCTCGTTCGCAGCGAGTCGCAACATCTTCTTCGGCGCATCATCATCATCCAACAAAAGTGGTAATAAATGTCCATCTCTTTTCCTCGCATCACCTTTTTCCAACATTTCGATGCGTTTCACAAACTCCATCTCCACCTCTCGCATCTCTTTGGACAGGATTAAAAACTCGCGCCTTTGCTCCTCAACCTTTTCTTTCAACAGTTCGTTCTCTCGCTCTTTCCTCGAATAATCATAATCATCATCACTCCTCTTTTCAGCAGTCGTCAAAGCCCTTTCCAGCGCGACTTGTAAAATCTTGCACAAATGCATCATCAAAACGACATTCTCCTTGTCCGAGATATTCGAGTCCGCGCGTATCTCGCAACGTAAAACTCGTTTCGCGAGCGCATCGATTGGATGATTTTGGGACCACATCGGGGAGAAATTATTCAAAAATTTCGCCTCAACCTTTTCTTCTTCTTTCGAGACGTAATCATCATCATCATCGATTGTGGGGTGGTAAAGATGATCCGCTAACGCTAACATTCCGTCGACGTCAAAGTCCAACACGTCGTCCCAAGGCATCTTTTCTTTTTTTAAAGGTTTTGATGAGAGCATCATCTCTCTCTCTAAGGTCTCTCTGTTTGTGGGGGAATTTTAGGGGAGTTTTTAGGGGAATTCACCAAAATAACTTTAGAAAACCGACGCGGAGATGATGACGACGGAGGAGGAGGAGGAGGAGGAAGAGAGTTTGACGTTGAAGAAGAAAAAGATAAAGAAAAAGAGGACGTTCGATTTCTCGAAATATAAAACGCGCAAGATTGCACTCGAACTCGCGTATTGCGGTGCAAACCATTTTGGGTTTTCCAGTCAAGGCTGCTGCGCATCCTCGGACACCAATACGAATACGAATAACAGTTACATTCGAACGGTTGAAGGCGCTTTGTTCGAGGCTTTGAAAAAATGCCGACTGGTGGACCCTTCGAAGGAGATTTTCGGGGAACCGTCCGTGGATTACAGTCGGTGCGGACGGACCGACCGCGGGGTGAGTTCGATTGGGAATGTGGTGAGTTTGAACGTGAGGTGTAAAGTTGGTGGTGGTGGCGGAGAAGACGACGACGAAGACGGTGAAGGCGGAGAGGAGATTGATTACGTCGGCAATCTGAATCGAGCGTTGCCGGACGACGTGAGAGCGTTGTGTTGGTACGCGGTGCCTGATGGATTCAGTTCGAGGTTTAATTGTACGAGTAGGCGGTACGAGTATCATTTCACGAGAGTTGTGCGACAAAATCTCGCGCCGCCGCGAGGAGGAGAGGCTGGAAAATGTGAGCCGGAGGAGATTCTCGACGTGGAGAGGATGCGAGAGGCGTGCGAGAAGTTGGTCGGAACGCACGATTTTAGAAATTTTTGTAAGATGAACGTGAAGGATTGTCGCGATTACACGAGGCACATAAAAGAGTGTCGCATAGAAAAGAAGAATACGGAACGGACTACCGGTGCGCTTTTGCGCGAGACGGATTGGGTGTTGATCATCGAAGGAAGTTCGTTTTTGTGGCACATGGTGCGTTGTATCGCGGCGGTGCTTTTCCAAGTTGGTTTGCGAGCGGATGCGCCGGACATTATCGACGAGCTTCTCGATTTAACGAAAACGCCGCGAAAACCGTTATACGCGATGGCGCCAGAACATTCGCTCGTTTTAGTCGGGTGCGAGTACGACGACTCTGTCATAAATCCTGGCAAGAGAAGAGTATCAGAGGAGGCTCGGCAAGGCTTGGAAATGCACGCGTTGGCGGCGGCGAGGATGCATCGATTGAAAGCGAGCTTGTGGGAGGAAATCGGAGGAAGGGCGCACTCGCCGGTGAAGGAAGATGCCGATACTCCTTCTCATAACGTTAAGCGAAGCCGCGAATTAACCAGAGGCTTACTCTCATCGACCAACTACGGCACAGCGGCCGGTGAACCGAAAGGCGAGCCGGTGAGCTTAAAGAAACGCTCGACGGAGAAGACGTACGATGAAAGAATAGCAGACCTGAACGCGAAAAACGAGCGCAAGAAAACTACTAAGGAGGAAGCAAAAGTCAGATGACGCTAATAAATACGCCGCAGCTACTAGCATATAAATAAAATACATTACAACACATTTGCGCAAATACTATACAAAACGAACATCCCCCCTGCTCTTCTTCTTTCACCGCGGCGGCGGCGGCGCGAGAAGCGCCTCCGGCGCCGCTCGCTTCACGCGCTTCCGCAACTTCCCGTCGCCGTCCACCCGTTTCCGTCCACTCTCTGATTGCACCAGCATCACCAGCACTCTCTTCGCCCCCTCTTTGACGTCCTCGTCCGTCTCCTTCTCTTTCAATTCGCACAAATTCAAAACCACCTCCAGCATGCCTTTCTCCACGCACTTCTTTGCCGTGCCGTACGTAATATCAGGAAACGTAGTCAACACCCACTCGCTTCTCCACAACCCTCGTTTGCGCATGAAATTGGTCTCGTGTTCCACCATGTACACCGCGGAGTTAATCATCCCGTCCGAAACTATTGGAAACGAGTAATACCCGATGTATATCGATGCGAACGCGGAGGAGAACGCGAGCAATCGGTTCCTCGTTTTCGATTGCGCGGAGGACATTGGAAACTGAGAGACGAGGAGTTCTTTGTGGTACAGGTCGTCTCTGTTCATCCTTTGTGTGGTGTTGTTGTTCAGCGCATTAGGTGTTGATGTGGAGCTCCTTCGAAGAACACGCGCACGAACACAACGACCGACATCAAAACCACCTTTTCCTCCTCCTCCTCTTTTCGCGAGGAGGAGGATTTGGAGGAGAGACATACGTGATGATGCGCGCGAGTTTTTGTGTGGTGAATGCATTCACACTTTCCCCAGATAAAATAGCGCAATAAACATTACGAGAACGATGACGAGTTCGTTTGCAAAATCGAAGCGTGTGCTTCTCCTTTTGCTGGTATATTCCGCCTTCGTTTTTTCCGCTTTTGCCGCGTCTTCTTCGTCTTCTTCTGTTCGACTCTCGACCGCATCATCGCCGGAAGGAACCTTCGGGAAATCGTTCAAATGGGAAACCTGCGACGACGACGATAAAGACGACGACATCGAAGATAAAGAAGGAAAAGACATCGAACTTATTTCAGTCGCGTTAAACCCAGACCCGGTGAGAACCGGCGGCACCGCAAAGTTTATTCTAAGAGGGAACGTGATGGCAGATTCCATCCCGACAACGTCCGTGATTGACGTGCAGATTTTGTACCAAGGCGTGCCTTTGTACGAGGATACGCTCTCCTTGTGCGAAACGATACGCGCGGACGAAACAGATCCTTTGCAGCCGACGAAATGTCCGATAGAGAGGAAAACGAATGATAAAACTAATGCGACGACAGTGGTGACGATGGAGTACGACGCGGCGGTTCCGGAGTTAGCGCCGAGCGGCGAGTTTGAAGCGAGGTTAGTCGGGAAGAGGACGGAAGCGGCGACGAGAGGGGAGGTGTTTTGCGTGAAGGCGACGTTAAGAGTGAAAGGTCCGTTTTGAGAAAAGAACGACGAATCATCATCACGGAGAAAGTAGCAAAAGTGCTCGGAAGGAGGAGGAGGAGGGAGAGCGTGTTGTGCGTAGAATTTTGTATATAATAAAGCGTTCGATTGAATACTAGTCGACGTTTAGAACGAATGAAAGAGTGCGGAGGATTTTTCACTTCCAGAACAACAACTCCGAGAAAACAACGCCAAGAACCACTTTTAGCCCCTGTATTCTTATTCTCTCTCGCAAAAGTGTATACGTTTCGCCCGAAATGCGAACTCTATTTTACGCGATGTGCTCGTACAAGTTTTATTGGGGAATTCAAAACTGGCTTCACACACTCCACTTTTCTCTCATCTAATCATCAATCATGCGCGACGAGAATGAGAACGAGAACGAGGTCAAAAAAAGAATCAAAGCTTTACACTCTAATCTCGAATCGCTGCTTCGTTTGCGCGTCCATGTCCAGTGGGTGGAGAAGTGTTTTCACGCTTTGAAAGAAGAAGAAGAAAAAGACGAAGAAGATATCAAAGACGACGAATGGTTTTTGTCGCGCACGTACGACCAGTTCATGTTCGCGGACGTGAACGTCGCCTGCCACGGTTCCACGGTGTTGTTGCCAACCTCTTCTTTAGAAGACATGCACGAGGCGTGCGTGAAAGGACGGTTCGTAATGCAAATAGACGAGCTCGTGGACGTCGGGAAACCGTTTAGCAGTCGGTACGAGAATAGTACTAAAAATGGTCCAAATTTACAGGCGAGGTGTTTAAAAATGAACGCGACGGATGGGAAGCGCAGATACGTGTTGTACGAGTATTCGGCGATACCGCAGTTGGACGCGGTGGAAACAAAGGCGGGGTGTAAAGTCGCCTTGATAGATCCGAAGGTCGTCAATGGGTGTTTGTACGTGGATAAGGAGAGGTTAGTCGTGTTGGGCGGGCAAGTGACGCGGTTGGAAGCGGCGAGACAGAGGATGTTGAAGAAGTGGAGGGAGCCAAATAGGCCGGAGGAGTTGACCGGCGAGAGCACGAATAGGAGAGAGGCGTGCGAGAAAGTGGCGTGGGGGAGAAGCGGTGGCGCGGCGCAAAATCAGCAGCAACGGCAAGAACAAGAACAAGAACAACGACGACGACAGGCGCCGCGAAATCCTCCTCCGCAGTCGCCGCCGCCGCCGCGACGGCATCGTCAACAAGAACAACATCAGCAAAATAGAAACGCAATCATAGAACTAGACTTGGACGACGACGATGACGACGACGCACCGGACGAAATTGAAGTTATTCCAAACACGCAACTTGACGATGATAGCATGGAAATAGAAGTCGCGGAAGAAGAAGAAGAAGAAGAAGAAGAAGAGGACGTGCAAGTCCGGCCGGGGGAGCGACCTTCGCGTCGCAAACGCGTCATTCTCTCTTCTTCCGAGGACCAAACGCAAACGACGCAAAGTAACAAAAACAACAACAAAACATCCGTCGATGCACCGACCACGGCGACAACAACAAACACCAACTCCACCAATCGAAGTTTATCCGCGTTTACGCAATCCGAGGAGTTCCGCATCGCCGTGGAGGTTCAAAAGAACGCTACCAACGGTCTCTGGTCGTACATATCTTGCATCAAACGCCTTCGCCGAGCTAAATTTGGTAAACCTGACGATACGCGAACAATCGTGTTCAACTTGCTCGCGTGGATAACCCGCGTCGATTCCATCGCGCTCAAATCGAACGGCAAAGGCGGCTATAAATGGCGCGCAAAAATCCAGCTCCAAGATTCCACCCAATACCTCTCCGTATGGATCAAACACGACCATCTCGACCCGTTCACGGAATGCACCGTGGACCAATACGCGTCACTCTCCGAACCTGAACGCATAAACGTCCAAAAAACGTTCCAGAAAAACTGCTTCCAATTCTGCGGCGTCGTCTTGGTCGAGGCTTTGAAATACGAGCGAGAAAACGAAGACATCCCGTCCATACTTTCCATCTTACACGACGGGAAGTTGAAGAAGAATCTGTTGACGGCGTTAGAGAACAGGTGCGAGAAGACGCCGTTCGTTTAGTTCAGAGACAAAAGTCTTTGTCTTCAAAGTCGAAAGAGTCGCTTTTAAAGGCAAAGGTAGTAGATACGCGCTGTAGTCTTCTTTAGGGAACACCAACACCAAACCACTCGATATTCTCTTCACTAAATCACAAACACAACAAAACACCATGGTTTCGGTCGGTTCTTCTCTCTTTGAGATTTCCGGTCTTTGGTTCCAACTCTTCGCCATTCTACCACTCGCGGTTCTTTCTAAAATCAGTCTTCTTTTCGCGTCTCTTTTCGCGTGTGTCGTTTCCGGCGTGGACGGAATGGATTCGATGCGACGGATGGTGTTGGACGCGATCGAACGCATCGTCAACCCGAGCGACTATTACGCGAGAAATAAGAAGACAAACAAGAAGAGAGGAAAGAGAAGGGATAAAAGTGGGAAAAGCGCAGGTGGTGGTAAAAACGGTGGATCGGACAACGAGGACGACGGGCCGTTTTTTACCGACCCGTCCATCTTACCCACGCGGTTCAAACACACGTGCAACGGAGACGTGGAGTTACAGTTGCGAAAATACGAACGACACGTCAATTTTAAACAAGAGGTTAATTTCGAGACGATTTTGTGTCGCGCGTGCCCGAACTACGCGTCCGTGAAAGAGAACTACGGCCACGCGTTCCACGGAGTCACGAAAACTGGTCACGTGTTGCAATTAGAGCGACCGTCTGGGTGGCAAAAACTCGTCGACGCGATGAAAGCGAGAGGGTTCGAGAGCGATCCGACGACGCCGGTGAAAGAACACGTCGCGTTCGTGACCACGTACGCGTTCGATAAAGTGGACACGAGACCGTGGCCGGATGGGAAGATCACTCGGATCGTCGATGTCTCCCAATTTAGCGCAGGAGAGTTGAATTTAGAAGTTTTGGGATTTCTGAGGCAAATGGCAAAGTTCGGAAGCGCGTTTTTATGCGAACGACACGGCAAAGTGTACTTGTGTAAACCAAGCCCGACGTTTAGGTTCGTCTACGCTTTAGTCGCCCCGTTAGCCTCGACGAAAACGTTAGATAACGTGTTCATTTTAGATAGCGTGGAAGAAATGCGCGCTAAGATAAGCGAAGAGATTGATTTGAAGCACGTGCCGAAAGAGTTTGGCGGCGATTGCGAGTGCCCGGGCGGATGTTGGTTCGGGCATCCCAGCGAGAAGGCTTTGAATGCGTTCGCGAGAAAGTTGAACGGGGAAGAGGAGGAGGAAGAAGAAGACGTGGTAAAAGAAAAGGACGACCAAGAGAAAACGACGGAGAATACTAATGGTGCTGCGAAAAACGCATCATCTCTGCCTGGCGTGTAATATTATTGGATTGGATTTCATTTTTTCGCGGCGGTCGGCGGCATCACAAATACTCCTTTCTTCTCCTTCTCTCTCTCTTTTTTACTCTTCTCTTCGTACTCTTGAATCTCCTCCGGCGACCACCCGGCGTATACGTCACCATCCGGCGCCTCTTTCGCGACTAAAGCGGCAATCTCGTGCGGTTCCAACCCTTCGAACGGATCCGACTCTTCCTCCTCCTCGTCTTCGAGACTCCCGCGTAAACTATCCGTCCTCGGATCGTACTCTCGATTCCCCACGAACGATCGTCCTTCGAGCGCTCGCGCCATCGCTCTTCTGTTTCTCTTCAACTTCATCTCTCTCCGTTCCGTTTCGTCATTCTGTTCGAACTGTTCTCGCATTCGATTCGAGGCGATTAACAAGACGCAAAACGCAAAGACGAACCAATACAGTTTGTGCCACCACGGCGTCGGGCCTTCTTGGCGAGGCGAAGAAAGCACCGCGCGCTCCCACGGAAACATCATCCCGGCTAAAGGATTATTCGCAGATTCGTCCCCCGTCTTTTCTCCTCCCTTGTT
>Ga0115000_10003965_pt1 | contig 12218 bp, 11 predicted proteins | sample ArcticOcean_MG_C_6_FD_89690 | JGI IMG/M metagenome (GOLD analysis project Ga0115000, IMG submission 89690) | Marine microbial communities from western Arctic Ocean - ArcticOcean_MG_CB8_128 | ecosystem: Environmental > Aquatic > Marine > Oceanic | place: Arctic Ocean: Canada Basin | collected... | reverse complement strand
TTCGGTTTGAATTCGGTTTATTAAAAGGTCTATTATAAACTATTTCAAACCGAATTCAGAATTCAGAATTCACGTCCTATTGTAGGGGGTCTGCCATGTTAGAAAATAAAATACGTATAAAGATTACAATACTTATAATACTTATGATGTGTTTTTATTGTGTACGTGCATTTAAAGCGTACATGCAATTGGAGGGAAAGGTTGGGTTCAAAGGCCGATAATTCATAAACTACACAGTCAATGGTTGATGGACACAATGGAGGACGAGGAGGACCGCATTTGTGTTGACGATGTCAATGCACAGCCCTTGCGTTATCAAATCACATATCGATACACGCATTGGAACGACGAGAATGTGTTCACCTTTGACAAATTCCAGCAAGCACGCGAACTACTGGACTCGAGGGCTGGGTGGCTGAACAAGAACAAAGATGAACACCACGCAGACAACAAGAGGCATCTATGGTGTCTGCCTCAAAGCCCCGAGATGGTGTATTTTGCGCCTGCCTTTCAGCGATTGATTTCCTGCATACGGAGCGAGTGTGCAGAGAAGCTCGATCATACCGATTGGTGCAATTGGCAACAACTATTTGACATGTGCCCAGACATCATGGAGGTTGCTGTCAAGGCATACAACACCGATGCTGGGTACACATCAACAACATGTGCTCGTGACTTGCATTATTATGTCCGCATTGGAAAGCAGGTCGATGGTGTGGAAGAACCAGTTACCGTGGATCACGACACGGGCAGAGACCCAAGCACCGAGGTTTGGATACGCATTGGAAGGTCCAGAGAGGTTGGCACAATCAACAACATGTCTGTGTTCATGAGCTGTCTGCGTGGAAACATGCACCTGTCAGGGTGGTTGACACGTCCATTCCTTTGCAATGACGAGATGGGTCACGATCAATTGCGGCGATTCAGGAGCATCACATTAGAAAAGGGAGACCTGAAGAGTGGAGGGGTCATTGCATGGAATGCTGTGTTCAAGCAGCAGAGGATTCTACAAAACCACTTGCGTGCTGCTTCCCGCCGCTCTACTCCCAATGCGGAAGGTATCTATGCGTCTCAGCCTACATCCAGTGCTGCGGGTACAATAACAGGAGAGGAAGCTCCTACCGTCATTTCGAGAGTTTACATTGGCACACATTCCGTCTTGCGCGGTCCTAGGAAGAGGCAGCATCCCGACGCAGAAAACGAAAACCCACAGGGTGGTGATGGTGATGACGATGAGGCTCCATCGGGTAGCACGTTGATTTGCAATTTCGGGTTTCGAAAGATCATGACATCGTTCAAGTACATCGACGAGGCCGACAGACCGCAGAGAGCTACACTGATGCAGGTCGCGCACAAGGAAGAGGGTGCAGACACCGATGACGAGGAGCTAGCGGAGGTTTTGCTGAAGCCAGAGGACACCTGTCGGAGCATCGACCTTCAAAAAGCGGTGCAGAACAATGCCGGGATGCACTTCAGTTGTATTGACATGAAGCCTTCCGAGTTTCAGCAAGTCTTTTCTAAGTTATGGACGGCGTATGTTGCCAGTGGTGGCAGGAATCAACACCTTGTTACGCAATTTGGGTTGCAGGTTGATAGCTCACAGGATTTTCTGGACATGAACACAACCTTGTACTTTGTGTTTGAGAACTATGTCGTGGACTATCGCAAAGGGTATGGTGCTTGCATCGTGCCGCTTGCACATGCTGGTTTCAAGGTGGACAAGGCGATCTTTCGTCGGATTACATGTTCTGGCATGAGTGCATCTGGGTTTCCCAACATCCGTTGCATGAATTTTGAAGATCGTTACAATGGCAACACTGATTACCATCGAGCCAACCGCCGCGCCGTCCTGCACAACGTCCTGTACACCTCTATCCGATTCTATGGCCACAAGAATGCATGCAGTGTCATATGGGTGCTTGCTATGGCGTGGGCAGGTCTGTCTTATTCAGAGTGGCATGCGATGGACAAATGTTTTCCAGTGACTTATGTTCTATCTACTCAAAACACGGTAGGAAAGACAACATGCTTGTATCAGGTTGCAGCAGCCATCGGATTGAACGATGATGCCTTGAATGGCAGTGGCACAACCGTTTCGGGGTGTTTGGACTATCTCAATGCAGTGTGTGGCATTGCGTTCATCATGGATGACTTCCAATCGGAGCAGGTCAACAACGAGAACAACACAAACAACTGGAAGGAGACGTTGAAAGCAATGCATGATAGCAACACAATCATGCACCATAACCGCACTCGTAAAACGCGCAGTTGTGCTATTCTCTCTGCCAACTCTGAGCTCCATAGTCATGATGAACCTCTGCAGTCGCGGCTGTTTACGGTGGAGTTCTTCAAGGTTCCCAGACATAGTGACGTCACAGAGTATGAGTACAAGAATTCCTACCGGGACATCAGTTGCCTCATTCCTGAAATCCTTGGAATGAAACACAAAGGGAAGTTGGATGAACGTTACATATCTGAACTGGAGATGTTTCTCAGAAAGTTTACTGATGTGCTGATGCTACCATCTCGTGTAGCCAAGCATCTCAAGAAACCACTATATTATCTACTGCTTGTGTTCCCATGCTTGCTCAATGTGACCAATCCACGCAACGCGGATTACAACAGTGACAATCGTGCATTCCCTAACCCCAACGATTACAGTGATGAAGATTATAGCCGACTTGTCTCATACCCTGGGTTGGTTCGCACATACATATTCGACTACATAGTTGATGTGCAGCTGAAGCGATACTGGGGGTACATACAACGACAAGACATGTGGCAGAAATTCTTGGAGTCTGTTCGATATTCATACAAGAATGGTGACCGCAAGGGTAAATTCTCGATCCATCACCATAACTATCGAGAGGAGACTTTGAACTCTGACGGTGGCTCGGTGGTGGTTGGGGAAGGTGTCAAGTTCTGCTGTCTTGTCATGCGGGAAGTCTTCAAGGTCTGCAACAGCCTGTGCCCCGATGCACTGTCACACATGTCTCTCAAACACCTGGAGAACACGAACCCGGAGGGTTTTGATCTGATCAGAGGCAAGGTGCATTTCTGGGGTGGAGGTCTACCGATCACTATCACACATACGGAGGGAGACGAGTCACACCGCACATCCGTGACACATCTATTGCCCTGGGAAGATGTGCTTGACGGCCAGAAAATGATCAAAGATTGCATAATGATTCCTAAATCGGTGCTTTTCCCGTGTGGAGGTGACGATGATGACCCAATTTTAAAGTTTGACCAGTTAAAGCCCGACTATCAGACCATAACTATTCGTACTAAACGTCGTGGTGTCATGGAAGATGTGTGTCTGTACGACGAAGTGGTAGAGAATCGATGGCCGGGCAAGCGGGTTTTTCCAGATGCAGATGGGCCACGGAACTACAACGAAGATGACGACGAAGATGGTGACGACGAAGATGATGACGACAGCGACGACAACGATGGTGGCAATGATGACGACGATGATGGTGGCAACGATGCAGACGATGACGATGACGATGACGATGTTGGTGGTATCAACGAAGAATACACGTGCCAGGGCGGTTGTGGAGGCATTATCACTAATGGGAGCCAGATGTGCTCTCGGTGTGCGCGACATGGTGGTTCTGTTGGATATGAGCAGGACAAACGGCCAAGACGGAGACATGTTCTTGAAGATGTGCATGATCACATGGTACAAGATCAGATTTGTACACACAATCGTTTATTGGATGCAACAAGAGTAAGTACGGGTGACACTACCGAAGAAGAAGAATCACATGAAGAATTCGAGGAAACTCAGATTCAAGAGAGTCAAAGTATGTTTTTGGATCTCCAAGCGCGTGAAGAAAGTGACGATGAGTTATTAAATGCTGCAATGAATTTCAGTTAGTTGGGCATATGCTTTCATTGTGGATACTTTGTCCTTTAGTACAGACACTTGCACCCGATTGGAGGCAGAGTTAGGATGGTGTTTTATCATGTATCTGATGTCGCTTCGAACATACAAAAAGTCGGCATGCAACAAAAATTTTAATCCGTGGCGTTGCACATTTGATTTGAGGTAGATGTTCCGAACACGTCGTAGCTCTTCCCAATCGGCTGGCCAAAAATCAACACCAATCGTCGTGCCTTGGTCTGAACATCGTTGGACAACTTTGTGTACTTCCATCAGTTCGTCCATGGTCTTGTCATTGGACAGTAGTAGACGAATATTGTTATATGAAATACGTTTGCACTTGATGCTCATAACAACAGAAAACATATCTTTTAGTGTGCATTTTGGGATGGACTGAAACCATAATTCTTCACGTCGAATTATGTCTACCACAAGCATTGCGATTTCGTTAGGGAGCACATATTTGAGTGGATAATAAGGACCCGCAGCACATGTTAGATCTTCAAATTTTTCAGGTGACACAGATTGTCGTATCAAGTGTATCATGTCTTCAATTTTAACGACTTTGCTTCTACCAGAAACCTTTGTCACTCGCATGTATTTGCGCATTCTTGTCTTGTTCCATTGGTACATGACACCACCACAAAAACTAATAAATTGATCCAATTTACATATAAAAATTAACAATATTAAAATACAATGTATTTCATTGATGGTGATCTCTCTCTCTTGCCATTCTTTGGGTTACCCTATCCCTCATCTCTCTTTCTATTGTTGCTGCCTCCTGCTCCTCTAATCTTCTCTTCAATCTCTGTTTTTCGCTGCGTCTTCTATTGATAGCATTGCCCATAGCACTCTTTGTTGTTCGCGTCAGACGAGTCCCATCGGTTGACCGATAGGGGAAGGCATATTTATTGTCATATGGACCGTATATGTAGGTGCTCAAATCATCCAAGCTACTATCATACTCTGAAGGTTTACTCCTCATTTCACGATACTCTTCATAAATTTCAGGGCTTATCTGGAAATGACTACCCATAGATCCATATAAACCTTCATGAAGATGTTCGGGAATATCCACACCGAAAGGATTTACATAGACATGACGATAAGCATAAGGTGCTAAAGAGTCAGTCCAACGTTGAGGACTCCCAGGGGTGGGTTCTAAGGGAGGATGATCGTATTCATCATGTATGGTGCACATCTCACCAGGCTCTTGAACACTCCCCGTTAGATTAGGGTTGGTATATAATTTCTGATGAACATGCAAAGGAACAATTTGTGAAGCATAATCATCAGGCAGCAAATCAATCTTATTTTCAGCTCTAGACAAATAACGTGTCAAATCACGAATACTTGAACTACCTGTAGTAGACTCTTCAACAGCAGCAGACTCTGTAGTAGTCCTAAAAATGTGTTGTTGTCCCCCAGTTAACATGATTACAATGGCAGCAACAATTATTATTACCACCGCTAGCTTCATCTTCATACCAACACGTTACAAAATATTTTCCACGTCCCCTCAGTTGAAAATAAATAACTAAAAAATAGGTAGGTCACACGTTCTAATGTACCATATAAACATGTGTGCAAGTACATAAAAGGCATATAATATTTTGTCAACGCGGTTATGACGAAGCCCATAGCCGTCATATTTAAAATTGAAATGTCTATTGATCTTGCCCACGGCACTATTATGGCAGTGTGTCCTCATTGCGGGACAGTGATTGTGCGCGAAAAAGAATGTTTATTGAAGTTTAGCGAATTTCCTGAAGATGCATGCACAGGCTGTGGACACGTGTATCAGTTGGGGTCTTCTTCGTTGCATAATGGTGCGGCAATGTCTTTGTGCAATGGTACTACGATATGGGTTTCGTCGTTGTAGTTAGATGTGTAGTTATCTGCTTTGTTTGCTTTTTTGTCCTTTTGACATTTCGCAATTTCTAGTTCATACTTTATTTCATCCTTTCGAATTTTAATAAAATTGTTTTGTGCATTTTTATAGTATTTTGCTCTTTTGTCTGGGTAAATAGCGGTTTCAATACTCATCAATGCACTTCTGTAGCTCTCTGAAACATCCTTCTTGTATATGTCAAATACAACCGGATCGTCTTCAAAATGAATATACTCTTGTAGCTTTCGAATCTTCTCAATGGCGTAATTTGATTTGTCACTCACCTGTATCAATGTTTCCATCTTTTCAGGAAATTTCTTAAATTTCAGTAAGCTACTTACAATACTTACCAATGTTGATAGAAACACAGGTGCAAGAACAGCAACATCAGCAATCACACCACCACTTTCTTGCAAGTCTAGTTGCATTTTCAAAGTTTCTACAAATGCACACGCCAATGATAAAATTATTATGATTTTGTTATAAACGTCATTCTTGTATTTCAGTTCTTCATGATGCAGTGCAATTGCGTCACGCTTTGCGCGAAGTTCTGTCAATTTTTCATCCAATGATGCATGTATTGACAAATTAGGTTGGTCTACACTTACCGAAGCGTTGGTCATGTGTTAGATGACGCACAAAAATAATAATCACCAACAAATGTTAAGACCCCATCAATCTCCTCATGTCGAACAACCCAATTTATTTCATTCGGGCAGTTCGATCAGATTACAGTGGAATGTCCGAAGCCGAAACCCACACGTCGATAGATTCAGTAGGCACGGTAGATGAACTACGATACTTTCGAGTTTTGCACGTTGGACAATGTGAAAAAACGTTTTATGACACCCAATCTGACTACAATGCTCTCAATGCACACTAATGAACTGTATTAATATGTTGCAATAAAACGTTGTGTTTTTGGTAATGGTTTTTTTGTTGTTGTTTGTTTGTTTCTTTTGTGTTCCAAGGTTGGAATGTTAAACTCATATTTTCCCCTACATAGACATTGGGGGGCCATCCATCACAATGAAGTCACTCAGCTCATCTTTTACAAAACATTGAATTTGTTTGGCGTCTAGGGATGTCCCAAATTGGTTTCCTACAAACCAAATATTACGTATTTCGAAAATAGGAATAACTTCATTTCCGGCTACGAGTGACTCGTCGGCATCGACCGTATTTTTGTTCTGGTCAAAGACACGAAAGGCATACTTTCCATAACTTCTTGGAAGTTTGACACGCGCGGTTGGGTCATATTTAGGGTCTCTGGGTTCTTTGATAAGTGGTTTGATCAATTCTTTCACAGTCGATTCGCTTTTCTCTCTTCCAAACCAGTGTGTAGAGTTTTGAGTTGCAGCCCCAATGATCAAGTTATCCCAAGCCGAACAGAACTGTTCAAATGCTATCATCTCTGCATCACCAGCACGAAGCCCAGACAATGCCATGTCCAATGACATATTTGGTACCGCATCTGGTTTACGATCTGAGAACATAGCGGAAGATGTAATTCCGAATGGTAATCTCATTCTTGGTCCCTGCACCCATAATTTCTCATTGCACTGCTTGGTATCATCTCTGTATTCGATATCTACTGTGAGTCCTCCATTCTGATTTCGTCTTGCCTCTTTCACCACAACTTTGCTGAAGTCAATGTCTCTCCAGTTATGAAGGGTCGGATAGCGATCATTAGACGACATTACTTGAATTTATTTATGTTGTGTCTCCGTGTTGACTACGTACTGACTGACAACTTTATATTTATAGATATTAAACACATTAAACTTATCAATCATAATTGGGGACTCAAAACGATCATGCACGTGTGTGGACTCTTCGATTGTAGCGTTTTTATCGGACACACTTTTTATTCTTTTGTCAAAATCTACGACAATGTAATCTCACACTACTTCGAAAAACAACAAGAATTCACGACACATGGACACAGTTCTACGCCATCAGATGCACACACCTTCATGTGCATTGCGTCCCTAGTCGTGGCCTTGACATGCACCCCCGATAGCTGGGGCACAGTAGATATGGAAGTGTACGACGGTGATCTCATTAGACTCATACTATTTGAGACACATGCCATGGTCTCCGTCGAGCACATTGCACGTTGTAGGGACGTGATATGCAAGCTTTACGGTTACAATTTCAGTTTGCTGCGTGCGCCGATTAAACTATGATGTCCACCAGACCATATTCGAGTGACAGTGTACTACCAATGTATTTGTCATCTTTCAGAACTTTATTGATCTCCTTTTTTGACATCTTTGTCTTGGCTTTGTATATAGACACTATCATTGACATCACAACATCATTGTTATGCACCTCACTCTTCAGTTCTGTGTATTTGGTCCACCCCACAAGTGATGTTATCTCGTGAATCAGAAGCAGCGAATGCTTTGTGATCCGTCGCTTTCGACCTGCAAGTAGTATGAATGTAGCAGCTGATGCACAGATACCTTCGGCTATGGTCGTGATGTTGTGTTGTTCGACAAAATCCATAGCCGACAAACCACTAAATGCGCACCCACCATCACTGTGAATGTGCAAGAACAGATGGTCGTATTTTTTGCTTTGTTCATACACACACTTCTGAAGGCTTAGTACAGATTCACGCGACACATCACAGTAAAAATATATATGATTGTTCAGCGCCGTGACAATGGTGTCACTATTGTCGTTGTCGTCTTCATCTACATCTGATGTTGATGTTTGCATACGTGCCCTTTTGTTCTTTGATGAAGACATCCTCCTATATATATTATATAGTTACATGCTACATTTATGCTGTCTGGATGGAACGTGAAGTCCAATTTCAGGGATCCATGACATGTGTTGGACCAATTTGCAAAAATCTGGAAAGTTACAATCTGTCAGGATGTTTGCACCAATGCTGAGAATCCCTTTCTGCATGTCCTCATATAACATGAGGAGTGCATCTTCGTTGTCAAAAATCCAATCATCCACTGTGTACTGCCATGACTCACCTAATGGGTTTTCAATTTGATCATCACTCCAGTGTGCGCCCTCTTGCATCTCCTCGTTGTGATTTAACACAATGAAAAAAATAATGCATGTGCACCGCGTTTCAAATAATTTGTTTTTATGTTTCTCTAATAATGTCAAGTGGTCTTTTTGTTAGTGTTGTGTTCATTCCCTTCATATCAATATTAATTTAGGCCAGCATTTTTGATATTTTATTTACTCCACCATTAATAGTTAGTTGTCTTCTACATCTACTTCATTATCATCATATTCACGCACTAATTCACAATTGTGAAAGAATTTTGAGTGACTTTTAGAACCCTTTTCGTCCACCCATGCACCGTCCATGTATCGACGCTGCACTTTAGGCCATGGAAGCTTTTCGTGTTTACCATTGTTGTTTTTCCCGATTTGTATTTGTTTAGAACCAAGCGGTCCCATGTAGTAGTCGGTAGTCCACTTTGGAAAATCGAGCCCATTGTCTTTGCAGTAGGCATAGAATGTTTCCTTGAATTCTCGCTCTCTCACATACTCACCTTTTGAAAATGCAACCCTGCCAGATGCCATGAATGCCACCAGTGCATTTGTTGATGCTTTCATTATCATCTGTGTGTCGTTGAAGTACACAGGGGCAAAATCCCAGAACGATTTGCCCTTGTATTGCATGTTCATTGATTGAAATGCCCTATTTCCTTTTAAAATCATTGTGGCGACTTCATCTTTCATTTTCTGAGGTAGTGATGTGTCCAGATGTTGCCTGTCTAATGTTTGCTCAAAGCGAACAGCACATGTGCGTCTAGCTATGCTTCCTGCGTTGTCGGAAAATGCAGGGGTTTCATTTCCTGCCATGATACCAGGTGCGCGCCACAAAACAGTGATCGATGTTTTGTGCTTACGATCGATCAATATGCTCTCACCACTCACTATCTGCTGGAATTTTGCCTGACATAAATTGAATTGACTTGTTACCTCGCTAATGTGCCATATGAACTTGTCCTCCATACCATCCAAACAAAATGTCTGTTGCCCTTTGTTTGCAATAACACCCACATCGTCATGTTCGTACATGTAGTTAATCGAATCAATCCATATTGACTTCCCTGTGCCAGCCATTCCCACAAAAAAACATATCACTTGTTTGTTGTCCACATCTTGCATGTCGTGCTGCATTCTACCACACGCCATTGACCATATGCATCGCTGCACATCGTGCTCTAGTTGCTGGTAATTCAAGATACGGTCAAATGAAGGGGTGGGTATGTCCCACCACTGACCGCTTGCAAAATCGCCTTTGAGCTCGGCAAAATAATTGAAGTCTTTGTCGGGGAAGTGGCGACATGCTACTACCGAATCGGGTAGTTTTGAGATGTGTAAGACATTTAAATCATCAATTATGTTGATCGTGTCGGTTTCAAATGCATAAAATCTATCATGTTTTGCGTCATATACACCATTGTGCCACGACCACACTGTTCTGTCACGTCGTAATGTTGGTAGGTAATGTTCATATATGCCAGATCTTAACTGCTCTTCTATCTGTTCCACATTGGACTTACAGTTGGTCATGAGCCGCCAACGTGGCTCGTCGTTCTCGTATGCACACTCTGTGTGAATAAATGTCTTAAAATCATACTTACGATGCCAATAATGTGTGTTTCCAGACTTCTGTTCATAGATGAAACCATCATGCTTCTTGTATGGTCGCATCAAACAAACATCGAGTAAATATTGAACAAGTGTTTGCACATCCTTGAGCATGTCCTTGTCGGATGCAATTGTTTGCAAAATCCCCTGGTTGGATTCATCATCTATGTTGTATCCACCACCCGCTTGTCGCTTATGCATCATTAGACAAAGTGGTGTTATCGATGAGTACGCACCCACAACAAACGCACGACATCTATTGACATTCCCCATTACCTTTGCCAATTTGTATGCAGCATTCTGTGATTCTGTCTTGACACGATCTTTTCGAATCTGCTCAATACGAAAAAATAGATGCATGTATTTGACCTTGGTCTCTTCCACATCCATTATAGATGTGTTTAGCATGTCTTGCTCCGATAATAAAAACAACTTGCGTGGCCACATGCTGCTGTCGCCGTCACCACACCCCAACATCCAATCCAACATGTCATTTGTTAATGTAAGTATTTCGTCTGTGTTCAACAGACATAACTCTCTGGAATCCATAGTGAACAGTTGTGACAAGACATGGTCCACTGCATCCTCATGGCCTCTCTTGCATGACACACGCCGTCGATCAAGAGAGGAAGAGATAGACAACATTTCGTCGTCGTCGTCGTCACCATCATCACCACCATCACTCATGATACAAACTGAGACCCAAAAAATTCAAAGCATACACACGACCAAGAATGCATTATCGTGCACCGACAAAATATATTTACAAGTAAACAAATACACAATTAATTATATTTTTTATATTTTTATTTTTCCGCTATTTCCATTGAGCCGTATTACCATTGTCCCGTCCCAAAATGCAATATTTATCATCAGAAGGTTCCTGCTGCGCTAGTAGTCCCCTGTGCCGTGGCGAAAATCACGGTGGGGTCGGCGGTCCAAACTACCATCCTTATTACCCAATATCGGTAATCCACCCAACCTGGCGCGACAATGCTTGCAGAACCATTCGTTAGATTGCCGTCCGTAATGCTACTACTACCGGTACCGTCATCGGTTGCATCTCGCAGCCGATCGAAAGTCCACACGATGGATGGGTCAAAATAAACCTTGGCTTTGCTTCCCTCGACTTGGCCAGTCCCAAGATCAAGCAGGATCGTAGCAAGTTGACCCATCTCAGGATTTTTGGGCACGAAGTGTGTGTCCTGCATCAGATCTGTAATTATTGTGCATGGTTTTTCCATGTCAAGTTCGATAATTTTTCGGCCGTTGGAATTCGGCGTAGGACCTAAGCCGGAATCCGTGCCGTCCGAAGAATCCAGCAGAGTGTATGCAATTGTCACCTTCGGGTTTAGATTTGTGTATCTACCAGAAATTTGCTGTGCGGACAGTACACTGTCTACTTTTAATGTGTCGACAACAATAAAATCGGCGTTTACGGTGTCCTCGGCGGTCAACTTTTGGCAGTTGATCACATCGCTGGTGTTTAATGTGGCGCTCAATGTGTCGGCGCTTAATGTGTTGGTGATCACATGACTTGACATAATTGTGTTGCTTTCTTATTATATTACATGAGATAAAAAAAAATCCAATGATGTTTTTTTATGAAAATAAAAAATGTTGGTACAATAATATATGTCGGGAACACTTACTCAGTTGGCAGCCAAGGGTGCACAAGATCGTAACTTGACGGTGCAGCCGGAGATCACTTTTTTCAAGGGTGTGTGGAAGCACCACACAAACTTTGCAGTTGAAGCGATTGAACAGGAGTTTACCACTGGAGAAGCAAAAGCGGGG
>Ga0115000_10003962_pt1 | contig 12221 bp, 5 predicted proteins | sample ArcticOcean_MG_C_6_FD_89690 | JGI IMG/M metagenome (GOLD analysis project Ga0115000, IMG submission 89690) | Marine microbial communities from western Arctic Ocean - ArcticOcean_MG_CB8_128 | ecosystem: Environmental > Aquatic > Marine > Oceanic | place: Arctic Ocean: Canada Basin | collected... | reverse complement strand
TGTCGCAGCGTGGCGCCAAATTTAATGCCCACGAACGCATCCATCTCTTTGGGCAGCCCCAGCGGACGCCAAATGCGACGTGGTGCATGCGCCTCTGCTCATCACTGATGGTTGAAGTGTGCCGCGTATCATAATGCGGCGCCGCGCCGCCCGGGTGTGCGTGATCGCCGGAGTGGCTTCGGCCCAGCTCCTGGTACCGCCAAAGAAAATGATATTTCGCACGCGCGACCCGCTGACGGGCGAACCGAATCCGGACTTGCGTAAGGCTCTGGTGCTCGACGGTTTTCCGACGTTCATGGGCGTCGCCGAGGCGAACGAGGAACCGGAAAACGACGTCCTGGCGGCGATGCGCTGGTACATAATACCCGAGACGGGCTTGGTGCTGCTCAATCCGCTGGTGCCGCTGCATTATATATATAGGCACCAGCACAACGCGGTCGTCGGTTCGATGTGGAAGAATCACCACAACGAATTTGCTCGTTTGGTGGCCGCGCACGCGCGGAATCAAAGCATCCTCGAGATCGGCGGCGGCCACGGGTACCTGGCGGCGAAGCTCCTCTTCTCCGAGGCTGTCGCGCGCTGGACGATGGTGGATCCGAATCCCGTCTCGACGTTCGCGATCCCGAACCTAGAGATTGTGAAATCGTACGTGGAGGACCTCGGCTCGCTGCACCGCGAGATCGATTGCATAGTGCACTCGCACACGCTCGAGCACATGTACGACCCGGCGCGCTTCTTCGAGATCGTCCGGGGATTACTCAAGCCGGGCCAGCTCCACATTTTCTCCGTGCCGAACCTCATCGCGTTGGTCGCCGACGGCCAGCCGTCTTTGCACTTCGAGCACACGATACTGCTACGGGAGGAGCACATCAGTTGGCTCCTGGAAAACAAGGGCTTCGAGGTCGTGACGACGCGCTACTTTGGCGGCAAGCATTCCATATTTTACGTGACGCGCGCCGTGGAACGAAGTGCGCCCACGACGGCGCCGCCCAACTTCTACGCCGAGAACCGGCGCGCATTTCAACGCTGGCACGCCCGCCTTTCCGAGGACGCGTCGATCTTTACGCGACGGTTGGCGGACGACAAACGGCGGAACTTCATCTTCGCCGCACACGTCGCGACGCAGTACCTCCTCGCCGCGGGTCTCCCCGCCGAGAAATTCGCGGGCATCCTCGACAACAACCAGGATAAGATTGGCAAGCGCCTGTACGGTCACGACCTGTGGGTCGCCGCGCCGTCGACGATCGCCGGCGTCGACCGCCCCGTCGTCGTCCTCCGGACCGGCGTCTATGACGACGAGATCGCAGCGCAGCTCGTCGCCATCAACCCAGAGGCCGTCATCCTCCGCCCTATAGCTCGCAACGCAACATTCGCGCGTGGTACGAGGCCGCGCGATGCCAAAGGGAGGAGGTAGGATATACGCGCCTCGACTAAATTAAGAAATAAATCACAAATCGAGGGCGAGGGACGGCGGTGTCGCAGGTGGCGCGCGGTCGGTTTCGGTTCGGTCGAATCGGACGGGTTTTGTCAAATCGTCTGCACGATGGGGCAGCCAAAACCGGACTCCGAATGCGAGGCGGCATGGTGCAGCCAAAAGAATGGACGCCATAAATGCCCACGCGCCGTGAACCGTCCCTGGTCTGCTGCTTCTCCCTTAGGCAGCGACGAGAGTGGGCTAAGGGACGCATAGAGCCTGATGATGAGGATTCTACTGCTCCTGGTGCCCCTCGTCATCGGCCAGGAGCGCTGCTCCATCGAGATTAGCATTGACGGCAGCCTACATGTTCTCGAGATGAGCGTACCCCCGCCGGACCGCGACAAACTCGTGGAGGTGGCCGAGGCCTTCGCGCGGACACATAAACTCGGGGCGGGGGCAGGCTGCGATAGCGCGCGGTGCGTCGCCGGGCGCCTCGCGGACCAGCTCGCCGCGCGGTGCGCCGTCGATGAGTACCGCACGCGGTCGACGCGCGAGCAGCGCTGCGTGGCGCTCGGCGACCAGCGCGTCTGCGCGGACCTCGCGCCGACACTCCTCGGGACGGTCCCCGGTTCCGTAGTAGCGCACTGCCAGATCGGGCTGGCTCGAACGTTTCCCGCGGTCGCGCGGTCAATTTATGAATATACCGTCAAGCCGCTGGGACATGGTGACGTCTTCTTCGTCCTCGGCTCGCCGCAGGCGAGTAGCGCGACGGCGCTCGAGTGGCGCGCGGCCTTCGACCATTTTTCGGTGGCACAGTTGTTGGTCGCGGACGGAACGGGGCAGCTCCAGAAGCTGCAGCTGTGCTTCGCGCATGTCGAGGCCGCCGAGGCGGCCGCCGGGCGGCGCTACGACGCAATTGTGCGCAACCGGCCCGATTTAAAGTGGGAGCGGGCCGTTCCCGCGTCCTTAATTTCCCGGGCGTCGGTAACGTATTGCTACGCCTTCGTGGGAGTGTGTCCGCGCGCCTACGCGGATAGCAGCTGGCCCTGCGACGTGCCGGACTTGCCGAACGCAACAACAGCTAACGGCCATCTGGCGACGCCCGTGTGCGCGCCCACGTTCCAGTTCTCGATGGCTCGGTCAGCACCAGCCCAGGAGCGCGCCGAGCGCCACCTCTACAAGGGCTCCGAAAGAGCCCGGCACCTCGCGGCCGCCTTCGAGGATCTGGGCGACAGTCAACGCGACGCGGCGCTTGATTTCTTAGCTCTCACATGTCGCGCGTACGATAGCTACCTGGAGGACTGGGCGCGCCACCACGCACCGCGCAACGGCGCGGGCCGGCTCCTTGCCCGCCACGCGCTCCCGCTCAGAGAGAGCGTCACCGATTTCTTGAAATGGAACCCGGATCACAATGACGCGCACGCACTTTTTGACGCCATCACGCGAGCGGACGAGGCCGGGGCGGTATCATCGCTGAGGCGCCTCGCGGCGTCGTACGAGACCGAGGCGTTAGGGTACGAACGCGTTGGCGTCGACGGCGCGGGCCCGGGCACGGCCGCGTTCGAGCGGTGGGCTGGCGTCGACGACGCCGTACCGCCACGCGTCCCGTTCCTGGAGCAGCAGTGCGCAACGCGGCGCGCCTGCTCGAAGCCGGGCGGCGCCAAAGGGATTCTGGTCGTGTACGCGCGCGAGCTCTGCGCTCGAAGCTTCGCAGACGACGTCCTCGCGTCGCCGTTTCTTTTTAGGGCTCAGCCGCTCATCGACCAATAAAAATAAATAAGTCGCCCCCCGGCGGTTGACGCGAGCAGCTAGCCATGCGTGTGTGACTGTATCTATTTTGCCGAATGCTTGAATTCTTGAATTGAATTGAATTAGGGTTTGCGCCCCTCGTAGCGCTCGTTGTTTGATGTAATTCTTATAATTCAGGGCGGCAGCAACCGTAGATTTGAGTTTGAGGGCGCGCTTCCAAACCCTCGACACCCCCCCTGGAACTGGAAGCTCCTGGAGAGTTGCCACTCTGTGGGCGCCGCCGGGAGAGAGAGTCAAATTGTGGTGCGCAGGTTGCCATTGATGAACGGAATCGGTCGTGAACAATTGCGACGCGCGTGAGCGCAGCGCTCGAAAGCGCGTGCTGCCTGGGGCAGCCCAGGCAGCCCGCTCGGTAGGAGGCCATGGCTCGCCGCGTCCTCGTCCTCGCCGGCCTCGCGGCCGCGCAGGTTGGGGACATGCGCGAGTATTTCGTCGGCGACGGCGTGGACCGCTTGTTTGTGGAGGTCGGCTGGACCGAAGATGCCGCGGCCGCGGTGACGCCGGCTTGCGAAAAGGTGTACGCAGGGGGCACGGTCCAGGAGTGCGTCGCTATGATGGTCGCGCACATCGAAAGGGACCGGACGCTCAGCATCGAAATAATGGTCGACGGCGCGCAGGCGGTCGCGCGAGCCGTCCTGCATGTCGATCTCCTTGAACTGGTCCGAAATCAGCTCGATGGACTTGGTGTAGGCGTAGTGCTGCATCTTCGCGACGGTCATCAAATTGCTGCCGGTGTGGTCCATGTCCGAGAACGTGGCGTTGGTCTCGTACGCGGAGACGCCGCGCGTCGCCATGAGGCGGACGTACTCGGCGCGGGAGATCTGAAAGTCGCCGTCGTCGAGCGAGTCGAAGATCTCGCGGAGCACGGCGGCGCGCTCGTGGCCTGCGCCCCCGGGAATCGGACGGCGAGTCGCGAGTCGCGTCGATGGCGCATGAACTCTCCCATCTCCAGGGCCATCGCCACGATCGAAGGACGCGGGACAGGGCGGAGCATCGGCTTGTCAACGATGACGGCCTTGGTGGGCTTGGCGGCGGAGGCGGCGGATCCCATTTTTGTTGTGGAACTTAAAAAAAAAGCCTGCGTTGCGGTTGTTGTTAGCGCGCGTGGGCGGCGCGTGTCATGTGATTGGCGCGCGCGCGTGTTGTATTATTCTGCGCATGCGACGCCGCGCCCCCGCGCTAAATGTGTGATCCAACATTTGGTGGCCAATTGCCTTCTGCAGGTGACACGGCGGGGCAAAAATTTACGTGACTCCTACGTGTTCGTCAGAGAGGCGGTGCCAGACGTCCAGGTACTCCTCTGAGCAGCCTTGGCCTACCATTCGTGCGGGTTTCATAAAAGATCAACAACCGAGCTGGCACGCTCTGAATCATGCGCGCAGCATTGCTGCTACTCACCATCCATCACCACACCGACGCCTACTTGCAACCGCTCCGTCCACGGAGACTGCCGAGCCGCCTAGCTCTGACACCTCTCGAGAAAGCCATAGCTGGCAATGATGTCGGCGCCGTGGTCGACGCGCTCGACGACGACGCCGTGCCATGCGACCGCGCGCTGGCGATCGCCGCGCTGGACAAAGCGGCAGCGGTGACACCCGACAGCAATGACGACGGCGAACAATTCGCGGCGGCGTCCGAGGAGGCGCGCCTCGTGCGAGCGTACCAAGCGCTGCGACGGCGCGGCCTCGCTCCGTCCTTCGGCGCGGCGATCGACGAGCCCTTCCCGCTGTCGCAAGGCGCGACGGAGGAACAGGTCAGGATAGAGTCGGGAGACCTCTCACTTGCCGCCTTCCGCCCAAGAGATGGCGCAGGGCGGATCTTCACGCTTCTCGGAGCGGTGGTCTGCGTCGCCGAGATCGCGTGGGCGAAGGCGTGGGGGTCCGACTCGCCGTATCCGCTCTTCCTGGCGACCGCGGGGCTCGCAGCTTATGATACGATCGCGCTGAAAGGCGCCGTGGCGGAAACGATAACATCCGCGGTGGACAACACGTACTTGGACCGAATTGTGCGCCACGAGGCGGGACACCTGCTGTTGGCATACCTCTGCGGCCTGCCGGTGCAGGGCTGCGTGCTGAGCGCCCGCGAGGCTCTGAGCGGCGGCGGCTCCGGCGCGGCGGCATTGAACGGAGCGGCCGGTACGGCGTTCTTCGATCCGGAGCTCAATGCCGCCGCGCGTCGCGGCCGCATCACGCGGTCCGTCATCGACCGCTACTGCATCGTCGTGATGGGCGGGATCGCGGCCGAGGCCGTCTCGTACGGCTCGTCCGAGGGCGGCAAGGACGACGAGACGGCCCTCGTTAGTTTCCTGCAGGAAACGGTGGGGTTCACGGGCGACGTCCTGGTGCAGGCGCGTATGGCCGCGCTCAACGGCGTGATCTTGCTCCGGCGTCATAAGGACGAGTACGAACGGCTCGTCAAGGTCCTCGAGCAAGGTCGGGCCGAGTCCATCGGGGCCGCGGTCCTGAGCATCGACGACGTCGCTGCGGCCGCGTGAGGGGCTACGTCGCCGCCGCCGCTCGGAGGCTGTTTGGATAGTTGTTGTAACTTGCTGTGGTTCCAAAAGATTGATACCGGAGTAGCTCGACGAAGTATGTGATACGCCACTCCCGGGTGAATGCCACCGAACCCGGCACCTGCCCCTTAGCAGAGTAGGATGGCGAGAGAGTAGGGGGTGGCCTTTTTGGCAGTGTCAGGTCTGACGACCTCACCCATCCAAGAAAACCACCCCAGTTGGGCTGATTGCCCTAGGATGCCAAAAACGCCACCCCTAATCATTTAGCCCCTAGTTTACCAAAATCCGTTCAGACTGATAACATACTAGCAAAAAGGTTTTTTGTGAAAAAGCGAAAAAGCCTTTTTCAATCCTCAACCAACCATTTTAAGATACACTTTTAATACTAGTAGGTTTGGGTAAACTAGGGGCTAGTAGGTTTTGAGTGAACGGGTTTTAGGTGAACGGATTTTGGTAAACTAGGGCTAAATGATTAGGGGTGGCGTTTTTGGCAGCCTAGGGCAATCAGCCCAACGGGGGTGGTTTTTCTGGATGGGTGAGGTCGTCAGACCTGACACTGCCAAAAGGGCCACCCCCTACTCTCTCCGGAAAGGCCACAGCGCCGAGGCGGCGCGAGCCGCTAAGTGCCGGGCTGCGCTTGGCTCCTGGCGCTAAGGCAAAACGCTGCGGACGCATGCGAACGAAGGGCTGGCCGGGGCTGCCCAAGGAAGCATTGTTAGCACAGTACTGGGCCACGCAGCCCGCGAGGCCAAGGTCGTGCTAGGCCGGCACACACGCAGCGCTCGGCATCGATACAGCTAGGCCGGACACACGGATGGCGTCCGCCCGCTCCCCCCCACCCAAGGCCTGGGAGCCGACGCGGCCGACGACGCCCCGGCGCCTCGCGAACGACTGGAGTTCCGTGCACACGCCGCCGTCCGTCGCGTCGCTCGCCCGCGCGGAGCTCGCGACAGGCGAGGCCATGCATTCGCTAGCCTTGAGCGGCGGCCTGCCGCGCCAGCGCACGCCGCCGCGCGGCATGCAGCCCACGCCCGAGCACAGCATGCTGCGGACATTGAACCTGGAAAGAGGCTACGACGAAACTTTGGATAGTACCCCGGGCATCCCCCAGCTGGACCCGACCAAGGGCGCCTACGCGCGGACCGTGTCTTTTAAAACATCGCCGTATGGACGAGCTACTAGGGACATGGCGAAACGGGAACTGGCCAAACTGGCCGCGCGCCCGACGCCTAAACGACATTCCAGACGCAAGGACGTGGACGCGCACGGCTTCGCCATGTCCCACGAACAAAGAGCTCTAGACGCTAGAAGGGAAGCCTCGGGCGCCTACGACGCCGCGGCGCGCCTGGCGACGCGACGGGAGGCCGCCGTGGACCGCGCGCTGGGTGCGCTCGCTGCCCAGGTGTCGAGCGATTTTATGCGGACGGCGCTCGATGAACTGCGCGACCGCACGTTGGAGACCGTGGAGGCCGTGGTCGAGTGGCGCCAGCGCGTCGCCGCATTAGATGACGTCCAAAATGTGCAAACGGCGCCGCCGCCCTTCCTGTGGGAGGGGGCCAACTATCTGGTTACACTAGCGAACGCGGACGACGTGCAGCAGATCCTCCAGGCGACGCCGGAGCATGCGCGGCCGGCCATTCCGGCCAAGCGGAACGCGCTCCTCGCTTCGTTAGATGTGGACGCCCTGGCGACGGCGCCGGACGACGGCTCGTTGCCGACGGACGCTGTGACGACCACGCGGAGTAGGGCAACGAGTGACCGCCTCGCGTTTTTGAGGCGGCGCCGCGTCGCTCGGGCATTAGTAGCGGAGGAGCGGGCGCTGCAGGCCGCGGAATTGAGAGATAGAGTCGCGCCGGGGCCCCGGCCGCCGCCAGTTGTACAAGAACGGCTGGCCCTGTCCGCCTCGGAATTAGAGAGGGTGAAGCCGCCGGCGCTGGATCCGCCGGAACTCGAACTATTAGGCTACGACTCCATGCCCCCCTTGCCCATCGTGGCCACCTTCACCTGTTTGCATCTGGTCCTGAACCCGGACGCCGTGCAGACGCACGGCCGGGGGTTGCCCGACGCTAAAGTATTGCAGTCCCGACCATTAAGGCACACTCTCCTAAAAGCGCCGCGCAAGCTCGCCCAGCAGCTCCAGGCCTTTGATGCTTCAAGAAGATTGCCAAAGGAAGTGCTGCAGTTGTTGTGGCCCGTGTTGACGGCTGAGCGGTTCACCGCCGCGGAGGTGACCGCTTTGAGCGCAGCGGCGGGCGCCGTGTTCACGTGGCTGCGGGAGGTCGTGGTCGTGCAGGGCACGAAGCTCGGGGAAGACTATGAACCGCACGCTCCAAGAACAGGTGTGTACGACGATAGGATCGAGGAGGGCGTGCAAGGCATTCTGGACGCGAGCGCGTCGGACGACGTGTCGAGCGAAGACGAGGAAAGAGCCATTCCCGACGACGGTAGGTTGCCCAAGCGGACGACGCGGGCCCAACAGGCCGCTATGGCACTAACGCAGCGTCTTACGAAGACCCGCAAGAGCCTCGGGAGCGTGGCGGCGGGCGGGGGCGAAGTCGCTACGGACGGGCCCCCGGGATCGGAGGTTAGGACTCTAGTTCATGATCTATGGAGGGACGTCGCGCAACTCCGGGACGAATTGAGAGGCGCGAAGCAGGTCAAACAGGTGTCGTCCTTTGTAGATCCCACGAAGCGGCGGGTCTCGATGACCGATGTCATGACCCGGAGGACCACCTCGGAAATCTACTGCGACCCCGCCTTCGTGCTGGGCGGCCGCACCGTGATCCTTAAATTACAAAGCGTCTACGCGGACGGCAATGAAGTGGAGTACAAACTCGGATTGCACGGCACGGAGCACCTCTTAATCCTCGTCCAGGAGTCGACCAGTATGGAGCGCTGGGAGCCGCGGGCCTTACCTGCTGTCGAGGTCGACCGCTTGACGGGCCACTTGCCGTCCGAGTTGGTGAGAATGGAGAAAGAGGTCCTTCACAAGACCCTGAAGCCGCTCTTGCAAGCCTTCACCATCCTGGAGACGGGGGGCAATATTTGTGTCCCTTCGCCGAGCGAGCTCCACCGTTTTGAAAGAGTCCTCAACAGTGTACAATTGGACATTGTCGTCGCGCGGCCGGAACGGAGTCGGGGCGACGGCACGTGCGCGCCGTCCTCGTGCAAACGAACACCAACCATCTCCCTCAAGCTCACCGCGCAACCGACGCTCTGGGAGCGGGACCAGGCCGCGGCCCAGGGCCACGAGGCTATTGAAGCGATGCACCTCGTACTAGACGACTCGGAGCTCCAAGTGTTGTTGTGCCACCAGGAAGGGTTGTACGAACGAGCGCGGCAGCGGTGGCGCGCGTTGGGCACGGTCGCGTCCTGGATCGCGTCGCGCCTCCGCTTCGAGCGGACGCAGCGGGTCGATGCCAAGAATCCGTCCGAGGTCTCGGACCCCGGTCTGGTGTCCCGTTTATTTCTGGACCGGTCCGTGCCGCTGCCGCCGCAGGTGGCGCGGGCGCCCTCGTTACCGCAGCAGTGCGTCTTCGACGCCGTGCAGGAGGGCGACGCGTTGGTCCTACGTTTGAAGCCCATGACCGATGGCCACGCAGACGCGAAAGCAACGGCGCTCGTGGAACAACCCGTGACCATCGACGAATTGCGAGCGCTGGCCATGCCGCCGCGGTACGCCCCGAAGGGTGAATCAAGGTTAGCGGCCTTGGCGTCCCTGAGGCAGCGCGTCGCCGTCGAGTGGCTGCGACCGAATAAGAAAGATGTGGCGGTGCGGCGGAGTGCTGGAGACGTGCCCTCGTCCAAGGGTCAGGCAGTCTTGCATTTGGATCGCGTGGTCCACCTCGAGGTGCGGAGGATCAGCGGCGTGTCCGTGCACCTGCAGGCGCTGGTGCAGGGGCGCTCTTTGTTATTCCGGGCGTGCACGGTCGGCCCGCCGCCCGTCGACGCTTCCGTCGAAGTCGTGGACGCGGAGCTCTTGCTGCCGACGGACTCGGACGCGAGCGACGACAACGAGCGCCCGGCGCGAGTTTCAGTACCGAAGCAGTTGCCGTCCCACGCCCCTGCTTTCGACTTGTCACGCATCGTCGAGGAAAAGGAGATGCGGCTCCTCGTGCAGGGGGAACTGAAGGACCGGCAGGGGCTGCTACATCCCTATTACCGAGGGGCGTTGGCCGCGGTCTTAGCACCGAAGCTCAAGCTGGTCAGGATCTCGGGCAAGAGCCGAGTCCCGGGGGACGACGCCACCTTGAATGCCACGAGCGGAGACCGGTACGTGCTCGAGACGATGCTCGTGCACGAGCGGCATACAGTACAAGTAGGCGTCGGCGGGTCGAAGAAGCGCCATCTCCTGGGGAGTCTGAGCGTGGACGACTCGACAACTTTGGAAGAAGCGCGGAAGTTGATCCACGTGGAGTTTGATGAAATTGACGTGCCCGAGGATTTTAGATTTGTGTATAGAGGTGCACCCTGTCCTAGAAAACAAGAACCTTATCGCTTCGCGGTCGAGTGCAAGCCCTGTTTGATTCTGGCCGTGAAACCTACGCAGAAAAAGAGAGGCGCCGGCTACGCGTGGACCACCAAGGCGGACGACGACCAGCGACGTCTAAGAGATGAAGTGCGGCGGTTAAAAGCGTTAAACGAGGGCCCCGAGGCCGTGGAGGAGTTTAATGAAGAACAGGGGAAGCGAAGGAGACGACGCCGGAAGCGGCGCCACGCGGTACGAGCGGGCAAAGCCCTCAGGGTCCAGAACGACGACGACATTAGTGACGCGGAGAAGCCGGCCATGGACCCCTACCTCGTGGACCAGGCCCCACCGGAGCTAGACGTGGTCGCCGTGCCTCTGGAGTGCACGGCTAGTACCACACAAGGCTCGCGGCGCTTAGTTTTAACAGATGACTTAGCTTTATTTGACGTGACGTCGGCCGACGTATTGCGGGTGGGTTCGTTAGATGGCTATGATACGAGAATCGCGAAGCGCGTGGACTGGGCGAACCTGGTGCCCGATTCCGTGACGAAGTTCGCCTTTTGCCCGTGCGACAAGGATCCCACGACGCATCTGAAGAAGCGGTTTTATCCATTAGAGGATGAGCCCGAGGCGCCCCCTTATTTAGATGACGCCTACCATGCCGCACTCTTAGCGATGCGCGGCACCGAAGTCGTTATAGGGAAGGAGTTCGACTATTTTAAAGCCGCCCCCGCCGAAGGTTTGAAAAAAATAGAACGGGCGCGCCTCAGTGCCCAGCAGGGGCGGAAGAGCCGGACGAAGCACGTCTTGTTGGACTCCAACACCGGTTTAGAACGAGAGGACGAAGAGGAGGACGTGGAGGAGGAGCTGCCGGACGTGGACCCCGAGGATGTGGTGCCGCACGGCACGCGCATCTCGGGCCTGTCGGTCTATAAACTCGTGCCGAAAGCTTTAGATATGCGTCCTTTGTGGCGCATCGCGTTCGACGAAGGGCTGGTGGTGCCCGTTCGGGACTTTTATGCCTCTCCACTGAAAACGGAGCACTTCCGCGTCCCTCTGACCTACGGCCATCTAGAAAGTTTAGTCATCGACGTCCGGTCGAGACAAGAACAGATCCACGAGCAGCGCCTTCATTATTTTGAAGCGGTGGACCCCGCTTATTTAATCGACCAGCTCCACCACCTCCTATGTTCCTGGTACCCGCAGACGGAGGGCGTCGACGGGCAAAAATGGAACAAGTTCGCCAAGGATTATATATTAATTCCGGGCATGCAGGACCCCATGCGCGTGGCGCAAGTAGACTTGGCCATGCGGCGGCAGTTTAAAAGAGCGGACGGTACGTACGATAGAGCGGGGAAGATGGACCGCAAGCATCTCAGAGACGCCTTAACGGAAGTGGCGTTCGCCAAGTTCCCCATCTGGATCGACCCCGACGAGGAGAAGGCCAAGGAGACCCACGCGGCGGAGCAGACGGATTTGAGGGAAGAGCGCGACCGGGAAGGGAGAGTGGACGTGGAGACTTTAAGGAAGCACGAGATCGTGGTGGGCGGGCGCGGCGGTTCTTTACTAGATCAGTTCAAGGAATCCGCGGCCATTTCCGGGAAGTTAGGTGCTCGAACGGCGCCCAAGGAACAGAACATTTTGGCGGCGTTCAAGTTCGTCGCGCGGGAGAACCACAAAGACGACTCGGTGGTCTCGGAATCTTCGGAAGAGGAGTACGACGCCACGTTGGATGATTGGGCCTGGTTCAAACAGGATACGCTCAAACATTTGTTGTTTGAAAGGACCGTGATGATCCCCGAGATTAATAGGCGGGCCTGGAAGGAGGCTAAAGTCCTCGCTATTCTCGAGGAAGGCCGCAGGCAGTGTGCGTCGATACGCATCCAGGCGCGCCACCGCATGCGCTGGGCCCGGGCCACGTATCTTTGTGAACTGGGGGCGTTGATTTGCGTTCAGGCGTACGTGAGACGGTACATCTACGAGACCTTTTATGTGGTACGGCGGGAGCAGATGGA
>Ga0115000_10003958_pt1 | contig 12234 bp, 10 predicted proteins | sample ArcticOcean_MG_C_6_FD_89690 | JGI IMG/M metagenome (GOLD analysis project Ga0115000, IMG submission 89690) | Marine microbial communities from western Arctic Ocean - ArcticOcean_MG_CB8_128 | ecosystem: Environmental > Aquatic > Marine > Oceanic | place: Arctic Ocean: Canada Basin | collected... | reverse complement strand
TTGAGTTTGTAAGCACATTTAAAAACAACGAATATTCTTGGATAATTATCGGAGAAGAAATTGCTATAATCGCTCATCCACACAACAATGAAGATTATTACGATTTAAAGCTTTTTATGTTGGTACTAAACCAAATCAATAACTCATCAATGAGTTTTCATGAGATGGCATCAGATATAGATGTTATCGATATATTCATAGGTACTGCAGTAGATTTAAAAAATGTTCAGAACTTGTTAAAAGAGGAAATCAATTAAAAATTAATAGCGTAATTATTACGATACCTTAAAAAGCCTAAGGTAATTCTGATTACTAGAATAAAGTGCATAAAAGCTTCAACAAGCATATAATTTAACTTTTAAAGGTATTTTATATAGTAATAGCTAGCTTCGCATATAGCTTAGTTATATACTATTGAACAGTATATAAAGCTTAAGTAATACAATTGATGCATGTAATAAATATAAAGTTCTTTAGCAAAGAAGGAAAACGCTATGGATACAATATTATACACTCTACTAGGTTAGTTGCAATAGAAACCTTTAATAGGGTTAAAAGAATTGAACAAAGTAATCAAGAAACATTGGTATTCACTTCGATTAATGATCTTAATTTAATTAGTACGTGAATATTTATATATTAATTCCAAATAACAACTACATAGATTAAATCCACATAAATGTATAAATGTGCCCAACAGTAATATCACTTAATCAAGTAGTACCTGATGGCAATTTATTTAAATAATTCGGGGAAAATCTTTTAGCCTTACTTTACGTTCAACTGTATTAATAAAAAACGGACTACATTTAACGAATAAATAATCACTTAATAGTATGATCTTCTTCAATCAAAAACTTAATATTCATAAGTTCCTTTTTCATTCCCATCTCAATATCCTCATCCATAGATAAACTAAAAATCTTGGTTAACGGATTGTTACTTACATTCCAAATCTTCTCATAAAATAGAACTGAGCCATCAGATTTCTGCTTCACTTGAAGCTTAAATATTGCCGTAAGTTCATTGTTTCTTTGGTAACTAATTTCTACACCCGAAGCTGTTTCAGAAACCAAATATTTAAAAGTATGCAACTTCTCGTCGAAACCAATATACTGAATGCCATTACCATTATTAGTTCCCTTTACCACTATTCCATCCGTTCCTTCCATCCAATTCGAGAAATTTTTTGGTTGTTTCACGTAATTAAAAACAGCACTTTTATCTGCATTTACTACAATATCTCGGTGAACAACAATTTGAGACCCTACAAAGAATGAGATGGCAAATAAGATTACAGTTGCAGAAAAAATTGCAATTAACACCCCTTTTATATGTTGTTTAAGCTCCATTATACTTCAAATTAAAATCCCATTCCTGGAATATTTGGAATTACACCCTTCATAGCAGAAGCATTTTCCGCTTGAGAAATATTTTCTGCATTTTCTAAACCTCTATTTAAAGCTAATAAAAGTAAATCCTCCATCTGCTCTTTATCAGCATCATCTATAATCATTTGAGGTATATCAATATTTTTAACCAGCTTATTCCCATTTACAATAACCTTTACCCCGTGCGCTTCTCCAACAACAGTAATTCCATCCAAACGCGCTTTAACCTCTTCCATTTTTTCTTGCGCTGCTTGTAATTTTTCCATCATACCTCCTAACATATCTTATATTTTAAAACAAGTTAACTTGTTCATTATTACTTATAGCACCTTCACTTACAGTTAGTGAAACATTGTATCCACTAAATTTCCTAATATTAATAACAATACCGCCTTCAAAAATCAAATATTGTGCTCTTATCCCAATCAGTTTACCTCCTAACTCAGGAGTTTTATCAAAATTTACACTCTTTATTTTTTGAGGATATTCATTTACAGGATAGGTAATTTCTATTACTTCATCATCATCAGAAATAAAATCTTGAAGTTCTTCAGGGAGCTTATCAATTAATTCATCTTTTACCTCTAATAAATCAACACCTGTCTTGCGCTCATCTTTTAACATCCTTTGCCAGTTTGTTTTATCAGTAACAAACTCTTTTAACGCAACTTCAATTAGTCCTGAAGTATATCTATCTGGTGTATTGGCCAATTTAATTGTTTGCCAAGCACCTTGATCAACCCAACGAACATTTTCATTACCAGCACTGGTAATTCCAACCTTAACAGCACTCGTCAAAGCAAGGTAAACAGTATGGTCAATAACATGATTTTTCTTTTCCCATTCAGGATCTCTACCTTTCCCCTCATGTCCTAAACATAGTTCAGGATGTATAATACATTCAGAATTATAAGGCGAATTAATGAAGCAAGGATAACAAGACCCTTGTCCAAAAACTTTTTTAATCGATCGATCACAAATAATACAATTGATTATCCCTGCAAACTTAAACTGCAGTTCTTTTCCAATTAAATCATTCATTAAAACCTCTCCTTCATTAGTTTTAAGCCAATAATTTATCGGCTTAGTTAATTCAGTTCGCATTTTACCCAATTGTGAAGTATACAGCATTATAAAGAAATTAAACCTTTTATGTGCGAAAGGGATTTATATTTATTGATTATATGATCAGAACTAATGGCTATTTCGATGGCGGAAAAACTAATATATTTCCCTTTGCTAGATCGTTTTGTTGTAATCTTCGCATTTTCAAAAACAGGCATTAATAAAGCAATATTATCCTCTGAAGTAATAAATTTATACATATACTTCATTGGAAATCCTTTTTCATCTAACTCTTTCCTTAATCCTTCGTATCCGTCCACTTAAATTAATTTTACACGAAAATAAGATTGTAAATCCACAATCTCAACTATGAAATGAGAAATTAATTATAAAAAAAACAACTGATTCATATAATTCTATTTACTCAGTGAAACATATTTATTATTTAGAGATTTTACCCCTTAATTGAAAGGGGTTTATTCAGCCTAAATTAATATAAATGTTCGCTTAAAAAAAGTACTAAATAAACTTTTAGATAATAAGATAAATGGCACATAAACTAATTAAAGTTGATACATCTACTAGCTTAAATTACAAAGTCAAATTTTTAGAAAGCCCCTTTTAAAGCTTTTTTAATAATTGCGGTATCCTTTTCAAGGTTTCTAACTAACCTCAAGCGAGAATCCAAATTAAACTTTTTGTAATCTATTTCAATTAATTTTATTTCTTCCTTGACTAGAAAACTTTTTTTAATCTTTGTGTAACGTGCTCTTTGAGCAGATCTATTTCCACCACTTATCGTTTTTTTATCAGGCTTATCAAAAATATCGTTTTCAACATAATTTTTCTCAGAAAACTCAATTGCTAATTTTAAAGATTCGTAATAAGCATCAATCGGAAGTGGCGTTCTAGTTTTTCCATTCTTATGCAAATCTCCTAAAAGATTGTCAAAAACATGTTGGTGACTAGCTTTCTGCTCCAAGAATTCATTACATAGACCAACCAAATAGTACTCATCTCCTTCTTCTTTAACAAATTTAGGTTCCGCTGCAACTCGATAAGTCGTATCTTTTGGCGTGAAAATTTTTCCTTTCTGAACAAAATACCAATAAATACTTTCATCTTTTCTCTCAGCATGTAGTTGAGGAATTAAGTCAAGTTGTTCTTTCTTATCTAAATCTCTTAATACCTTTCTTAAGGGCAAACCTTTTTTTGTGTCCTTAATGAATACACCAGCTTCAATCAAATCAACCATTAATTCCTTTACAGGAATCCAATCAGTCTCTTTATTTTTAGAAAAGTAGTTCGTGATTGCCTCGTTGATTTTATCAATTTTAGTATTGTCCATGTAAATACGGTTTTATTAGCTTTAATGAGATAAATATAATGCTTTTTAAAGTTAAAGCGTCTCGTTTGGATTAGCAAACTGTTTTATTATGGATTCGTTCATTTAAAATAAAAAAAATCTACTGTTATTTAACAATAATACAATACCATTAATTAATTAACCTAGTGAAAAAAAATGAGTCTAATTTGAGTTCTTGAAAAATTAATTTTAAGCGTTTATAAATAATAAGTTGTAAAATGTATCTATTATTTTTCTATAAATTAAGCACTCAAAATTATAAACTCTACCTTTTTTTTATATTAAAATTAAATCCTCATTATGGAAATGAAGCGCGGTAAAATAGCATTAAATATTTACACTGTGGCAAATTAATTCTAAAAACAATATTTTAATAGTATTGCATCCCTATTTAATTTCAGTTGACTGTTCCCAATTTCATTTAAATAATTATTGTTATAATTAGTAAAAACAAGCTATTTCTTTTCAGTTTTAGGTATTAATATTTTCTTTTTTCTAAACAATTCCCCAAAAGAATTAAAACTCTTTTGATAAGAGGCACCTAAGCCAAAAGTTGTAGAAGAAGATGATGTAATTCCAATATTTAGATTTTCATCCCTTGTGATTTTGTGATAAGCTTTTGCTTTTAAACTATTTGTAATTCTAAAATCAGCTTCAAAATCACCAACCTGGCTGTTAATATCAAAATCGGTTCTTACTGTAAATTTTTTATATTGAAAACCTGCTAATAATCTAATTTCATCCTTTAATTTATCATCAGAATTGGTATTGTAATCTACACCTAAATCTACATTATCCCAAATGCCACTAAGGGCATTATTTAATTGCCCTTCGATAACTTGTAACCCTTGATTAATTCCATCTTCTCTAAAATCTTGAGTTCCTACAGGAGGAATAAACTTACTAGACAAAAGAAGCGAAAAAGCTTGTCGATTAATCTCATCCTCTCCAATAATATAACTTTCTATCTGGTTATTTTCTTCAGGAGTTCCATTAGGTAGAGAAATTCCAATATCTACAATAGGCTTCCATAAACTCCCCCTCAAAATCAAGTCTGTATTTACTTGAATACGTCGATTATCAACTTCAAAACCTACGACACCAGAAGTATCAACAAGATCTATTAAGTTAGCTCTAGAAGTATAATAGGTCCGCATATTAATTGTAGCGTCAAGAGGGTCGCCATCCCAACTCATTTTACTTCCTGGTCTAACTATAAATTTTCTTCCAATAATTCGTTGCAACGTAAAATAATAATTCCCTTCATCTACCTCAAAATCTCCGTACATTCTAAACTTACCGTCGGAATTAATTTGCATACCAACTGCTCCATGCCCATTCGCTTTGATTTCATCACCAACAGTTGGATCAAAAACAATACCAACAACTGCCTCTCTATTAATTTTAAAATTAAAGTCGAGTTCTAAACCTGCTAGATTAGGGAGATCATCTATCTTTTTTTTATTGACTCCAATTGTATCAAAAATATTTACAAAACTAACAAACTCACTTAACTCCAATTCATCCGCTTGATCCAATGGCATTGTAAGCCTACTTACGCCTGAATTCTTATTATCTTTATATGCAACTGTAGATACATTCCCACCGATATAGTTTGTTACACCATCTCCTTTTAAATTTACAATTCCATTTACAAACGCTTGTCCAAAATACGTTGTATTCTCATTAGACGTTGTATTCAAACAGAAAAAATTATTCAAAACAAATGAGTTGATGTTGTATTTAAAATTTTTAAATCCAGTATGAGTAACTACACCATTTAAATAACCTTTAGATTTGTACCATTTATCATGAGAAACTATAAAATCCTTGAAGATAATTTTATCCTTTTCAAACAAAACATCCTGATCATTAATCGCATATTTAACATTTAAATAATCTACTTTTAAATTAAGCTGATTAACTCCAACCTTTCCTGTGAGCACTGGATGTTTTAAGTTACCTGTAATATGTAAATCCCCAGTTGATTTACCTCGTTCAAAACCAGAAAAAACACCTGTGAAATACTTTTCTAAAAACTTTAATTTCATTTGTTTTAGAGAAGCGTAGAGATCCAATTTCTTATCATCAAAAGGATAATAACCACCTGTTATTTCTAGTGTTTTCCATTTATTTCTATTGCTCGTATTATTTACTAAAAGTTCAAGATTAATTTTCCTTTCAGTAGGAACAAAACTAGCACTAAGAGATACCTTTCCAAATGGTTGATTATTGAAACGCAATCTATCTACGGAAAGATCTGAAGTAAAAACAGGATTAGCAAGAACACCTCTAAATAATATTTCTCCAGAAGCATCACCTACCAAATCTATTTTCAATCGATCCCAGAAATACTTAAAAGTACCCAATTCAAAACCTTTCATTTTTACTTTAAGGAAATCCCTAGAAGCCGGAGAAGCTTTTCCATCAACAAAAAGAAATTGTCCTTCGGAAGTTAATCGAAAATTATCAACTGTTATTTTATCTTTTTCAAAAGTTATTTTATTATTTCTATCAAGCTTCCATTCCCTATTTCTATATGAAAATTTAGCATCTTCAAAATTACTTTCAATTTTGTTTAAATCGTTCAAATCAACAACTCCTGAGAGACTTCCTTTATTTACTTCTGCACTATTGTTTTCATATCCTATCTCATAACCTAAAACACTACTGTCAATATTTGCATTAAACTTTATGTTTTGTAATCCAACTGTATCAAAAAGTTGAACGAATTTACATTTTGCGTTTAGTATAATTTTTTCCGCTTTATTTTTACTGTAAACTTTTAGGCCTTGAATTTTACGGTTTTTAAACATGATTAAATCTGATGCAAACTGCAACAAGTATGATTGATTTTCGTCATTAAAACGACCACTAAATCTTGTGTTGTTTGAAATATTAAAATTTGGAGTAAACAACTCATGAATCATTTTATAATCATAAACCTTAAACATCAACCTAAATTGATTATCTCCTTTATGGTTTTCACTTAAGGGATAATAATTAATTATAGAAGGAATTTCCTTGGAAAAAACATTAATAACTGTTGGATAAATTTCTTTTAAGTTAAAATCACCTTCAATTTTACCAGTAAAAAAATCAGAATTAAGAGTAATCATCTCTCTGTTTTTCTCCTTGATAGATACCAACTCAAGAGAATCTAATTTATATACTTTATTATTTTCCTTCCAAACAATATCATCAACTCTTAAAACACCATTTACGTCTTCAATATTGTTACCAGTTAAGCCTATGTTTATTTTCCCGCTTACCTGTGCTAAAGAATCTCTTTTAATCCAATTAATTACGTTTAAATTTGCATGTTTTAATTCAGCAACAAAATCATAGCGCTGTAATTTAGGGTCACTAAAATCTATCTCTCCATCAAAATCCAAAAGTAAATTAGGATCTTTAACCATAAGTTCTCCACTAAAAACACGATCCCTAATTTCACCATCCATTTTAATATTTGTATAGGTATAATCTCTAAATTCGAAACGAGGTATATCTCCGAAAAACTTCAATTTAAAATCTTTGTTATCGTCCAAAACATCTAATTCGCCACTAACTGAAACTTTACCTAAACTCGATTTCCCTAATACTTTCCCTAAATCAAACGAATTAGTTTTTACTTTTCCTTTAATACTTTTCACATTATTACTATCCCTTTTAAAAAAGATATCCGCTCTAATTTCACCAGCTTTTGTTTGCATTAGGCCAAAAGCTTCAAAATCAGAAGCGATTCCAGAAAATTCACCCTGAAAAACCATCTTCCCCATATCCGCCATCCACTTTGGAGTTTTAAACGTCTTTCCAGAACCAAAAGGTGCTAATGGAATTGATTTTAAATCATTTTCATAAGTAACTAAATCTCTCACTTGCGCTTCAATAATAGCTGTTTTCGCATCCGACAATCCCTTTATTGTTAAGTTCCCTTCAAACTTTGTGTTTTTACCATAAGAAAAAAACAATTGATTTGCTTTTAAATCGTCTATCGTTCCTGAAATATCACCTCTAAATTCAAGTGTTCTGTTTATTCCCGTTATTTTTGGGGCGAAGAAAGCTATATCATCTCCATCAATAGTAGTTTCCTTAAACTCCCCTAATAAATTTACATCAGTAATAAAATGACGGAAAGATTTAAAATTTTTATATTCCATTTTAATCTGCCCATTTACATCACTACTAGGCGTTTCTAATTCGAGATTTTTAAACACCAAGTTTTTATTATCCATAATCATATTCCCCTCCAACCCTATCAATTCAAAACCAGATTTCTCTTTAAATGATAATACATCAGTATTTACATTTAATACCCCATCTTGGTAAACAACATTATTAAATGTTGCATTTACATCGCTTAATTTCAAATGCTTAAAATCAATACCCCTATCTTTATGTCTCTTATTTCCATTGTCATAAGAAAAGTTAAGCTCCTTTAAGCCCAAGTATTTAACGTAAATACTCCAAAGTTTACGTTTTGTATTTTTCTTCTTAATTAATTTTGTTAAAAAATATTTAAGATTAGTAATTTTCTCCCCTTTGTATTTCTTGATTTTTAAATTAGCATCATTTAATTCCAGCAACCCCAATTTAACTAAGCGCTTATCGAGATCGAAATCATCGATTTCAACATGAAAATCTTTAGCAAAAAGCAATGTGTCTCTATGGTGGTCTAGGACCAAAAGTCCCTTCAATACAAAAGTATCAAAAGGTCGGAAATCTACTCCTTCAACTGAAATATTAGCATTTGTTCTCTCAGATAGAACACCCCCTATATGATTACCTAAAGAAGTTTGTACGACAGAACTTTTAAAAATTAAATACCCACACAAAAAACAAACTGATATAAAAAGTACAAGAAAACGTCGAAGCCTTCGAGTAATTTTTTTATATCTAATATACCTTGTTTTCCACTTCATTTGCATTTATAAAAGATATTGTTACTAATTTAACGCGAAAAACACATTAAATACTGCATGTTTTTAACATTTTATTAACCGCAACTTGATAATTAACCTTGCTGAGCATATATTTGTTTTAATAATTTACAGAAATGAAACTAGACATATTAGCATTTTCGGCACATCCAGACGACGTAGAAATCAGTTGCGGGGGGACTATTATAAAGCAAATACAGCTTGGCTACTCTGTTGGAATAGTGGATCTTACGCAAGGAGAACTAGGTACTCGAGGAAGTGCTGAGATTAGGCTAACTGAGTCTGACCAAGCATCAAAACTACTTGGCTTATCCGCAAGAGAAAACCTCAAAATGAAAGATGGTTTTTTTGAACATTCAGAAGAAAATAAATTAAAAATTGTTACAGCAATTAGAAAATACCAACCTGATATTGTTATTGCAAATTCAATAACTGATCGACATCCTGATCATGGAAGAGGAAGCAAATTGGTTAGTGATGCTTGTTTTTTAGCAGGACTTCCAAAAGTTAAAACTTTTGTTGATGGAAACAATCAAAAAGCTTGGCGACCAAAAACGATTTATCATTATATTCAAGATTACTATATTAAACCTGATTTCATTATTGATATTTCTGATGTCATTAATCAAAAAATAACATGTATTAAAGCTTTCAAAACTCAGTTTTGGGATTCTACAAGTAATGAACCTAGCACACCAATTAGTGGTGAAGATTTCTTTGAATTTATTAGAGCTCGATCTAAAGAATTTGGTAGATTAATTAACACAGAATATGGAGAAGGTTTTACAGTAGAGAAACCACTTAAAATTGTTGACTTAGTAAAAAACTAATTCTGCGGAGAAGAATATATCTCCAAATAGCCTTCCCATTTCTTTATATTTACTTTGGTAAAACCTCACATACTTGGCGTTTAAAGCACAAAATAAACCATTAAACAACAAGCATATAATTCTTTCGATAAAAAAAAAACCTAATATAACTTTCCTTGTCTTCATCATTTTTAAACAAGGCTTCTCTTCTATTTCCTCTTTGAGGATTATAAACTGGGATTTTCGGAACTATTAAACGCGGCTTTCGAGACATTTTTTCTTTGAAATTAAGTATCGAGACTCCAAGGGTGCCCTTTTAGGTGTAAAAAGAAAAAACAACCTTTAATTTTGGTTTGTATTAAAAATTAACGGCTCAAAAACTACTATTTTTTGATGGGTGACTTACACGTTAAACCCCAATATTCACTATCACTTTACTTGTGTTTTTATATCAAGACTGTCCCGAATTATTTTCCCAAATACTTTTATCTTGAAAAGTATAATTTTTCTACGAAGCGTTCTGAAGGGTTAATATTAAATTTCCATCTATAATCTTTCCATTAAAGACTTTTAATACCACCAGTCCAGGTGAATAATCTTTCTTTGAACCGTCATCTTCCTCCATTAAATCTAAATATTCGCCATGTATATTGCGGGTAACTATAGTTAAAATGTTTTCACCGTCACGCTGTTCTACATATGATAAAATTCGTTTTAAAACTATCCCCTCGTTTACCTCAAAAAAGTCAAAAACTAAATCACCATAACTGCCTACCCATTACCCATTACCAAAAATCGCATATCCAGTTAAATCTTCTATTTTAAAATTATTGTTTTTCTTTAAATTTTCAAATAGCTGATCTTGTATCGAATGTAGTACTGACAATTCAAAAGCGTATCTTGTTCGTCTAGACATTTACACAGACCGAATAGAGTCAATAAATGTTTTATAAAACCCTAATTCTCCGGACAAAGAACAATAAGTATTGCTTGGGACTATGGTCTTGCAACTATAAAAGCAAGTCATTGAAAGACCTAGTACTACAATTAAAATAGAAAAACGAAACAGTAATCTTTGCTAGCTGATAAGTAAGTTGAATAATCAGAATCAATTTTATTTAGGTTGTCCTTATGTTTCACCTTTAAATTACCAAATATAGCATTAAACTCAGCAATTTTTTGCCTTATTCTTTTTTCTACTTTTTGTGGAAAAATTTGCTGCGCTAATAAGGTTATTGATATCAGCTATTTGTTCATTATACTATTTCTTTTCCTGAATAATATAATAACTTTTCGCAACTCTAATTAAGGTTACTCCATTTATTAATGTATCCTGCAATAACTTACCATTATTAGCAGCATAACATTTAAAGCCCATAAGATTCCATAAATAACTTAACTGCATCGTCGTATTTTTCAATTGTTTGAGATTTTTTAATTCGCTTGTAAGCCTTCCGACTATCTGGAAAACTAGCAGCAAAATACTCCCAAAAAGAATTCATTTTTAATAACACTTGTCTATCTCCAGATAAGTGTGAATGATATTCATTAAATAATTCCTCATGAAATTCTTTAAAAACATTCATCCTATTTTCTGGATAGATTTCACTTCCACTTTTAATCATTTCAGGTAAAAAAGGATCTGCTACTACTCCTCTACCTAACATCCAAGAATTTACTGTGGGAAATTTCTCTTTTAAAAACTCAAAATCACCAACAGAATTAATATCACCATTAAAAGTAAGATCGTGCTTACTTATTCCTAAACACTCATCAAATCGATCATAATCTAAACCTTTCTTATAAAGCTGTTTAGCATATCTAGCATGTATAATTACTTCAGTAATTGGCAAGTCGTTTAAGAATGGAATAATCTTTAAAATATCGCTAGTATCCTCATACCCCATCCTCATTTTCAATCCGATTTTCAAAGGGCTTTTTGGTATAATTTCATCAAGTAGCCTTTTAATTGTGTCAGGTTGCTCTAACAATCCAGCACCAAGTGAACGTTTAGCAACCATTGGATATGGACAACCCATGTTCCAATTAATTTCATCATAACCTAAACCATGTACATATTCTGCAACCAACATAAAATCATCCACATTATTAACCATTAATTGTGGTTTAACTTGCATTACAGAATTGTTCTCTTTTAAAATGTCTAATTTCTGAGATTTTTTAATTTCTTTATCGTTGGTTAACCTGATATAGGGAGCATAACAAGCATCAATACCTTTAAAGTATTTAAAAAATGTTTTTCGAAATCTAAAATCGGTAAAACCTTGTAAAGGAGCTAGTAATATTTTATGATTAGAATTCACGATACAAATTTAACAATTCTATTTTCCAATTAATTTAATTTTCAATGAAAATTAAGTTAAAAACCTATAAACTCAACCCGTCTGTTAATTCTTCTGGATAATCAATATGAAACCGAGGTAATAATGTTAAGCCTAAGTGTATTTATACTCAACTGGAACGCAAAGTTTTTCTGGTTTCCAATTTGATACAGCCCCATCAAATTTGGATTGGTAATCTATCCTATAAAATTAAAACACAAATAATAAGATCTACCATTAAAACCTAACGAAACATAGAGCTTATTATTTGGTCCAAGTTGAATCTGTCCAAGTTGCTCCAAAGTTTATTTTTCAAAATTT
>Ga0115000_10003956_pt1 | contig 12243 bp, 8 predicted proteins | sample ArcticOcean_MG_C_6_FD_89690 | JGI IMG/M metagenome (GOLD analysis project Ga0115000, IMG submission 89690) | Marine microbial communities from western Arctic Ocean - ArcticOcean_MG_CB8_128 | ecosystem: Environmental > Aquatic > Marine > Oceanic | place: Arctic Ocean: Canada Basin | collected... | reverse complement strand
GGCTTGACAGTCCTGAGTCCCCATTGCATATACGTGAAACGGCTGCATTACTAGACTCTACGTATCTAGAAATGTTAAGGCTGGAAGTAACTGATTCAGGTTATGGAAATGATATGGTTGCTGGGCATGGTCCTGGTATTACCTTCTACGTTGGAGAAACTCCAGGGGCAGTAGGATCTGATTGGGGCGGCACGATTGCAGTTATCAAAGAAAATGACGAAGATGTTTTTTCTGATGCTGCCATGGTATTTCATACATCAACTGACGATCAGACTCCCAGTAATGCTCGTGAAAAAATGCGAATTACCAGCCTTGGATTGGTGGGCATTGGAACTACTAATCCTCAAGCACAACTACACGTTGCTGAGAGTGGAATGTTTGGTAGTGGCGTTAGGATTACTGAAAATCTTCTTGTTAGTGGTAATGTGTATGCTAGTGGCGATGCTATAATTGATGGCAACTTGACTGTTCATGGTACACTGGACGCACATGTGGCAGACTTTAAAGTCACAGCAGACACAATGACCTTTGGCGATACATCTGCTGATAATGTTATTTTCAACGCATCTACAGCTTCTATCCCAAATAATTTACATTTCTCAGCGGGTAATATTTCACTTAGTAATAGTTTAATTGTTGGTCAAAACGTTTCTGTTACTGGTAATTTAAATACAAAAGGAAACGCTTCGGTTACTGGCAATTTAGATGTAAGTGGTGTGTCTACCTTTGATGGTCATGTTGGATTTACCAGTAATGCCCCTGTTGTAATGAGTGGTACATTAGGCGTATCTGGTGCGGCACAGTTTGATAACACAATCAATGCTTCTGGGGATGTTACACTCGGTAATGACCTTTGGGTAACCAACGATGCTACTGTTAGTGGTGTGCTCAATAGTAGTGGCACATTTAATGCCAGCGGCAATGCCTTTTTTGGTGCTGATGCTACCTTTGGTGGTGCATTGAATACTAATGGCATATTAAATACTAATAATACATTGAATGCTACTGGTGCATTGAACGTTAGTGGAATCGCTACTTTCGGCAACGCATTGAATGCTAGTGGAATCGCTACTTTCGGTAACGCATTGAATGCTAGTGGCAATGCTGCCTTTGGAGGCAGCACTACATTTGGCAGTGATGTTATTTTCAATACGTCAACAGTGGATGTTCCCAACGGTCTAATCTTCAACGGTGGCAATGTAGGCATTAGTGGAATATTGAAAGCTAGTGGCGATGTGCATGTCAGCGGCAATGTCGGTATTGGAACGTCTAGCCCATCGCAATTATTATCAATTTTGGGTACTTCGGCTCAACTTAGAATAGCGACACCAACTACTGCCACAGATCCATCTTTATTTTTGAGTGGTGGAACAGACACAACCTCTGTGATTGAGGGTTTAAAAATATGGTATGATTATTCTTCAGGGGCATCTTATATAGACAACCTTATTAATGATGCGGCTGGTGATCTTTATATTCGTACAAGAACTGCTGACACTCCTGTTAATGCTATAACTATAGAATCTGCAGGCAATGTCGGTATTGGAACTACTACTCCTGATGCAAAATTCCATGTTGCTGGCAGTGTCGGTATTGTTGGAAATACTGTCGCTAGTGGCACTTTGGGAGTTAGTGGACTAGCCACTCTTAATGGTGGACTAGACACATATAGCGGTGGCATATCATCTAATACAATCATTAACGCTAGTGGTCACATGGTTGTACCGGGATATACCGATGAAGACGCAGTGATCGCTGCTTGGCCCCCTTCTACGCCTCATAGTGGCATATTGGTGGTTGGTGGCACATCTCTTATGTGGTGCGATGGAACAAATTGGTTAAGCGGAGTATTGGCTTAATACATTAAAGACTGAAATAACTTAAACCTTTGGAGAGATAAATGTCAAATTCAATAAAACCAGCCAGTAGCTCCATTGTAGCTATCAATAATGGAGGAGCCTCTCTTGGTAGTATGAGTCTAAAAACTGGTAATACGCACGTATTATCGCCATACCCCGGAACAACTGAAGTACTAACTTCCGGGAGTATGAACTCTACTTACTTCTATAGGTTCAATAGCGAAAATGTTACCACTGTGCCATTCGGTACTACTGGTGCAGAGACTGTCACAGTTGTTGATGCTATAACTAATCACAGTATCGAAGTGGTCAGTTATGTTGTTGTAGCCAGCGGAGAAAGTCAAGTTAAATTTCTTTCTAACACTACTCCATTAACGAGTGGTATGCAATTAGGTGATAATGGTGGCGTATCTAGTACCAATAACGAAGGCTTAATGAGGACTTCAGACGGCGAAGCTCTTAAATTTAGTAGCAGTACAGCTTCTACTTTGATGGGCGGTCATGTTTCTTATAAGGTAGTCTAATGCCAGTTACAATACCAGAAAGCGTTTTCACGAAATATTACGATGTTATCGATTCCACTTTTACTATCTTTGGCGTTACTTGTCAACTTGTTTATATAGAAAAAGTGGAAGAGATTTCAAATTCGTTTGATAATGTTCCTCAAAGTAAGTCTATCAATATGCATAGACGAAATGAGGATGAATATAGGCGACAAGACAAGGTTATCCGCGAAGTAGAAAAGCTAGAAGATATTAACTTAAAAGTATATTGGGAACGTAAAGATTTTACTAAGGTTGCAAATGACATATCTCTTGCAGACAATTCAATTCAGACGATTTTCTTTGCTACAGATTTAGCTAAGATCAAACGAGCTAAAGAGCTTATAGTACATAAGGGTATTAAAGATTCTCAAGAAATGACATTTAAAAGAGGTGGTGAACCATTTCCAATGGGACTGAGAAAAAACCGTTACTTTGGTTGTTTTTGGGAGCGTTCATAGTGGGTCTCAGAATAGTAGATAGTTTTTCTAATATAAAGAAAAAGATAGATACTGTTATTGCTGGTCATATGAATAAAAAAATTCAAAAAAATAAGAGCAGAGCTGAAAGACAAATAAAGGGTTTAATAAGAGGATGGATAGAAGAGCAACCGGAGGTAGCTAGTTTAAGAGATCAAGGGGGGTTTGGTAGTTTAAACGCACAATTTGGATTGCCGCCGGGTGTTCCTGATATAGCAATAGAAGCAATTATACAAGCATTAATAGCGTCTATAGAAGTATTATTTACTAGGGTGGACAATAAATTTCGGGGCAAGGTAGAGTTTAGGATACGGGGACAAGTTATACTGAGTATATTAGATATACCGGAAGGAACTGTCATAACAGAAAAGGGTGCTGATCTTAATTGGTTACAATGGTTATTAACTCGTGGTATTGAGACAGTAGTTTCAGGTTATAAGTACGTACCTGGTGCTCGTGGTAGGTCTGGTGGTGGAACTATGATGGGGGGTTCTTCCTTTAGAGTGGAGCCAATCTCATTCACCGGAACAGTCAATAAGAACTTTATTACCAGGGCTTTTGCTGGTAGGGACAAGGAACTCTCAAAGGTTCTTCAGGTTTTACTTAAGGGGTAAGATGAGTTATTTTAGTCCACTAAAGGGAATTAACAGTGTATTTGACTACACTCTGAATAATGATATTCAGGATGGATTAGTTGAGTATTTTGACTGGGGTTTGCTGGAAAAGGGTAACTATTTTAATGTAACCAAAGGTGAATCATCACCCAATGGTCAAGATTATAGCAGGCTTAGATTATCATCAAACGATCAGTACGACGCTGGGCAAGTTTGGGAGGGTTTTAGAAAAAACTGGATATGGCAAAGTGGAATCAGTTATAGTCCAGCACCAATAGTTGGGACAAATGATACAAAACCGGGTATATCTGGAGTTTATGTAGATGGTGCCTTTAAGTCAAGTACAAGTGTGGGCACTTATGCTCATTATGTGGATTATTTCGACGGACGAGTAGTGTTTGATACAGCTATTCCTACAGGATCTGTAGTACAGGCTGAATTTAGCTACAAATGGATCAATGTTTTATTTGCAAACAATGTGCCCTGGCTAAGAGAAGTGCAAAAAGATACATCTCAACCAAATAGCACTTTTAATGATGTAGGTGATGGTGAGTGGGATGTCCCACCAGAATTAAGAATACAATTACCAGCAATAGCTGTGGAAATAGTTCCAAGAAGGACATTTAAAGGCTACCAGCTTGGTGGCGGTCAATGGGTATATACAGATGTTTTATTCCATTGTTTAGCAGAAAGCGATATTACTAGAAATGCTTTAGTAGATATTGTCTCTCTGCAAAGTGATAAGAATATACACCTGTTTAATAGTAATGATATAAATACAAATACCGATTTTCCATTGGATTATCGTGGCACTCCGGTGTCTGGAGCACTTAGGTATCCAAATTTAGTAGAATCTTATAATGGTGGGCTATTAAGGCTTACCAATTCTACAGTACAGGAAATGACTCTGTTTGGTGGAGAGGTTTATGGCGGAATAGTTAGAATGACTACTGAAGGCATTAAATCCAATATATAGAGCATTTTAGTGTATAATTTAATAGAAAATCTTTAAACTAAAGGAGAGATTAATATGGCTGATCCTAATAGCAGAATTTTTTACGCCTGTCAAGCGGTGGGCATTGCCGATATGGGGCACGCTGGAACTGCGGGGGGAAGTACGTTAGCAAGCAGTGGCTGGGCTACGGATAAGATGGTTCACGGCGTTCAAGCTGTTGGTACTACTACCACTTTTAATCCTGAACAGGCTTTTGAACTTGGTCAGGTTGAAATTTATGAAAATGTCGAAGGCACACCCGATGTAGAGCTTACACTATCTAAGATTATTGATGGATATCCATTGATTTATCATATGGCAACTACGGGTGTTGCAGGTGCTTTAGCAGCGGGGTCTGGCCTTGTAAATAGATCAAAACAACGGTGCGATGTCAGGATTGGTATTTTCCCAGAAGAAAATAACAATGTTGCTGGTGCTGCGGATGCTGCCCAGGTCGAAGTTTTCTGTTCTGGAATGTTTGTTTCCTCTATAGGTTACACATTCCCGGTAGATGGTTTTGCAGAAGAATCTGTGACATTTGTTGGTAACAATAAACAGTGGCTAACGACTGATGCGGGTGGACGAAAGCTACAGAGTCTCTCCGTTGCTAATTTTGATGGTGATGATTCACCATTAGCACTTGGTATTCCAACAAGTCCTTCAGGTGGTGTTCAGAGACGTGAAGACTTCTTGATGCAGCACTGTATCATCCCAGCTTCAGTTAGGGGTGTTATTGGTACTGGTGTTGGTAATGGATTGAATGCTCACGACAGTACGTTTAATCCCGCAAGTGGAAATGCCGTACATCTCCAGAATGTCTCCATTAATACAGACTTCTCACGAGAAGACATTTTGGAACTTGGTAGAAAGACTCCATACTACCGTCCTGCTAACTTCCCGATTGAAGTGACCTGTGAGATCGAAGCTGTCACTACTTCGGGTGACTTTGTCTTCGCCTATGAAGAAGGTAATCCTGCTTTGTATACTAGTACTTCTTCTGGTGATAACACATCTGAAGAAAACATTTTCATTCGACTCAGGGGTGGACATGCTTGGGACTTGGGTGCTAAGAATCGACTCACAAGCGTTAGTTATGGGGGAGGCGATGCCACAGGGGGTAACGTGACTACTTCTTATAGCTATACGAACTTTAATGATCTCGATGTGCAGTTCGAAGGTGATTACATCGGCTTTAACTCGATTTAAGATTAGCGGGATATAACCGCTAAGGAACAACGTGGCGATTTGCGATAGCTATCATGGGACAGGCAAGTGTATCGCACGTTAGGAAGGACTTTATTATGTATAATTATACTCCTGCCCATAGGGTTCTGTAATGAAGCAATATGAGCGGGAGTATTTTGTATCAAGAATCAGGTCTGGGATTTATATTGTTGATTACAATGGTGTCAAACTTAAGATACTACCTCACACAATAGAAGATGAATTTGAGGCTAATCAAGTTTATATGGATGTATTCAATCGTGCAGCCGAAGACGAGATTAAAACATTCGATGAGATGCATGAATGGGCGAAAGATAAGGGGTTTTGGACAGAAGAAGACGATAAACGCGAAGAGGGCTTTAAAAAGGATTTGGATAGATTAAGAATAGAAATATTCAAGGCGAGAAATAATGAATCTCAAAGGGAACACATTCGTAAGTACATACGGGCTGGAGAAAAACAACAGCTAGAGCATCTCAGTAAAAAATATGTTTATCAAGAGAACACCTGTGAAGGGTTGGCTATCTTGGAGAAATCTCTTGAGTTGATACGTAAGTGTACTTATGTAGGGAAAGAATTATTTAATTTTGGACCAATAGATATTAAAGGAATATGGGGTAGTGTAAATAGTCAGACATGCGATGATAAACAACTTAGAGAACTAGCGAGATCAGAACCGTGGAGATCTATTTGGTTATTAAGAGACTCTCAGACATATGGCCTATTTCACAAAAATGGCAGGGAGTTGACTACAGAACAGAGAAATCTGTTGATGTGGTCTAGGATGTACGACAATATTCAGGAGTCAATGGACTGTCCATCGGATGATGTAATAAAAGACGACGACATGTTAGATGGATGGTTTCTAATGCAACAACAAAAAAGAGATAAACAAAAGGCAGAAGCTGAGTTTGAAAGCACGGCCAGTTCAAAAATAAGTAATTCTGATGAAATCTTTATGATGGCTGGGTCTCAAGAACAGGCCGATAAGATAGAGAGTATAAACAGCTTGTCTGGTAAGATGAGAAAAAAAGAAAGATTAGCAGTTATACAAAATAAAGGTTCTGCGGAACAGCATGATTTTAGAGACGAACGGTTAAAATTAAGACAGCAAAGTAATCAACAGTTTAAGGATAAGTTTAGGAGGTAAGTATGGATGAGTTTAATAGACTTATTAAGCAGAGTGCTGAGTATAAGAAAACAAGAGAAAGTGATTTTAAGAATGATTCTAAGGACAGGTTATCTAAGGTTCTTAGAAAAAAAGTTGAGACCACTATGATTGGTGCTCTTAGCTCTGTAGAAGAACATCTGGGGTTTTTGTGGTCGGGCGATGGCGGTGAGTTAACCGAACAGCAAAGGGCGATGTACGATATTTATCAGAAGATTAGATCAGATATCTTGGATAAAGGTAATGCTCAAGCAAGAAACATAGACGCCGAACTTAATCAATACGATGTTAAATGGTTAAGGTATTCAATGGATATTCCCGTAGTAAAGTCTAATTAATAAGAATTTTAAGGAAGGACAAGCCATGTCTAAAAAAGAATTTGTAGAGGTTGAAGTAAAACAGGAAGATGGAACTACTAAGAAAGTTTCTATTTATGTGCAAAAACCAACTAACAGTATTATTTCAGGATCAGATAGGCACAGGGCTAAGATTTGGAATCAATGTTTAGCCGATGGTATCTTGACGAAGATGGAACTTGGGAAAGGTATGAAAGAACGTAATGTATGGAACGAAGACAAGGAGAAAGAACAGACAGAGATAATAAGGCGAATTTCTGAGATTGAAACAGACCTGTATGTTGGCGGCGACGGTAAGAAGAGAACGGTCTCCATAGGCAAGGATATGGCTATCGAGATGAGGAAATTAAGAATTGAGCTTAGAAGCCTTATGGGTGAAAAGATTTCTCTGGAAGAAAATACTGCAGAGGCGATTGCTGAAAATGCTAAGTTTGATTATCTAGTGTCGGAATGTACAAAATACGAAAACGGTGAACGTGTATATGAATCGCTGGATGCTTATAACTCTCAAAGTTCTGATGAAATAGCAGTTGCAGCCGCAACTAAGCTTGCACAAGTGCTGTTTGCATTAGATGAAAATTTTGAGAAGAATCTTCCTGAAAATAAATGGTTAAGTCGTTATGGTCTTACTAATAAAGATGGACACCTAGTCAATAAAGAAAATCAGATGATAGATACTACTGGAAGACGCATTAATAATGAAGGTCGTTATCTAGATGAAGATGGAAATTTTGTAGACGTAAACGGTCATAGACTTGAAGAAGATGGAACTTATATTCTTACAGCCGAATACGAAGATGATACAGAACCGGCAAAACCGGTAAAGAAGAAGACGACAAGTAGAAAGAAAACAGTATCAGCGGATAGCTAATGGTTAGTGCCATCATTTTTATAGAGAGACGTTTAGATGGCCGAGAAGTTTATTTTAACGGCACAGCTTAATCTACAGGGTCCACGTTCCGGACAAGTACGTCAAGTTTTAAATCAGATAAATAACGGTTTATCGGATGTTAAAGTTGATGTTAAACTGGATGGTGCTACCCGTGCTGCTGCAGATATTAAGAAAGTAAAAACAGCGACTGATGCTGCAAGTGCATCTGCTGATAAGTTGAGTAAGTCCTTTCTTGCTGTTTCTAGAAGATTTGCGGCCTTTGCGATTGCTACAAGGGCTGTTAGTCTTTTGTCTAATAAACTTGGTGGTGCTACTGAAGAAGCTATTAAATTCCAGCGTGAAATGAATAAGATACGGCAGGTTACCGGAAAAACATCTGGTGAACTTAGGTTTCTCGAAAAAGCTATTACGCATCTTTCGACCTCCTTGGGCGTTTCATCTAGTGAATTAACTAATGTTGCTAGGGTCTTGTCGCAAGCTGGCTTCAGGGCTAACGAATTAGAAACAGCATTAGGTTCTCTTGCCCGAACAGCATTAGCACCGACCTTTGAAGACATTAGTAAAACCGCCGAAGGTGCGATTGCTATTTTCAATCAGTTTGGTAAAGGGGCTGCTGCATTAGAGGGACAACTTGGTGCTATTAATGCTGTTGCTGGTAAATTTGCCGTTGAATCAGGAGACCTGATTGGCGTTGTCCGACGTTCCGGCGGTGTGTTTAAGGCTGCTGGTGGTAACTTGAATCAACTTATTGCATTATTCACTTCTGTTAGGTCTACAACACGCGAAAGTGCTGAGAGTATTGCTACGGGTCTTAGGACTATCTTTACCAGAATTCAGAGACCGAAAACTATTGAGTTTCTTAAAGAATATGGGGTTGAGCTAAAAAGACTTGACGGTAAATTTGTAGGCCCATACGAGGCTGTTAGGAGATTAAGCAAAGCGTTTAAAGAGTTTGAGGAAGGTGATATTAGGATTACTAAGATTGGTGAGGAATTGGCTGGATTCCGCCAAATTGGCAAGGTTATCCCTCTGTTACAACAATTTGCAGTAGCAGAAGAGGCAAGACAAGTAGCATTAGCTGGTGGACAATCTCTTACTGAAGATGCTGCTACGGCCCAAAACACATTAGCTATTCAAATTACAAAAGTTAAAGAAGAATGGCTAGCATTAGTTAGAAGTTTTGCTGATACTGGTACATTTAAAGTTTTAGTATCTACCACATTGCAATTAGCTACGGCACTAGCCAAGGTACTTGAAGCGTTGAAGCCGCTACTACCAGCAATAACTACATTAGCTGGTATTAAGTTGGGTGGTCTTGCTGTGGGTGCTTTAGGTGGCTTAAGAAAGAAAAATTTCGGTGGTCCGGTTAAGCTTGCTAGTGGAGGTGTTGTTCCGGGTACTGGTAACCGAGACTCTGTGCCTGCGATGTTAACTCCGGGTGAGTTTGTTATTCGTAAAAGTAGTGTCGGTAAAATTGGTTCTGGCAATCTTGCTTCTATGAACAAGTATGCTACTGGCGGTCCCGTTGCTGCTGAAAGTATGCCGGGTGCAAAATTTCAAAAAAGAATCATAAGAAGATCAGGAGCAGCAGGTCTTAATCAGCAGGCGGGAACTAACCTAGATACAAAAACTAGATTTAATAATTTTGATCAATTAGACATACGTAGTTTCCATAAAGAAGATATAGCATTTGAGCAGTTAGCAGATGGAACATATAGAAGACAGGGTGGTCAGGCATTTCGGTTAGGAAATACCAACACTCCGCCAGCTAATTTTAGTGGTCCAGAGTTTGAAAATGCTTTGATAGCATCCAAGACGATGAACAAAGCAAAAGGAGTTGGTGGTGTCAATAGATTTGATGGGAAAACAAATGATGGTAGATATGTAGAAGCAAGATCAAGAGGCGAGCGGACTTCCAAAAGAATGGTTCTTGGTAAAGCTTATGGTGAAGCTATAAACACAGGCAAGATCCCTCTACAAACATCTATAACTGCAAGGAAAAACGAGGCAGTATTAAGTTTAGACGCTATCCTTTTAGAAAATGCTTCAAAATTACAAGCAAAGAAACTACAAAAAGAAAAAGACAAAACAGCAGCAGCAGCAGGAGGAAAAAAGACAAAGAGAGCAACTGAGAGAGCAACTGGAGGAGGTATTTCTGGTTCTGATACTGTTCCTGCCATGCTTACTCCCGGTGAATTTGTTATTAACAAGAAATCTGCAGGTGCAATCGGAACCGCAAATCTTAACCGCATGAATAAGCGTGGCGTTACTGGGTTTGCGGCTGGCGGGCGTGTTGGTGGTATACAGAAATTTGCTGGAGGCGGTATTGCTGCAGCAGGTGCGGGAATGCTGGGCTTGTCCATGGCTGGTAGTATGCTTAGTCCAGACACTGACGAAACTTCTGGAGCGTTTGATACTCTTAATGCGGCTATGACTGCTGCAATTGGCCAATTCATCTTGATGAAGGCAATCCTTGCTGCTACCAGTGGTGAATTGGACAACCCCGAAAAGCCAAAGCCAGATGGCGATGGAGGTGAATCAGGTAAAGGAATAAAAAAAGCATCCAGAGATTTAATAAAATCGTCCAAAGGTTTAAGAGGAGCAGCCTCACAATTAAAGAAAGTTGCTGGAGGTTTTACGGGACCAGTACATGCATTAGAAGAAGTAGCAAAAAAAATGTCCGCATCCTTTGATGCAGCATCTCCCGTCGCAGCTACAGATGATGACTTTGGTACAGGTGTTTTCCCTGAAGAAGGTGCTTCAAGCGATGATCCATTAAAGAAATCAGCAGGTGCGTTACTAACAGCAGCAGGCGATTTAACAAAATCATCGAATGTGCTACAAAAAGCGGCAGGTGATTTAGCGAGTGTGGCAGCAGCCAGTAATACAAAAGATGCCAAGCGGACTGGTAAAGGTATGGATGTAGCCGCGATGGGGCAAGACAAATCAACTCGTAAAGCAGCCGGAAAAAAGATGGATGCAAGAGTTGCGGAAGATGCGAAACGCTTTACGGAGGCTCCTGGAGCACCTAAGCTTTCGCGATTTGAGATGATGCAAGGAGGTTTGAATGCGACTGGTCTGGGTCGAACCAAGGAAACGCCGGAAATCTCTAAAGAGGCTTTGGCGAGAACTGGTAGAGGAGCCGTGAGTCCTGCAGCATTGGCAGGTGCCGGTATAGATCCTAAAAAAGCAAGTCGAGCCCAAGTAGGTGGAGGGTTTGGTTTTGCGTCTAGCACATTGGCTGCGGGCGAGGATGGCGAAGTGCGTTTCCGCAATAAGGCTTCTGATAGGGCGGAATTAGCAGTAGCAGCACCACCAGCTCCATCAGCAGAAGAATCGGCAGCGACAAGAAAAGGAAGAAAAAGAGAAACACTAACGTCCGGATTTACTGAGGATACAAAAAGGGCCGATCTGCTCGATATTGATTTTGAGAACGATGAAATACGTTCGGCACCAGTAGCAAAACGAAAGACTGGTCGGGAGCGGGTGGAAGCAATAGCAGCAGAAGACGCACGGGTTGCAGCAGAAAGAGGTCCAGCTAAGGCTTCTGATGGGGATGACTTTGGGGCAGGGCTCGACATAGAACCGGCAGGTGGTACTTCAGCCGAAACTGAAGCTACAAAAGCATTGACTGAAGCGAAGATTAAAGATGCCGAAGCGACCACTAAAAATACCGAAACGAAGATTGAAGCCGCTGAAACCACCACCAAAGCTACAGATGCCACAAAAGAGAAGATGAAACTATCTAAAGAAGAAATGGCAATCGCAAAGACGATGAAAAAGGGCGGTGCTAGTACTGGCGATATCAAGACCAGTATAACGGATATGAGAGAATCCAGAGATAAAATAAAAGGAGGAACCACAGAAGAAAAAGCAATGGCAAAGGACATGAAAAAGGAAGGCTCTACTGCTAAGGAGATCAAGGAAACTATAATGCATTTGAGAAAAGCAAATGCTGCACGCAAAGAAGAGCTAAAAGTCATTAACAGAACTAAGAAAGCGTTGTCTGAGTATAGAAGTCATTTAGCGAAGGCTAGTCCAGCCGTAAGAGGGTTTAAAAAATCAGTCACTGCTGTCATAAATCCAATCAAAACGCTTAAAGCAGCCGCTGAAAG
>Ga0115000_10003952_pt1 | contig 12250 bp, 9 predicted proteins | sample ArcticOcean_MG_C_6_FD_89690 | JGI IMG/M metagenome (GOLD analysis project Ga0115000, IMG submission 89690) | Marine microbial communities from western Arctic Ocean - ArcticOcean_MG_CB8_128 | ecosystem: Environmental > Aquatic > Marine > Oceanic | place: Arctic Ocean: Canada Basin | collected... | reverse complement strand
GTTTTCGCCACCTTCGACTGATTCAAAGAGGAACGAGTGCTTGCCGGTCGCTGTTTTTAAGTAGGCAGAGACTGGTGTTTCGAGGTCGGCGCTTATTTCGCGATAGACCGGAATCAGATTGTGGTCTGACGCGAGGTTTTTGAATGTCGAAAGATCGGGTGTGTAGTTGGGCATGACGAATATTTCCTGGTGATTTAAGTCGAACTAATTGATTTAGTTGCGACTTCGCCAGCAGGAAGAGCCGTTGTTTATTGAGTTTTCGATTCGGTTGATCATGGAAATTGTTGTGATTTGAATGGAATTGAGCGGAGAAAACGTAACTCGTTACCAGTTCTTTGTGTAGCTCGAAATTCGCATAGCGTCTCGAACCTGTTCCATCGTTTCGGCGGCGACTATTCGCATTCGCCCAACACCGTCCATGATCGCCTCTTCTACGAGGTTCATATTCGCTTCGTAGTAGGCGCGCTTCTCACGAATCGGGTCTAGGAAAGTATTGATAGCTTCGGCAAGAGCCATCTTTACCTCGACGTCACCAATCGTTCCTTTTCGGTAGCGAGCTTTGAACTCGTCGACCTGTTCCGTGTTTGGGTTGAAGGCGTCGTGGTACTGGAATACCGGATTGCCTTCGACCTTGCCGGGAGTGTCGGCTCGGATTCGGTTGGGGTCGGTGAACATGCTTTTCACCTTCTTGGTAACGGTCTTTTCATCATCGGACAGCATGATTACGTTGCCCTTCGACTTGCTCATCTTGCCTTGGCCGTCGGTCCCAGAAAGTCGAGGAACCCTGCCGACTAGTGAGTCGGGTTCAGGGAACACAGGCTTGAACATTCGATTGAACTTTCGGACGACTTCACGCGTCATTTCTATGTGCGGTAGCTGGTCGTCGCCAACTGGAACCAGATGCGCTTGCGGCAGCAGAATGTCGGCTACTTGGCTCATTGGGTAGCTGTAGAAGCCTACTGTGCGTCGTTCGACATCGAGATCATCCAACTCGCCTTTGAGCGTTGGGTTGCGTTCAAGCATTCCGAGCGGCGTGATGAAGCTGAGCAACATTGTGAGTTCTGCAAACTCGGGAACGTAGCTCTGGATTACAAATGACGATTTATTCGGATCGAGACCGACTGACAACCAGTCGAGTGTGACCTGCAATACGGAATCACGAATGAGATCGATGTCGTGGAAGTGATCGCCGAGCGCCTGGTAGTCGGCGATCAGGAAGTAACAATCGTACTGGTCTTGTAGTTCGATCCAGTTGTGGAGCGCACCCACGTAGTGGCCCAGATGAAGGGCTCCGGTGGGTCGGATACCAGTAAGAATTCGCTTTTTAGTAGGCGCTGCCATGATGTCGGTCGATTCTCGATTTGTTTACTAGCGTTGTTCGCCAGTACTTCGTCGAGGTTTTTATCGCCCATTTTCCGTATTCACGAAAAAATCGGGCATAAAAAAACCTCACTCCCAAATGAAATAATTTTCAAGGGGCGAGGTATGTATCCCGCGGTGCCACCCTAGTTCACCGTCCCGATTCATCGGAACAGTATCTCTGTCGGACACACGATCAAGGCTGTCTAAGATCGTAGGTCCTGGGCTCTGATAACGGTGCCCACTCCGTCGGAGGCTACTTGCCTAAGCTTTTGCTCCGAAGCTCACGGGTCCATTCGGTTCCGGTCGTGATATCGGGCTTCCAGCTGCCCCGACTCTCTTTGATCCGTAACGAAACTTACTAGTCCCGATCAACGCCAATATGAAATTCGAACTATCTTCAAGACTAGCCCCTAAAGGGGCGTTGAGTCAATTTTGGTTGGGATTCACCGTGTGAACGTATTCGGTTTAGTGCGCCTGAAAGCAGAAACTAGAAATTAGTGAAACTCAATGGAACAAATCGGAACCCGTTAGCGTCTTAGCTATAACAGGCGACCTAATGAGGCGTCTGATCAAGCAAGATCGCAGGCCCTCGAATTTGAAAACGGGCCGAAACCGAAAGAATTAGACGGAAACAAAATGTTTAGCGAAATACAACATAAATGGCTCGTACTGGTTGCTATCGCAGCCCTCGCAGCGTTCGTTATTGCGTGCGGCACAGATGAGACCAAGCTTGTTTCAAACGACGGTGGAGTTGGCGCACAGCCGGCCGAAACTGTTGATGGCGACGAGCTACCAAACGACCTCGGTTACGAAGTTGTTGACGAGCTCGCTCCAATCGAGAGCGTTGGGATCGTGGTTCTCGAATCTTACCCAGAGCAGTTCGTTGTTCAGATCGTTTCGGGCATCCCGAGTGGTTGTGCCTCATTCGGTCACTCTGAAGTGACGCAGGAAGGAACCGACATTCACATTTCTGTGTACAACTCGGTTCCTGCACCTGAACAGCTCGCAGTAATGTCATGCATCGCCATTTACGGCATTCACGACGAGAACGTTTACCTCGGAAGCGATTTCGAACGTGGCACCGTTTACTCGGTTTACGTGAATGATCAGCCTGCGGTTACGTTCGAGACTGGTTCATCACCAATTCAGGTCGATCCACCTTATGCCGACCCAGGATTTGAAATTGTCCCGGCTCCGGTTGAAGCTATCGAGATCATCATTGGCGAAGACAGTCGTGGACCGGTTACCTATTACGCAAACGTAATAATAGGACTTACTAGCGGTTGCAACGAGGCAGTAGATCCGAACGTCGTTATGACGAGTCGATCGGTGTTCGAAGTCTTCCCTGTGGTCAAAGTGCCAACGGGTGATGTCATGTGCACAGACGATTACCGCCTAGAGGGTGTCGAAGTAACGTTCGGAGCTGTGGGTGAAGAGCTAGTTTCTTGCGCTGTTTACACAGTGAACGCTGGCGACAAAACAGAGACGTTCCAAGCGATTGCTCCGAACGTTCGATGTGCCGACCCTGATCTAGCTACTCCAACCCCAGTTCCGGGTGGTGGCGGAAGCATCATCGCCGATAGCCAAGCTCTTGAGCTGACACTAAGGTCATTGGGTGCGGATGTTTCGTACGGCGGCCAGAGTGATATTTCGAAGCAGTTTGGACTGTACCCGACAGAGATGAAGGTAAACGGTCAGCGAGTATTGGTTTACAGCTTTGCTCCTGGTACTTCAGCCGAGAAGGCTTCAGAGACGGTTTCTAGCGATGGTTCTACGTTCGAGGGTGATGGCGTTGCGATGTCGGTCATGTGGATCGAGCCACCTCACTTCTACTTGTTCGGTAACGCAATCATCCTGTACGTCGGTGTCGATGCTGAAATTGGTTCGTTGCTCGGTTCTATCGGCGATCAGTTTGCTGGCGGCGAATACGAGACTGCCGGTAGTGACGAATCAGACATCAACAGTGAGTTCACATCGAAGCTTGGAACTATTGAGAACGTAAGCATTGCTTCAACTCGATCGATTCCTGCGCAGCACATGATTGGCGTGACGATTGCTCTCGGCGGAAGCTGCGAGACGTTCAAGTCGATTACCAAGACTGTTGAAGGTCGTGAGGTTCATATCGAAGTGTTGACTCAGGTTCCAACGGCTCCTGTGCCTTGCACGCTGGCGATCATCTACGACGATCAGTCGATCAACATTGGCTCCGACTTCGAAGCTGGTGTCGAGTACGACGTGTTCGTCAACGGCGAACGACAGGGAACGTTTATTGGCGGCTAACCGCTTAGTTCTTAGGAACTGATGTTTCGGCAGGCAACTGCCAAAACGAATCGCCTCACTTACTTATCCGCTGCGCCCGGTGGATACGGTAAGTGGGGCGTTTCGCGTTGGTTGAGAATTTGCCGTATGACGCTGTTGCCTTGTTGGCGTTCTTCTGCGAGCCTTCTGCGCATTCGAGCTTCAGCAACATGTTGAACGCTTCACTACGAGGAAAAGATCACTCAATGCCAACAAAGCAAACATCTCCGTATGGATCGTGGGAATCGCCTATTTCGGCTGATCTGATCACTCAGGGCGGCTTGCGTCTTGGTGAAGTGCGGGTCGATGGCGATGATGTGTACTGGCATGAGGGCCGACCGGAAGAGGAGGGTCGATACGTGATCGTAAAGCGATCAGCCGACGGCTCGACTGCCGATGTGAACCCCGCGCCGTTCAATTCCCGTAACGCTGTGCACGAGTACGGCGGAAGTGCATACGCCGTTCGCAATGGGGCGGTTTACTTCGCTAATTGGGATGACCAGCGAATTTACAAAGTTTCTTCTACCGGCGAACCTGAGGCTATTACGAACGCTCCCGTGATCGAACGGGGTCTTCGATTTGCCGATCTCAAGCTGACTAACGATTCGAAATGGATATTGTCAGTAAGCGAAACGCATCACGAAGATCGTGAAGCCGATAACGCACTCGTTGCGGTACCCACCAATGGGTCGGGTGATGTTCAAGTTCTCGCAAGTGGACATGATTTCTATTCGTCGCCACGCCAGAACGCTGCGGGCGATCAGATCTGCTGGCTGTCTTGGGATCACCCAAACATGCCGTGGGACGGATGCGAACTATGGGTCGCTGATTTTGATTCGACCTCCGGTTCGGTTAAAAACGAAAAGAAAATAACGGGCGGAATCGACACCAGCGTTGTCCAGCCAGAGTGGGCTCCAGACGGCACACTCGTTTTCATCACCGACGAATCAGGCTGGTGGAATATTACGAAGTGGTCGGGTGGTAAAGTCACGCCGATTCTTACTGAAGAAAAGGATCACGGCGGTCCTGCATGGGCGTTCGGATTCAGCACGTATTCGTTCTTAGAAGACGGCGCTATATTGCTGAAAGGCACCAAGAACGGCAAGGGTCTGCTGAGGATGGTGATGATGAACGGTCGAGAGGTGGCAGAAACGTCGGTAGCGCACACCTCGATCGCTGAAGTGAACGTTATTGGCGATGAGGTTGCGTACATCGGTGCTTCGCCGACGTCGGCAGCTGAGGTGGTCCGTGCTTCCTTGAGTAGCGGGTCGGCGACTACTCTGAAATCATCGAGCTATATTGAGCTTGACGATGCCTATCTATCGATTCCCGAGGCGATTACGTTCCCATCGACCGACGATGGCGAGGCGCATGCCTTCTACTACCCACCGTCCAATCCTGATTTCGAATCTGACGGTATCGAGACACCACCGCTGTTGGTGATTAGTCATGGTGGCCCGACCAGCGCGACTAGCTCGGCTTTGAGCCTGCCGGTGCAGTTCTGGACGAGCCGTGGATTCGCTGTGGTCGATGTGAACTACCGCGGGTCAACAGGGCACGGAAAAGCGTTCCGGGACGCGCTCAAGGGCAACTGGGGCATATACGACACTGACGACTGTATTGCGGCTGCCGACTATCTGGTTTCGAAGGGTCTTGCCGATACGAACCGACTTGCGATCAAGGGCGGATCTGCTGGTGGCTACACGACGATTAATGCACTCACGTTCGAAGATCGGTTTGCCGTTGGTGCAACGTACTACGGCATCGCCGATCTAAGCGTGTTCATCGGCGATACCCACAAGTACGAGTCACGCTATTTGGATAGCTTGATTGGTCCTTACCCAGAAGCGAAGCAGCTTTATCACGATCGCTCAGCGATTAATTTCACAGACCAGCTTTCATGTCCGATGATTATTTTGCAGGGACTCGAAGATAAGATCGTCCCGCCGTCTCAGGCGGAGATCATGGCGGGTGCGCTTCGTGAAAAAGGCATTCCGTTCTCGCTAATGATGTTCGAAGGTGAGCAACACGGGTTCAGGCAGTCGAAAAATATTAAAGCTTCTCTTGAGGGGGAGCTGTACTTTTATGGTCGAGTGATGGGATTCTCGCCTGCTGGTGAACTCCTGGCAGTGGAAATTGAGAACGAATCGGCACTTTAGGCGTCCGTGACCGGGCTGGGCATCTGGGCTATCTCGATGCAAATCACAAGGAAATATGTTGGTAGAAGAGACGAACGAACCAGATTCAATATTGGTAATCACTCCACACCCCGACGATTCGGAGTCGGCTTCTGGTGGAACGATTGCGAAGTGGTGTGCCGAAGGCAAGAAGGTCGTATTGGTCGTTTGTACCAATGGCGACAAAGGCACCAGCGATCGTGCGGTAAAGCCGGCTGATCTTGCTGCTACTCGGGAAATCGAAACGTTGAACGCTGCGAAGGCGTACGGCTTGGCTGATGTTGTATTTCTACGAATGAAGGATCAGGGACTCGAAGACAACGACGAATTCCGAGAGAAGCTCGTTAGGCAGATTCGTATTCACAAACCTCGTTTGTTGCTGACGATCGACCCGAACCGACCTTACATTCGTCACCGGGATCACTCGATGACGGGACGTGTGGCGTTGGACGCTGTGTTCCCTTACGCACGAGACCACGTTGCGTTCCCGGAGCATCTCGAAGAGGGTATTGAGCCGCACAAGGTTGAAGAGGTTTGGCTATTTCGGCCTGAGCAGCCGAACATCCACGTCGATGTAACCGATCATTTCGAAACACGACAAAACGCTCTGCACTCTCACGTAAGCCAGGTGGGCGAACGCAGTGACGAGCGCGACGAGCGTTCACGAAAACGCTTAGCCGAAACCGGCAAGAAGTACGACGTAGAACTAGCTGAACAGTTCATGCAAATCAAGATCGGGTATTAGGGACATAATCGATTTCAGCAGGTAGTTAGTTTTCGGTATGTGTTGAGTCTAGGAATATTTAATGTAATGCCCGTAGTTCAAAACTATCGTATTGAAAGAGAACCATGAACTTCGTTGCTATCGATGTAGAAACGGCAAACTCAGCAAGAGCATCGATTTGTCAGATAGGTGTGGCACGATACGCCGACGGGGTGCTCACGGACGAGTGGGTCTCATACATCGATCCTGAGGGAGAGTTCGGGGTCTGGCAAGTTCGGGTCCACGGTATTGAATCTTCAACAGTTGAAGGGTCGCCAATCTATTCAGATGTAGTCGACGAGCTGTACTCGTTTCTCGATGATTCGATAGTTGTGAGCCATTCGCCATTCGATCAACAGGCAATCACAAAATCGGCCGTTCGCTACGGGGTTCGACCACCTCGGGCAAAATGGGTCGATTCAATAGTTGTCGCAAAGCGAACATGGCCCGAGCACGCGAACCGAGGCTACAAGCTAAACCAGTTGTGCGATCAGCTTGATTACGAATTTGAACATCACGACGCGCTTGAAGATGCCAAAGCAGCGGGGCATATAGCTATTTCAGCTGTGAAGTACAGTGGCAACAGTCTGAGCAAATGGGTCGGCGGCTCACGGGCGTAGAAATATATTCCGCTAGATCCCTCAACCCGCAATAACTACCCCGCGCCTTCGCCGCCGTCGATTGGTAGCTCTACTCCATTGATGAAGTTGGAGTTTTCAGATGCTAGGTATAGCACTGCATCGGCAACTTCTTCCGGCTCTGCGAATCGACCCGTTGGAATCTTCGCAAGCTTCGCGTCACGTCGCGGGCTTGGCGGCCATGCGTTATCGCCCATCGGAGTCATCGTGACAGTCGGCGCAACGCTGTTGGTCTGAATATTGTGAGGTCCGAACTCGACAGCCATCGATTGCGTAAGCAGCTGAAGTGCGCCTTTAGACGCACTGTAAACGCTGCCGGTGGGGAACGCCCTGATCGCCGCTCGTGAAGTCACATTGACGATCTTGCCTTTCTTTTTCGCAATCATGCTTGGTGCGAAAATTTGAGTTAGCAAGAAAGGTGCGAGAACGTTCACATTGATGATCGTGTGGAAGTTTTCGAGCGTGGTTTCGAGAATCGGTTGAGGAATCGTGACACCAGCGTTGTTCACGAGAATGTCGATGTGACCGAACTCGGCAAGAGCCGCGTTACCAACGGCTTTCACCTCGTCGGCATCAGCCATTTCAGCAGTCTGAGTCCAAACCTTCACGCCTGCTTTGCGAGCGTTATTAGCTGTTTGTTCGAGTTCTTGTTCGTTGCGAGCAGTGAGTGCAAGATCGCAACCCGCAACAGCGAATAGTTCAGCGATCGATACGCCGATGCCTTTGGATGCACCGCTGATGAAGGCGACTTTGCCTTTGAGCGAGATGTTTGGGTTTGGGGTCATTTTGTGTCGGGTTCCTGCCGAAATTTATGGGAGCTAATACTGCCTGAATTTAATTGCCGGTGACTTCGCTTAGGAACCAGAAAAAGCTCTCTTTTCGCTGGGTGTTGATTGTCCAGTTGATAGGCGGATTCTGATAGCCAACTTCGTAGTCGCCGTATGCAGCCGCACCACCGGCTCCTGGTCCCGGATCAAAGTAGCCCCAACCTGCGCGTTGTTCTAACGCTGCAGCGAAGTTGTTATCTTCGTTTTCAAAGTCGAAGTGATCGTCCTCGTTGAAAACTATTGGTTGTCCTCGGTAGGCACTTGAAGCGCGTGTATCGACCACTCGTGTGGTGAGTTGTGCGGTATCGTGCATGCCGTTGCCATGAAGGAGAACGTAGTCAGACGCAGCGATCACTGCGTCGGTTGGAACCATTCGACGTGTGAAGCTCGTGCTGATGAGCAGTCGATTGCCTTTATGTTCTATTTTGGCAGCTCGTTCTATCAGTTCGTGAATACGAGGTGGGCAGAGGATTTCGTGCTCATAGCGCGGGACGTCGGCTTCGTTATTGATCTCGATTATGACGTTTGTGTAGCCTTTTTCGAGAACCCACTTCGTGGCGTTATCTACGGAAGCCTTAACGGCATCTTCGTCTTCTAGTCGTTCGTCCTGTCCAAAGTAAAAATAGCCGAGACAGACGGCCATGCCTATCCCGTCGCAAGCTTCGATGATCTGTGCAGTACGATCCATGAAAGCTGGTTTCAGATCTCCAGATTCGGTGAAAGCGCCAGATATCCACGGCTGCGATTCAACATTTGGTACTCCTGCCCAGATTTGGTCGTCGGTGGCTTCGGTATGTACTGCGTGAATTCGCTTGCGAAGATCGGCGAGACCTTCTTCGTCGGAGCGGTAGTAGCCGAGGGGCGAAGCTCCCTGCAAGTTGATATCGATGCAGGTCAGACCTTTTTCATAGTAAATCGGCAGCATATCGATCAGCTCGTTCGTATTTCGATCAGCCTGCCATCGGTCGTTGTCTGGGTATGCCCATAGGTGTTTGGTGAACTTGTTCTCATCGTCCCACATGGCGTTTGCCATGCGGCTGTTCATGAGAAGACCTTCGATAGATGTGCCCCGGAACGTTTGACCTTGCTGAGTCGGTACGCCGTTGATTAGGAAGTTTTCGCCGTCGATGGAGATAGCGGTTTTCGGCGTAAATTCGGAAGAAGAATCAGGCATTGAAAATATGAAGCCTTTATTTTTCGCGTGAGACTGGTGACCAGGCGTTTGCTCGATCGATTCGGTGTTGTATCGACGGATGAGAGTGAAATAGGAATTCGACCACTGCGTTTGGACTCTTCTGTGAGAGATTTTGATCGCCGAGTTTGTTCATTGCTGAGATGAATTCATCGCGCATACCTGTGAGGTTTAGTGCGTAGAGGTCGGCGGCAGTTTCGGCCTTACGAGAAAGCCAGTTGGAGATGGGGAGGGCAACCAACGACACGCCTGCTCCGACGATAAGAACGAGCGGTAGCCCGGCGATATCGTCGATCCCACGTAGTCCTAGTGAGTCGATCCAAGCAGTAAGTGCGAGATCGATGACGAAGAAGCTAATGAATATTAGAGCGGTCGATACGGCGAGCATCTTCCAAACGTCCCATCGAACGTGGTGACCAAGTTCGTGCGCCATAACGACTTCGATTTCCTCGATTGTGTTTGAATCGATCAAAGTGTCGGAGATGATGATCCGACGAGTTCGTCCCCAACCAGTTACAGCGGCGTTGGCTTTAGAAGTTTTATCGCCAAGATGCCAAACGTAGATGCCTTGAACGTGGGTGCCAATTTGGTCGGCAAGTGCGAATAGGCGGTCTTTGAGTTCGCCTTCTGGGATTGGTTCGAATTTGTAGAACAGAGGCAGTAGCAAGACCGGAACCAGCGCCATAAGGATGATGATGAGGATAGTCGCCCCGATCGCTGCCCACAGCCACCAAAAGTCGGGTTGAGATCGTAGTAACCAGTACATACCCGATATCAACACGACCAGTAGAACCGATTGAAGCAACGTTCCTTTGAGCCAGTCGTAGAGCCAACTGCCTATCGAGACTTTGCTGAGCCCGAACTGCTTTTCTACGATGAATCCCGAGTACACCTCGAACGGAAATTCGATCAGTTGGAAGCCGACACCAGTAATCAACAGAAATAGCATGACTATCAGGGCTGAGTTAGTCGTCCATCCCTCAGCTAGATTGCGAATCGCTTCTGATCCGCCGGAAAGCAAGAACACCATCGGGACCACCACGTTCAACGCCATCGAGACGACCGACATCGTTAGTTTTACGCGTTGGTAGCGCCCGGCATTCGGCAGACTGACTGCGTCTGCCGAATGGTTCGTTGTCGAATCTGTTGGTTCGGGTGATGTCATATTATTTGGAGATTAGGAGACGATAGCGATCTTGTTACGTTCGATAAGTGCGAAGTCGATGTCGGCGCCGAGTCCGGGTTTATTGAACGCGTGAACGTTGCCTTCGGAATCGACCTCGATTTCGGTTTCAAGTCCGTATTTTTGTGCGCCCGACGGTAACAGCACTTCGAAGAATTCGCAGTTCTTCATTGCCATTATGGTGTGCAGATTGGCAACGTTGTTCAATGAGTTGCCGCCATGATGAACCTCGTAGTTCATATGAAATGCCTCGGGAGGTGGGCGGTTTTCATGATCGAGGTAATTCCACCCTTGATCGCTACGTCACCTCGCAGATAGTCGGTTGCCTTTGCGACTAACCACGGCGCGTATGCCGTGAAGCCTCCAGGCGAATATTCGGTCGCCATCAGAGGAATGTGGAGCTGCTGTTTTAGTTTGGCGTAGTTGTAAATATCGTCATCGGCGAGCGGATCTTCGTACCAGTAGTAGTCGAGTTCCTGAATCGCTTTGCCAACTCGAAGAGCCTGCGGGTAGTCGTACGCCCATGTTGAATCGAGCATCAGCGTGTGATGGTCGCCGACTGCTTCGCGAATTTGAATGCAGCATTCGATATCGAGTTCAGGGTTGGTAGGCGGGTGAATTTTGTATGCGCTCCAGCCTTCGCTTTTCATCTGCGCAGCCTCGTTGGCGTACGCTTCCGGCTGTTGATAGACGGTCGATGAGGCGTATGCCTTCACCGTTGTCCGGTACGTGCCGAGTAGCTGATGAATCGGCATGTTTGCCGCTTTACCGGCGATGTCCCATAGGGCAATGTCGCAGGCCCCAACTACACGGATTCCGGCTTTACGAGTGAGTTGGCTGAGCAGCTGCCATAGACGTTCGCGGTCGAGAGGATTTTGTCCGACCAGAACCGGCTTCAGGTATTTGATAAGCGACTGGACATCGAGGCTCGCCGGTTGGCTCGAGCTTCCAAGAAATGCGTGACCTTCGATTCCTTCGTCGGTGGAGATCGTGACAAGCCCAAGATCGGATTCGCCGCCGATTTTGCCCGACAGCGGACTGTAGTGGGTGGTTGGAATGTCTTCCCACTTGAACAGTGTCACGGTTACATCTGTGATTTTCATATGCGTTTAGCTCCGGGCTTTGCGTTAGTCGCGCTCGTGACTCGTCACTCGGCTCCGCGTCGCAGTCTACCCATCCCCTAACCTGTTCCTTCGGCCTTTGGCTCGAAGGAAGGGGGACTGTTGTAGCGAGCTTACGGATTGTTTCGTATTTAAAAGAACGGTTGTGAATTTACTGGGGTGTCGACGATAGCTGTTTCGCCTTTGGTGAAGCGTTCGAGTACGTCTTCGTCTATGTCGATTCCAAGTCCGGGTGCTGTTGGTACTTCGACTCGGCTGTTCGATTGAGTGAAGAACGGGGTTGTTAGATTTTCTCGAACCGGGTGCGGCGTTTGATCGAACTCCAACACCGACTCGTTCTGGTACGGAATGTTCGTTTGACCGATCTGCCCTATTGGTTGCAAAGCCAACGTGTGAAGCGCGGCAGCAAAGCTAATTCCGGTGCCCCAGAAGTGTGGGTTGAATTTAATACCGAACGCCTGTGCCATAAGTCCGACTCGGTGCATTTCCGAAGGACCACCAACTCCGCAAATGTCGGGTTGGATGATGTCGAACGTCCGCTCGGCGAATCGAGGAGCGAACTCCCAGCGAGTCGACAGACTTTCACCGCCTGAAATAGGAATTGGCGACTTTTCTTGAACCATCTTGTTGGCAACGAAATCTCTCGATGCGCACGGCTCCTCGAACCAAGTGATGTCCTGATCGGCAAC
>Ga0115000_10003944_pt1 | contig 12266 bp, 8 predicted proteins | sample ArcticOcean_MG_C_6_FD_89690 | JGI IMG/M metagenome (GOLD analysis project Ga0115000, IMG submission 89690) | Marine microbial communities from western Arctic Ocean - ArcticOcean_MG_CB8_128 | ecosystem: Environmental > Aquatic > Marine > Oceanic | place: Arctic Ocean: Canada Basin | collected... | reverse complement strand
TCTTCTTCCTCTTCTGCGCGCCGGATGCTGCCTTCTTTTTCCCACCCATTCTCTTTACCGTAGTTCAAATTGTTGTGTCAAACTTTCTTTTTCTCTTTTTCTCACATGTGTCTTTTCTTTGGGCAACCGTTTTCTGTTCTTTCTCGAGTTGTTGTTTGGGTCAAAACTTCTCCAATTTTTATTCATTTTACAAGTAAAGTCGTATATTTATAATGAAACGCGGCGCACTGGTACAACTGAAATGCGCTATTCAGCATTACGATTGGGGCGTTTCCGGACAAACCCCGAGCGCGGTGGCTGAACTCGGTTCTTTAAACAGAGAGGAAAAAATTGATGAAGAGAAACCACACGCGGAGTTATGGATGGGCACGCATTTGAGCGGACTGAACGTGATTAAAGAAACTGATGATTCTTCTTCTCATTCTTCTTCTTCTTCTTTAAAGTCGCACGTGGAAGCGAACGCAAAGGAAACGCTCGGGGAGAAATGTTTAAAAAGGTTTGGGAACGATTTGCCGTTTTTGTTGAAAGTTTTATCCGTGGCGAAAGCGCTTTCGATCCAAGCGCATCCGGATAAACAGTTAGCGGAGAAGTTACACGAAGAGAAACCGCACATGTATAAAGACGCGAATCATAAACCGGAGATGGCTTTAGCGGTGACTGAATTTGAAGCCATGAGCGGGTTCATTAGCGAACCAAAAGAGGCATTGGAGAAGTGCCCGGAATTGAAAGCGTTGACCGGGATTAGTTTGGAAGAGATGGATGAGATGAAAGAAGATAAGAAAGCGCAGATGAAATATTTGTTCACGAAAGTGATGTTGGCGGAAAAAGAAGAGGTGGCGAAGCAAGTGCGAGCGCTGGTGAAACGATTGGAGGAGGCAGAAGGAAAAGGAGGAAACGACGACGAGAGAGACCGGTTGGCGTTGAGGTTGAACGGGCAATATCCAGACGACGTCGGCGTCATGTGCGCGTACTTGTTGAATTACATCAAGTTGCAACCAGGAGAGGCGGTATACATGGCTGCGAACGAACCGCACGCGTACTTGGACGGCGAATGCGTGGAAGTCATGGCGACGAGCGATAACGTCGTGCGAGCCGGGTTGACGCCGAAAGCGAGAGATACGGAAATCTTATGCGACATGTTGACGTACAAGTTGGGGAAACCAGAGGTTCTCACGGGAGATGTCATCGATAAAAACACGAAACGATATTTGCCGCCGTTCGACGAGTTCGAGTTAGAAGTCATCTCGTGCTCGAAAAACGAAACCGCGGAATTGACGGTAAGCCAAGGACCTTCGATTTTGCTCGTGAAAAACGGGAAAGGTAGGCTCAACGATGACGTCGCGATTGAGAAAGGATCGGTTGTTTTTGCCAACGCCAACGAGAAGATGACTTTGATTTCAGACGACGGCGAGGTTTCCATCTATCGAGCGCAAGTCAACACTCGCGTCTTTTAATTTTTACTATTTTTTTTCCATCATCTCGACTTTATGCGAGATACTTCGACTGTACATTTTTTTGCATCTTCCTAAACGTAAGAATCATGGCGTGGCTAAAGGCGGTCACTCGCACGCATTCCTCTTCTTCTCCTTCTTCTTCGTCTTGGTATTCATCTCGCCGTTGTCGGTGTCGGTGTCCTCCTCGCATTGCTCATTGTGCTCTCTTAAAGAAGGGAAAAGCAGACGACGAGAAAGATTTTGACGAGTTCGTTACGAAACATTCCAACGCTCGCGCTTCCATCGGGTACGATGAGACGACTCACGTTCGAGGCTTGTTCGCGTCGAGAGAGATTAAAGCGAAGGAGGAACTCTTCCACGTTTCGTTGGCGAAAGAAGACGAGAGAGTGTTCATCGACAATAACGAGAACGAAGACGACGATTGGTCCGCCAGTTTAGCCAAACAGATATTGATGAAAAGGAGGAGAAGTACGACGAGTGATGATGATGATGAAAAGAAAGAACTAAAGACGGCGTACGCGAACGCGCTGCCGAAGGAGATGATCGGCATCGCGAATAAGTGTTGCTTTTACGACGATAACAAGATGAACAAGAACAAGAACAGCGACCGTCGTACGCGATACGAACTCGTTTGCAAGTTTTTCGAGGCCACGGGCGATCGCGACGCGAAGGAGGAGTTGATGAAGTATGAAAAACAAGTGTCTTCGCGAAGCCGCCGCCACGGCGAAGAAGAAGAAGAAGAAAAGTACGGCTGGGCGTTGAGTCAAGTATTTTCGAGGACGTTTCGAATTGAAGACGCGAGAGGTAGGAGAGCGCCGCGGAGAGTGATGATTCCAATCGTCGATTTGTTAAACCACTCGTCCGTGGAGGAGGAAGTGAACGTGACTTGGAGAGTGAAGGAAGATTTGAGCGCGTTTATCGTCGAGGCTAAAAGAAACGTCGGGAAAGACGAGGAGTTGATTCTTTCCTACGGCGAGAGAAACGATCAGCACTTTCTGTTATTTTATGGATTCTTACCGTCCATGAACCCGTGCAATTCAGTCATGATGTGGGAAAACGTCGACGAGTGCTTGAACTGGTACCAAAATCTCTGCGGCGCGGATGAAAACGATACAAAATGGGACGCGATGAAATACAAATGCAAACGAGCGCTCGGTTTACTCAAGAAGAAAGACGAAGGAGATTTTATCGACGATGATAACGATGAACGGCGTCGATTTATCCTGAGTCCAAACGCGAAAGTCGATAACACCACGTTACTCGTACTCAACGAGATATCAGGAGACAACGATATGGCAATAGCCGCTGTGAGAGTAAGAGTGGAGGAAATTCTTTCGCAAAGATTTGCGTCGGACGACGACGCGAACATTGAAAGGATCTTTAAACACTTACTTGAGGAAACACAGATGGACGAAAGCGATATCGAATTGTTGAGGGCGTATAGAAATAGAAAAAGAGATATTCTGAGAGAAATCATTTAGATGTAGTTGTAGATGAGTTTAGAGCAGATTAGATGTAGTTGTACCAGTAGTTAGTTTTTTATGACAGAAGATGCTTCTTAAGGACACGCGCTCAAAAGACTGTTAACCACGTGCACGACCAAACGCGCGGCGGCTTTTACGCTGGGCGAAATGTTCTGAGAACTCGATCCTAATTTCCGCAAAGACTCGTAAACGGCAGTCAATACCGGTCGCACGTGTAACTTCAACGCGGGGTCTTGAGGATCGATAGCCAAGCACGTGTCGCGAATCCAATCGAGCTTTCTCTCCGCGTCTTTCGTCGTCAAATCCGAAGAGAGCTGTTGCGCCAGCGAAAGTAGCACGAACGGCGACAACGGACACGGATGCTGTCCAAACACGCGCTCTGGAGCTACTTGAGAACATAACCACGAGACAATTTCGAGATTGGAAGTACCTAACGCCGATGAAAATGCAGCGTCGAGATTGCCGGTATTCAACAATCTCTTGATCTCTAAAGTAGGATCCTGTGGCGCTTGCGGCGGCGGTTTCTGTTGCTCCAAGTCGGCGAGTGAACGCACTCCTCCTCCTCCACCAGCTCGTGGCGGCATTTGCTGCTGAAACATTCCTTGAGATGGACCAGATTGTTGTTGCATACCTCTAAATGCGTTGGAAACGGAAGATTTGAGTGCAGAATCTAAGGACTGCGGTAAACTTCTCATTTCGTTCACAGTTCTTTGCAACTCTTGGACGAGAGGCATCGCGTTTGCTTGCACCGATTGATCTCTAATTTGCATCAACTCGTTGTTAAGTTCACCTATAGAGCGCTCGAAAGTGTTTGCAATTTGGTTAAACATGTTTTGCGTCGAGCGTTCAAACGCTGGAATCATGACTTGTTGCATAGCTTGTCGAATTTCGGATTGAAGAGTCGTTTGCACCGCTTCCTTTGCGGCGGCGACGGCGGCGCGTTGCGAAGCTGCCGCGTTCGTCGCAAGAGCAGCTTGCACTGCGGCGGCATTTTCACCCAACTGCTCCGAAACTATTTGAGATATCGCGGTTGGTAAATCTTTCGTGGTTGCTTGCGACATCAGCGCGATTAATTGCTTTTGTCGTTCGCGCTCCGCATTGTCTCTTTTTTCGCGTTCCTTTCGCAACTTATCTCGATCTTGTTTAAGTTCATTCTTTAGTTCTCTGATTAACTTTGCAACTTCGGTGGTAGTGACGGCAGGAGGAGCAAAAACTGAAACAGGCGCCGCGGCCGGTTTACTCGCCTGTTGCTGCGCAATTGGAGGCGGAGGTTTATCGCTCACCGATGGAGAGCTCGGTGCGAGTTCCTCTGCGCTTGCCGATTGCGACATAGATTTCTTAAACATATCCGGGGTCAAGAGTCCCGAAACAACCGGCGAGGCAGCGCGCTGAGGAGGAGCATCGGTGATAATGGAAGGGAGTTCCTGTTGTACCTGTTCCGCAATAGTCGAAGAAGGGCTTTTACCCTTCGGTAACAATCGCACGCAATCTAACATCGGTAAACGCAATTGCTGAATCGCGCCGGTTTGCATACAAAACAGACCAAACTGCGCGCTTTGTACATCATCGTCTTCATCCGAGACATCGAGAGCTACAAGCGATAAAAGCGGTTGCGACACGCTAAATTGAGAAATGTAATTAAATTTACTCTCGTGTTCATTCACAGAAAGAGCGTATACGACGTTTCTCTTGGAATCCGCAAACAAAAAGCACTGCTTATCTTTATACCCGACCCTGGCGAATTGAAAAGAGTTCCAGAACCACTCGGAAGAACATCCAATTTTAATCGATTGAGTCGTTTTAAGTCCTGTTCCTGTTTTTTTGTCGTAATGCAAGCATTCGATGTAAGTACAGCCCGAACCCGCGTTTACAGCGGTGGCTACGGCCAACGTGTTCTCATTCATCCATCGCGCCGCGCAGTTTCCCATTGAAGACTGTTTACCGGTGTGTTTTTCAACCGTCTTCGTGAATCCTAAACCTTGCGGTTCTAACTCAAACACTACTAAAGCCCACGACCCTGAGGCTTCCCTTTCAGTCGTCGCGACGACTTGTCGCTGGTCTATGACGTCAATCGAAGTGATCGGGCCGTCCAAGTCTACTCTCTCTTCAAACGGAATCGGCGATTGGCCGCCGGCATCTTCATTTAAATCTACGGAAGATTTGAAGATTGCGTTCCCATACGCGATTAAAAATTCCGCTTTGCTGTCGTTGGATGATTTTCTAGGAAACCAGCGAAAGCTCGGCACGATTAAAGAGTCGTTCGAAGTGGTCGTTCCGCTCACGTTGTCCGCTTCGCTCGACACGTCCAACTTCAACAGCGTCGAGTCGCTGATCGTTTCCGAACTCTCGTCCTCGTTTAGTCTTCTCACAAGCAACGTCCCATCTTCGCTCAAGGTTGCCAAAATGCTCTCTTCCTCGTTCGTGGACGGTAAAAAACTCATGCTCGCGATTGGCGTCTCGTGCCCTCTGAGAAGCGAGCGAGATTGACTCACTTGACTCAACACTCTGACTAACCCGTTCCGAATCCCGTAGCAACAAAACGTCTCGTTCGCGGCTATCTTTATAGCGTTTGACTCTTGATATTCCGTCGCGTACACCGTAATCGGAGACGCTTCCAGTTGATTCTCTTCAGAAGAGGCTCCTCCGAAATCATTTTCCACGTCTACTGTACTTTCTTTCAACGAATCGTCGATCGCGCAGCCTTTCGTTAAATGCTTCAACGCTTGTTGCTTCAACAATTCTTCGTCCTCTTCGCCGTTCTCGTAAAATTTCATTTTACCACTGTTTGTTCCCGATCCTGATCCTGATCCTCCTCGTGTCGTTTCCGTCGTCGTCGTCGTCGGGAATTGTGTTAAAGAGTCCCCGTCGTCCTTCTTCTTCTTGTTCCCAAACAATCCCATTGTTGTGTGATTGTGTTTTCGTGGCGATTATAATTTTTTTTTGTGACGAAATGAAGAGACGAAAACAGGAGGAATTTTTTAACGCGAGAACTAGTATTATACATATTTAACTTTTCGAATACATCAGTCGTCTGCGTGTCTAACACCATCACCTAAAAATGAAAGCTAATTGGTTGTCTCCCTTTTACTGCAAACCCCACAGTTCTTTCAAAAGCTCGTACACGTAAAACGAAACCGCCGCGGAGGGGAAAATTTTCGTATAGTTTGGAATCAAACCAGCGTAAAGCGCGGGAATACCTTCGGCTCGCGCGATGTGCACCATGCCTTGAACGACGTTTTTGTACTGCGTGGCATTTTTTGCGCCATGGGCGAGCGTTTTCATGCCTTGAACTTGCATTCGACGCTGTACGAGCTCGATCGGGTAGACGCCGGTCTGCGCGGCGGCTCCCGCGAGCGCGCCGAAACACAACGTCGGTAAAGGATTTGAGGACTGCGATAGCGTCGATTCGTCTTCGTTGAGGAAACGCACGCGAAACTTTTTGTATTGTTGCTTGCAATAATCGTACACGAAGAAGTTGATGGCGCCGTAAGGAGCAACTCGAATCATGTTCGCGCCTAAACCTTTCCACAACGCTTTCGGGCCTTCGTTTTTGATGAGTTCCGACCAAGCAACTTCGAGGCGCATGCCGGTCCCGGAGACGCGCGAACGAAGCGTATCGATTGGATGCGTCAGAGCAGTTCCACACATGGACGCGACGGATCCACCGATCATGCGCTCACCTCCGCTCAAATCCCCCGCAGCGGTTTTGTTGTTCGTGTTATTATTATTTTCTTTCTCGTTCTCGGTTTGATCTTTTTGTTTCATTTTCAACCGTCTCGCTTTGTACGTGTCGTAGACAAAAAACTCAACCGCTTTGGTCGGCGCGATCCTCAAAACGTTCAAAGAGTTACCGCGAAAGAGAGCCGGTGCACCTTCTGTTCTGATGATGCGCTTTAAGGAACCCAGAACGCCACCATCAGCGGCAATTTTCGAAGAATCGAGCATGTATTCAATCTTTACGCGTTCCAACGGAGCGACGACGGTCCGCGATACGCCGCCGGAAATCGCCCCGACGAGCAAATGCAAAGACACTGCTTTCGCTTGCGCTTTCCTCTTTTCGTTTTCAGACGCACCTTTTGGAACGGTCACGAGCGAGTGATTCAAATCTGTCATGCTTCGTCCCCACACCTCGACGACGTCTCCCAAATCCGCCGCCGAAGAGAGCAACAGAAAGTCTCGAAACTCGGCAAAATCGATCGCTTTACCCATGGAAACAAATCCACCTTTCCCATCTGAACTTTTCGGTAACGATTCGGGAGAAAACAAACCTTTTCCTTTACTAAACGCCCCTTCGCCTCGTTTTATGCGTTCTACCATTGAATCCACCTCTTTGTTCGTCGCCGTCCATCGCCCGAGCGCGAAGAGCACTCGCTTCAACTGCCACGGCGTCAAGTACCCCAAATTCTGCTTATCAAACTGCCGAAATGTTTTCAACAGTTCTCGTTCTCGTTTTACCGCGTAGACTTGAAACTCGCGAAACGTGAGCGTCGGACAGTCTTCGAAATGTTCCTTTCGCTTCTTCGTTATTTTGTTCATAAACGACAAGACAGAGTCTCGCGAGGCTGGAAACTTCAACTTCTCCAACGCGACGCGGATATCCTCGCCGGTAATTTCAACTTTGTTCGCGGATAAATCGTTGAATCGTCTTTGTAACGCTTTGAATCCGTACGAATTCGGATGCGGGAGATTTTCATCATCGTTATCATCATTATCATCATCATTATCGTCACCAGCCGTCGTCGTCGTCGTCTCCGAATTATTGCTACCATTCGTTGTCTTCTTAAAATGAGCATTCGCAGTACTTTTTGAAGAGATGGACGCCGTTAAGATCGATCGCATCGGTTTCCTCGTCCTTCTTTCTCTCTCCTTCTTTCTCTCCCTGTTGTTGTCGGTATAAAACTCACACCCATTCTTTTTTGTCCTCTTCTTCCTCTTCTTCTCGTCGTCTTCTTCTTCGTTGTTGTTGTTTTTAAAAGTGTTCGTTAAGAATTTGAGTGCAACTCCCCCCGAGGAAGAATTCAGATTTTTTAATCCGAGAAATCTACCAGGAAGAGAATGATGATGATGCGCTGATGATGATGCTCCTTCTCTCGTCGTCATTCTCCCAACAAGTCGTCGTAGTCGTCGTCGTCGTAAAAGTAGTTTATATAATAAAGGGAGAGAGAGAGAGAGAGAGAGAAAAAGAGTAATCACAAATCAATAATTCGTTTTTTCTCTTTTTTTTTGTGAGGAGGACGGTTCTCTTCTTGTGTTTTTGGTTTTTGGCACATTTTCCAAATTTCCATCCCCCTTGACCTTCTTCCGTCTCGCCTTTGTTTTATCACCTCGAAGAAGCGCAGAGCAGTGCAGAGAAGGAAGCCGAAAAAAAGAAAAGATAAAAAAAACCACCCGAAAAATTGTACCTCATAACCCAGACGCGCGCGCTCTTCCTGAAAACAGAGGAGTCGTTTTTTGTACATCGAATCCGAATTTAACTCTCGCATTTTATATCCATCACGATGTCGTTTGCACACAGAGTCTCCACGCAGTTCGCGTCCACGACGACGAGGTCGATTTCGAAGAATACCGCCAAGAAATCAACCTTGTCATCATCCTCGCGTAAATCCGTCGGTGTTCGCGCCGTCATCACCGAACCGGTCGCGTCCGCGGAAAACAAAGCCGCGTACGATGATTTTTCGGGCATGTTGGATGACTATTTAGTCGATTACAAGGTAATTTCGCGTCATCGTCTGTCTCTCGCGCATTGGGTTTGTGTGAATTATACGCGCGAGCGATTTTTTTCGTCCTCTTCCCTCTCTCGACGGCTGCGTTTCAGGTTTTCGCAAAAGCCGGATAAGGAAAAATTTAGATATAATTCTTTCGCCGCTGCTGCTGCTTTTCTCTTTCCACGACGACGTAAACCGACAATCCTATCATCACGCGTAGTACTCACACCATCATGATCTTTTCTTTAATTTAATAAACAGGTTGGCGACAAAATCATGGGGAAAGTTTCCGCGACGAACACCAAAGGTGCTTACGTCGATATCGGCGGAAAAGCCCCTGCGTTGTGCCCAACCGTGGAGTGCTCCTTGGCGTCTGTTCGTAACGCCGCGGCGGTATTCGACAAAGGACAAGAGTACGAATTTGAAATTGTGAAGGGCGACGACGGCGAAGGGTCAATGACGTTGTCCGTGCGCAAAATCCAATTAGAAGCGGCGTGGGAGAGATGCCGACAAGCGCAAGCGGACGACTTGGCGTTGTCGAGCGAAGTGTTGTCGGTGAACAGAGGCGGTATCTTAGTTGAAGTTGAAAACTTGAGAGGCTTCATCCCGCAATCCCACCTCGGCCCTCGCTTAGCTTTGGGTGACAGAGAGGAATTGGTTGGACAAACTTTACCGGTGAAGTTTATCGAAGTTGATGAAGAGAAGAACCGCTTAGTCGCGTCGCACAGATTGGCGACTGATTTAGTTTCTGGCGAAGGTTTAGATGTTGGGGACGTCGTCACTGGCATCGTCCAGGCGGTCAAGCCGTACGGTGCGTTCGTTGATGTTGGTGGCCAAAGTGGTTTGTTGCACATCTCCCAAATTTCGCACGAGAGAATTGTTGCGGTTGAAAACGTCTTGTCCCCGGGTGACGAATTGAAGGTGTTGATTTTGTCCAAGGACAAGGAACGCGGACGCTTGTCTTTGTCCACGAAGAAATTGGAGCCGAACCACGGCGATATGTTGAGAAACCCGAGTTTAGTTTACGAAAAGGCCGAAGAGATGGGTAAATTGTTCAGAGAACGCGTCGCTGCTGCGGAAGCCGCCGCCGAAGGGGGTTCTCCAACAGATGAAGTAGTTGCGAGCTCTGACGAATAAACATCACGAACAACGATAAACATAAAAACAGAATCTTAGACTTACACACACACATATTACTATCTTTACTATTTAATTTGATTGACTGTACTACAAATAAATCTATTAACTAACAATCTCTCACTATGCCTATCTATCTATCTACGTTCATCTTCTCGTTCATCTTCCGTGCTACTTTTATTAGGAAGAAACTTTCGCAACTCGAGACTGCCCGCATCGCCCTCCCCGCCGCACATTTCTTTTCGTCTTTCAATTCTGTCTCGCAAAACCTCGACATTCTTCACGTAGCGCTCTTTTGGCGATACGAAACCGATTAATTCTTTACTCTTCATTTCTTTAGGCCGTTCAACTACCCGACCGCTTGGTTTATCCTGACCAAACGTTCTCAAGTTATCGAAACTTTGCACATCCGCGGCGCTGTAGTACTGACTCGGCGAAAGAGTGAGACTGACATCGATCCATCCTTGGACTTTGAAATCGATCGCAATCTTTGCTCGCGAGTCCGCATCGCTCGCATGGTCTTCTCTTAAATCATTCGTAGGATCGACGCCGACGCCGGGAGAAAGTCGGGTCATACTTGGAAACTTTTTCTCGAGCCAGTTTTGCAAGGCTGGCGCGTCCGTGACGACGTACATGAAGTTGTCGTCTGGATTCCTCATTTTTGCCCGTCGTTCCAGCGAAAGCTTTGAAAGCGAGTACCCGCGGCGATATAGTCTCTCGTATTCCCTCTCAGGCGTGATTGTAGCGTCCAAGCGGTTCTTTATGAATTCCACCGCTTCCGAGGGCTTTAAAATCCGTTCGTTTTCTCCAGGAAGACCTTTATACGTCGTCGCCCTCAATCGAATGTGCCACTTTTGTAACTCTACCGACGAACACGTTTCGTTGAAGAACGTTTCGTCTATGCACTCGGCCATCGGAGGCATATCTTCTGGAAAACAAATCTTATCTTCGGCGTATCCAGTTCTCGCTCGTAATCCAACTAATCGATTCGCAAACGCAACATCCGAACGTAATAAATGCTTCCAAGCCAGTAGATCCATCTTTGGCCGCAACAACAAATTCATCGCGCATGGAAGACACTGCTCAAATGCCTGCAACGGAACCATGCCTTCCTCTCTTCCGAGACTCTGATGATGATACGAACCAAAACTCTTCGCGTGCGTCCATCCAAATCTCTTCTCTGCCGTTTCCATCAAAGCTTCCCTTAACTCGTCTGAAAAGACAATCTCGGGCGGGAGATTTTTTTGGGTCATCACGTCTGCGCTTCTTCTTTCAATCGGAAGAGCACCACCAGATCCGCTGGATGAATCCCAGAGGATAATATGCTTTGTCTTGAACGCGTGTATTATGCATTTGTTACACGATGGGCAACCGAACGCCTCTCTGGAACCAAATGGACACTCGTAACGCATTTCTTTCTCGGTCAAACATGGCTCTTCTAAAAACGCGCCGTACCTGCATTTGTCCGCATCCTCGCCGTGAAAGCACGTGCCAACATCGACGTCTTCGTCTGGTCCGTATTGGCACTTCGTGTACTTATTCGCATCGCTCGTTCGCCACAGATTGAACCTCGCAAAATAATCTATTTCCTCTCCGTTTCCTTCCTCGTACTTCTCGTACACTGTCGAACTCGTCTCTTCGCTCAACGCCACGCCTGGGAAATATTTCTCTTGCAACTCCTCCGTCCATTTAAAACTCATCCCGCCGTTCGTGCCATCTCCTAAATACCCTTCGAAATACTCCGTAAAATCCCACTTACTTTCTGCGTTGTCGAAAAAGACCGCGCGTCCAGAATATAATCCAAACATCATCCACCTGGCGGCAACGTTTGCCATGTGTCCGAAACCCAAGTTCTGCCAGTCGTTCCGCACGATTAAGATTGGATGACGTTTGGACGCGTTCCCTTCCTCTTGCATAATGTCTTGGTACCTTCGAATATACGCGAACCACGCCGGTAAGAAATCTTGGCACCAAATAGTTTCATCTTCTTCATTTTCGTCTTCCCGCTGCTCTTTTCGCTCGTCGTCTGAATCGTTGTCGTCGTGAAAAACTTCCTCTTCTTTGTCTTCTTTTCTGCACCCGCATTTTAACAACACTCGGTTGAAAAAATCACTCTCTCGAGGCGAGCGATGTAACAGCGCGTACGGACCAGTGATGGCTTCGTTTGTCCACATTTGTCGAGTGCAGCGAGAATTTAGAAACGTTTTATGGTTTCCACATCCAGAGCGGTCGATGGCGTTCTTCGTTTCCGGTCGTATCGCGTGAACTTCGTTGAGAAATACGACGAATAAAAATATCAAATTTGAAGAAGAGAAAAAGAATGAGGAAAAGAATTTCATCATCATCATCGTTTTCCTCCTCCTCCTCCTTCTTCTTCTCAACGTCCACCCATTATCGTCGTTTACGTCCTTTATTTTGTGGTGGTGGTGGTGGTTCGTTTGGTCCTCTTTTTGCGTCGTCGGTTTGAAAAGAGAAGAGGAAGAGGA
>Ga0115000_10003943_pt1 | contig 12270 bp, 11 predicted proteins | sample ArcticOcean_MG_C_6_FD_89690 | JGI IMG/M metagenome (GOLD analysis project Ga0115000, IMG submission 89690) | Marine microbial communities from western Arctic Ocean - ArcticOcean_MG_CB8_128 | ecosystem: Environmental > Aquatic > Marine > Oceanic | place: Arctic Ocean: Canada Basin | collected... | reverse complement strand
TCCAAAACCTTCACCTTGAGTCGCAAGGCCTTCAATCGTTAAACCAACCAAGAGGTCATCGACAGAATCACCATCAATATCGATACGATTCTTGAATAATGGCACAAATTCAGTTCCGGCCAGAATATCTCCGGTAAAAGTTCCCTCGACCCATGCTTCATGAGATGGACCTCCTGGTCTTGAAGTGAAATTGACATAGACGGCATAGGTGTTGATTCCGATCGCTAAGGGGTCAGTTAAGCCCAACGATTCGACCGAAAATAACGTTTCAAACAAATTGTAAGGCCAACCATCGGGTTGAGTTGAAGCATCCATGAGGAATTCATACGGACGAGGATGGTCGGCGACAAAAGGAGACGAATCTCTTAATTCCAAACTGTCGAGATAGCCGCTTGCTTGAGATAAAGGGTCACTTGAGTCGACTGGCCGTTGTGCGAGGTCAACTGCATTGAGAGCATCGGCAGCACCTTGTGCAGCAACTATTGCTTCACCGTTATCTGTGCGTTTTGACAATATTTCGTCTAATTCATCAAGAACACCGAAGTCGTTTCTGGAAACAGATAAATCGGCACCAACTGGTTGCGCCAATGAAATGAACATCAGCAAAACCATTGCCACTGCAATCCGACGAGGGTCGGAACCTTGTGGCAAGCCAACACGAATAAGGCGCGGTTGGCTCTCTACCATGCTCTTACCATGAATTCCCACTATGAGAACCCATCCCCTTCTTGTATCGAAAAACAGACTTTCCTCAATCCGCCCTACGGGCGGGGTTTTCAAGCGGTTACCGTTACATCAAAGGAACACATTGGACAAGCAACCACAACTGCACTTTCTCCAGCTGGAATTCGAATATCGAATACAGCAGAACAGCCTTGACATGTGACACTTCGCGAGGCTGAGTCGGGGGGTGTGGGTGATTGAGTCAATTCAGGTTCTGTCTTCGCCGGTGGTGTCGTGTGTCCTTCAGGAAGGGTGACCCCTCCACTTTTGATGACCGTTTGAGTCGGTGTGGGTGGGAAGAGTTCGTTAACTCCCTCAGGAGCTATTTGTACCGTAGCCTGAGGTGCGGGTGTCGAAGGATCGTCATTGAATAACGCCATTGCATCTGCTGCTGCTGCCTGACTGCCTTGAGAGATGGTCTGTTGAGCAAATGTCGGTGGAGCGAAACTGCTCGTTTGTGGTGCCTGTTCCGTTGTAGATGTACCGTAAATCGCTGCCATTTCGGCAGCCTTTTCATCTTCGACCTTTGACGAAGTCGATTGGACTTCGCCCCCATCAAGTCCTGCGAGAACAATCGCTGATGAAAATAATGGGATTTTACGGGTACTGGCGACCGTAGCCATATGAGCTCCAGCTTCAGCCTCACTCAATCCTCTGCCAATGAGTAAGTCCTTTGCAATTCCATTTTGCCAACGCCGATGGCCGAGAAGTGCAATACCCATTGTCAGTACACCAATGAACAGAACGACCGAAAGAATCCCGGCAATACCACCCTTTCCAGGAGAGGATTCAACTGTGAGCGTGAAGGCATGGATGTCAGAGTTATTGGATTGGTCGAAAACAGTTAACACAATACCATAACTGCCGGGAGTGTTGAAGTTTAAATCGGCTGATGCTCCAGTTTGGTCTGCATCATCCCGAGAATTACCGTTGCCGTCTGAATCCACCAATGGATTGATGTCCCAGTGGTAGCGTAAGGAAGTGGACGGGTCGTATGGGTCTGAGGCTTGTGCTGTACAGGTGATTACCTCATCCACGAGACCACCTGATGGAAGAAGGTCAAGACTGGATTGTTTCAAAATTGGTCGAGTGGTATCTGTGACCCTAAGTGTGGTCGAAGTACTGTTTGTATTGCCTGAAGCATCACTGACCGTCAATATGACGACATGGGCACCTATATCGGCCCATGAAAAAGAAACTGAATTATTTTGACCATAGGGGGTGCCATCCAAGTTCCATGCACACGTATTGACAACATGGTCATCGGTACTCCCAGCACAATTGAGCAGAATTGTTTCATTGGAAATGAGTTTCCATCCACCGCTAATGGGTTGTCCATTACCACCAATTCGGGCGACGGGGTTGACCACATCAAGTACTGATATTATGGACGTTACTGAAGCGGATGAACCCGTGGGAGAAGTCACTGTTAGCGTGACTGTTCGATCTCCTGGTGTGTTCCAAAGAGGGAGTGCCTCCCAACCAGTTGCATCGTTATCATTGGATGAATCACCATCGTCATCAGAATCAACAGCTGCATCAAAATCCCAAGAAGCAGAATCGATTTGACCGAGGCGATTTGGAGTAGAGTAGGCGTCTAGAGTAATCGCACTACCGATAACAGTACTGCTGTTTTCATTGTCAGTGATGATTGGATTCAATTGGGGGGCCAGTTCAACACGAACCGTCATTCGAACTGCACTGGCTCCATCAGCCCCTCCAACAGGAGTTTCGGTATTATCGGCAATCACAATCAATTCTTCTCCATCCAATTCGTTCGGAACAATCCAAGAAAATGACGCTGAACCATCGACTGATTGCAAGGATGCTCCCGTGATGTAAAGAGAACCTACTCCGCCTGAACTGTAGAGGTTATTCATGCCGCGTGTTTGCAGATAAACGTCTCCAACACCTTCCATGGACCATGCAGAAACGACCACATTGGTACCTGCATCGAGTCGCAAATCATCGCCTGAAAGAAGGGTTTGTGATGATTCGTTCTCAAGAGCAATCAGATTGTGAAATGGAGTCCAATAGGATTCATCAATCGCTGAAAATGTTAGGCTGGCCCGACAATCAATTTCACCTTGGTCACCCATTCCTTGGTCACCTGAATGTGCAACATTGTCAAACACAAGATACCATGTTTTGGCATCGATTGAAGCGGGAACTTGCCAATGGAATAAATAACTACCAGAGGCAGATTCAGTCGAAGCCACCGGTTCGAATAAGTTACGGTACGATTGACCTGATTCGTAAGGTAGTATCGTGTTTTGGTCGAACATGAGCACATCCAATGCCCCTTCACCATCCGTTCCTTCACCGCTCACAATGATCGAAAAGTCGAAGACGTCACCCGGCGTTAAGACTCCAAGGTTGACTTTGGTACAGGTGCCATCACCGATGAGGTCTGAACTGGAAAAGTCAATTGGAGTCGTGTCCAAACAAGTTACTCCTTCAGCACGGCCTTCTGTAGCCAAGGATGACGCCGGAATCAGCATCATACAGAGAAGCAACGCAACAAAGAGAGAGGAACGCATATATCGCTGTCATTCGTTATCCACTTCAATGATGTGGCCGTATGCTCAAGATGACCAGCCATCGCCAGTCCAAACCAAATGGCTGATTGAACCTGATTCTGAAATTTTGATTCGGTCGCCATCAACTGCTGCTGAAACTGAAACTTCACTTGATTCGAGTACTTCCTTGGCTTCAGAAAGTGGTATTTTTGCATCTTTAAGTCGGGCACTAAAATGCGTCAAGACAAGATGCCGGGCACTGCACGCCAGCGCAGTTCTGGCAGCACCTGTACTTGTGCTGTGAAGGAATTCATCAGCCCACTGTTGGGCTTCGGCTAAGAACGTAGATTCATGAACCAACACATCGACTCCAGAAAGGCCGGTCAATTCCTCTGCCATTTCAGAGGTGTCACCAGAGACCACTAGACGAGTCGTAGGTCGTTCTTCGCCACGGAAATCAGTTGCTTTCAGTGAACTTCCGTCACTCATTGTGAGGTCTTTACCCATCGAAAGTTGTGCTTTTTGTTCATCACTCAATCGTAATTCAGCCGCTTTGAGACGATTGAATTTACCTGCACCACCTTTGGATTCAAGCATCCAAGCACATGAAGGGACGGTGTGTTGAGTTGCTAAGGGTTGCATTCTGTTTTTCTTCCATGCTTCAGGTTGTGGCATGCCATCGAGTAGGGCAGCTGTACCCTCGCTCGCCATCTCAAGCCAACGGTTTGCAGCAAGGTCTCCAAGAACCCAGCGAACCGAATATCCCAGACTTTCAGTTGTTGCACCAAGTTCTTGCCAACCTCTTATTTGCCGAGCTAATTCAGCACTCGGTGCTGATTGTGGAATTGCTTCGCCGTTGAGCAGAGCGTCAAAGACTTCAGGTGAAGTAGGACCGAGTACCAAGAGCGGTGTTTCTCGTTTATCCAATGCCATAGTATGCATCCATGGCAGAACTCCCCAGGTGTGATCTAAATGTCCATGCGTTAAACAGATGACATGGATTCGGGATGCTCGTAAAGTACTGCCTTTATCATGCACCTTTAGCCGCTTACGTTGTTCTGCATACCGTGTTTGAAAACCTTCTCCTGCATCGATGACTGCAATGCCATCTTCACACTGAATAAGACTCCCACTCACTTGTCTTTTACCGGTAGGGCGAGCCGAAGAAGTTCCAAGGATATGCAGTTCCATACGCATGACTACACCTCAACTTTGCAATGGTATTGGAGTTGGTGGGAACCAACGGAGTAACACAATCCGGTCGATGGCTCGAACCCAGCGCCAAGGCACCGCAATATGGACTGAACCTTCGACAAGTTCTTCCTCCGTATCGCGAACAAATAAGTGTGTACAGGTCAATCCATTGGCGTCAATGACAGCATCGTGGACTACACCCAAACGACGACCATCTGGTAAGAAGACCTCGAGACCCGTAAGTCGGGACACTGTGTCTTCACCTTCAGCCATTCGTATCCCTCGTCAATGCCACCAGCCGAGGGGCAATAAAAGAACCCCGAGATTTTGACATCAGAACAGCATTGCCCTTCTTCACTTGAGTTACCCTGATTGTCTTCAGGTCAGTGGAATCAGTTCACACCTTCGAGGTTTTAATGACCACATTCCAAAACCTCCGATGGCCGTCCTACACGTATTAGCCATCATCGGATTTGTAGGTGCAATTGTTTGAGTAAAAACATTCGTTCATATACTACAAACCAAAACGGTTTACCATGGCATTAACCTGTAACATCGGCGCTGCTGGAAAGGCATTTCGTTTCAAAGTCGGAATGGCTTCAGTGTTTGGAGGAATTATTCTTGGACTCTTGATGGCACTTGGTGCACTCACTTCACCAATATTTTGGCTCCCAGTAGCTGGAAGTATTCTCGGCGGTGCATTCTCCATATGGGAAGCCCGTGCTGGATGGTGTGTAGTGCGCGCTATGGGCATCCGCACCTCGATTTGAGGTTCACTCTTCTTCAGTTGATGCTGTGAGTTGTTTGACGGTCTGTGCTGTTGCTGCAGTTGGCAATTCAGCAAGCTTTCGTTGTGCACCTTCGGTCACTTTCAATTCCTCTAATCTTCGTCCACTCGGAACAACTCTGCTGTCATAGGAACCAACTGCGTCGTTGTAGGCGCCAACAACAGTGTTGATGCCCCGCCCCATTTTTGCCAAATCATGACTGAACTTGGAAACACGGTCATAGAATTCCCGCGCTCTGGAATGAATCTCTTTAGCGTTCTCTGCCATTGATTGTTGTTGCCAATACAAACCAACAGTCCGCAATAAAGCGATGAGCGTCACAGGTGTAACAATCAATACATGCTTGCTGAAGGCGTATTCCTGAAGAGAAGGTTCATACTCAAAGGCAGTTGAGAGAATAGGTTCTGCTGGAATGAACATGACGGTGAAATCGACGCCTTCAACCAAACGAGGGTAATCGCGGTCAACCAAATCATCAATGTGCTTCTTCACTGCTTTCGCGTGGTCTTTCATCTTCAGGGCACGTGCATCGCCATCCTCGAGTTCAAGGCCGTCCCAGTAGGCTGCTAACGGCACTTTAGAATCGACGGGGATAGAACCACCGTTGGGAATCTTAGCGAGTAAATCAACGCGTGCACCACCCGCGCCAGATTTGAGCGTCACTTCGACATCAAAATCACAATGCTCGAGCATCCCGGCTGCTTCTGCAATGTTTTTGAGCGCTACTTGGCCCCAATTGCCACGAGCTTTAACCGAACCACGTAATGCTGTTGAGAGTTGTACATTGGTGTCCCGTAAATCAACGGTTTGCTTGTGCAGCATTTCTGCTGTTCGTTTGAGGCCTTGATAGGCGCCTTCACGTTTCAATTCCATCTCACTGGTTGCTTTCTCTAGTTTCTCGAGATGTTCTTTAATCGGTGTGACCAGCAATTCGACTTCTTTTTTCCGTGCATCGTGATCTTTGACAGCCTCAGTTTCAACTTTTCCAAGTCGCTCTTCGGCCAAGAGAAGGAAATCTTCAGAGTTTTGTCGAGCAGCGTTGGTTGCAAGGGTTTTCATCTCGGCCAACATTAATTCCTTGCTCTGAGATAAGGCGGTTGCTTGTGCTTCGGCACGAATCGTAACTTCGGTGGCTTGTGCTTCGGCACGAGCCACATCATTTGCGTAACGGTTCTTAGCCAAAAGCCATCCAATTCCAATGCCTAATGCGGCACCAAATGCCATCAATCCGTATTCAGCCAAGCCTGCCATGATATCTACAAAGCGTCGACACTTCTTGAAGACATTGGCCAGAGATGAGCAAGGAGCTCAATCACTTTCCACGGTTGAGGTTTGCCTTGAGTGAAGGTCGCAACTTCTCTGCGCCCTTACCCTTGTTATGCAGACCACGTCCTCGCTTTCCAGCTGAGGTCTTTCCACGGTAAACACGTCCACGGTGGGACTTGTTTCCGTTTGCTGCACTGAACACACCGAGTTGCTTGTCAGCGATGATAGCAGGGTGGTGTGTGTCGAGGAGAATTACTTCGAAGAACTTGTGTTTACCGTCTTCTCCAACCCAATATGAGTTGAGAACTTCCATGTTTGGGAAGTGACGAGCAACACGCTCTTCAGCCATGCGCTGAGTGTTCTTTGCCATGGTGATCTTCTTGATACCAGCCTTACTTGGCTTACGCTTCATGTGAATTTTACCCTTGCGAAGTCCACCACGGCGGATTCGAGTGCGGATGACAACAACGCCTTGCTTGGCTTTGTAGCCCATACGGCGAGCAGCATCGATTCGAGTAGGTCGGTCTATCTTGCAGTTGACCGGTTCGCGGCGCCATTGCGCCATGCGAGTCTGACGGAACATGTGAGGCACAGCGTCCTTTGGTTTCTTCCAAGTGTCACGAACATGTTGATACAATCCTCGAGTCATAATGAACACCTGCGCTTCTCAGCATCCTGCCGACTTAACTCCCCTTTATGAGTCTGTCCACGCGTCAACGGACTCCCAACTCGTTGTAAAACGCGTGCTGCTGGCGTATTCATCACTGTATTTTTCACTCAATTGGCAATCCTTCTGCTTGAATTCCACGCCAGCCACCCCAGAGAGAAATTGCATTACTGTAACCCATTTCTTTGAGTGATTTTGCTGCAATTGCACTTCTGAAGCCGCCGCCACAGTACAAAACAATACGCGAATTGTCGGTAAGTTCATGCTTTTCGATGTCTCGTTCGAGTACACCTTTTCCAACATGAACGGCGCCCGCCAGATGGCCGGCTTCGAACTCATGGCGTTCTCTGACATCCAAGACGGTGAGGAGATTTCCATCCTTGAGCATCGCTCGGAGTTCCTTTGCTTCGCATTCAGGAATTTCTGCACGCGCTGCTTCTACAAGGGCAAGGAATTTCGGACTGTGCTTTTTCGCCATGGACCTGCCAGTGCGGATAGCCTCATCAGTGCTACGGCCCACGGCACTTCATGGCAGGACAGATTACCGGGAGAGAAGCAGTGCTTGATGCGCTTCTATCCGGGGAAGCCGTCGAGATGGTTTTGGTCGACCGAGAAAAGGATACCACTGAGATTCGGAAGTTGTGCGAGCAACATAAAATCCCTCTTGAAGAAGGTTCAACCAACGACCTTTGGAGAATGTCTACTGATGGTTTTGTCGATGCATTGGCTTTGACTGGCCGTGTGCCTGTTGGGGATTTGAATGAAGTAATGGAGCGTGGAGGAACCATCTGGTTTTTCGATGGAGTTACCTATTCAACCAACCTTGGGTTTGCCATTCGATGTGCAGAAGTGTCCGGTGCTGATGCTGTTGTTTTGAACGTCTACAAGACCCATGAAGAGCGTCGAACAATTCGCCGCTCAAGCATGCGAGCTGACCGATTTATTCCTGTGGTCTACAGCACGACCGATGAAATTCTTGAAGCGGCCAAAACCCACAAGGTTCGAATCATTACAGTCGAAGATGTTGGAACCCATGGGCCTTGGGACGAAGATTTGACTGGTGATGTCATGTTGGTTGTCGGAGCTGAAAAAGAGGGGATAAGTGGACAAGTCTTGGTTGCGGCAGATGCTTGTGTCTTGTTGCCAATGGATGGGTTTGTACCTTCATACAACCTCCAAGTTGCAGTCAGTGTTGTTGCTGTTGAAGCACTCCGGCAGCGGAATCTAAAGCAAGGCTGAACATTCATTCTACACACCGCAATGTCAGAGATTGACAAAGGGGGCGGAGGTCGGTTCGCCAAGATTCATCCGAAATACTTAATCAACGGTTATGATGTCAGTTAACTGCGGTTCATCACAGAGAATGCGTCTAAAACCAATTTTTACTGCATGGAGGCATTGAGATGGATGAACCGGAAAAGAATCAAACTCTTGAACAACATATCCTGAAATGGCAGGTGAAGTCGACTAAATTTCATCTCGAAAACAGAGAAATGGTAAAGCGTAAACCAATGCCAAAGATTACTGCCAAAGGAATGGGTAAACCATGCCCAACATGTGGCAAAATCATGTCTCGGGTGAAGGGACCTTCGCAATTGTCTCTCGAACATATTGTCCCAAGGAGTACTGGAGGAGACAACTCCTTTGATGGAAGGTATCCTCAATGCATTCCAATGTGCAAATTGTGTAATCATACACGAAATAAAGTCGTTTTGGCGATTGGAGTTGATACCTTTGAAACGGGAAAGCGAGTCACTCCGGAGGCTATTCGATTCCTTATTACCCAGGTATATGGTGAGAAAAAGGATTTGGATAGCGGCATGCTGAATCTCTTTTTGCAACGTTCAGCCTTAGATCGTTCGAAGGCTGAAAGGGAGGTCGCGACTTCTTTGGAAAAGACGGATACGCCGCTCGTTGCCCAATCGAAACCGAAGTGGTGGAACCCTCGTTCTTGGTTCGAAAAATCAAGTTCTTTCAACTCAGAAATCAGCCAAGAAAGTGCATCGGTTGAAAGAATCCAACCAAATTATCTGAATCTCACAAAGGAGGAGACTCTCGTGCAATTTGAAAAGGATTTAATTGAGGCCATCGCAAATGAAAATTATTCCGGAAAATCATATCATTCCACCTCTTTGGTGGCTTTGTGTTCACCGTATGGAGGCACTGGTAAGTTGAAGGAAAAAATTGAGATGCTGGGTCAAACTATCGATGAAATACTCATTCATTATTTCCCAACTCAGTTCATTGTTCAAAACGCAGGATTGAACCAAATTATTCATATCCTTGCTCCTATGGATGATGATGATTTCGAGTTCGTAGATGATGATTTTGATTTTGAAACCGTAGAAGAGGACGAAATGCAAGAGCACGATGTGGAAGAAATGGAAGTGGAGGAACAAACTGCGCCACCGATTCCAATGAAAGTCATCTTTGTGCGAGAGAAAATTTGTGACCTGCTTGAACAAATACTTACGGAAGAACACCGAATCAGTTGTTCTCATATTCTTGAGGCAATGGTCCAACTTAGAGATGATGATGGAACTGATTGGGAGGCGTTCTTTGATGGTTTTGATATTGACTCTGATGGAACAATCAATGAGAACATTGAACGACTACTTTCATTGATTGGCTTCCGGTTTGATCGCTATGAAAGCGAAACTGAGGCCTATTTGCAATTTTCATTACCGCACAACTTTTGAGTTGGATGCTTTCAAGCGAGTTGCGCCCAGAATGCTTCGATATCACTGCTTTCAGTCAGAGAACCAATATGTCGGTCTACAATCAGGCCTTCACTGTCTACCAGAATAAGAGTGGGTGTGTTTTTGATGTCCAGGGATTCAGCAAGTTCGGTATTCACAGAAAAAGGTGCGTCAACTGTGCCATCAGCGCTTTCATTTACTTGTAGGTGCCAATCGGATAATTTATCAGAATCTAAACTATCGGTTGAGACAATAATGTAAGTATGGTTGGAAAGTTGGTTGTCTACAGCATGAATCGTAGAGCGGCATTGATTGCACCATGAAGCGGAGAAGTGCAGGATGTAGGGGGTACCAAGAAGGTTGTCTGCTGAATACGTCGTTTCATCATCTGCAACCATAGAAAATTTTGGGACCACTTTTTGGACATTTGATTCATCACTGGAGATACAGCCAGGAATAATGGTTAACAGCGCGATAAGTATGATGAGGAAAGCGGCTTTGAGTTGCATAATTGCTGCTGTAAGTAATTCTTAATCACACTTACCCCTTTCATGAGCACCGAGGTTACAACATTGATAACCGAAGGGGGAGGAGGGTGGGGTATGCGCAATGTTTTGGTTTCTCTACTGTTTACATCGCTTCTTGTGTTGTTGCATGGTTCGTTGTATGAAGGCCAGCATGCAACTGAATTGAACAACGTCAAAGTGTTGTTCTCCGATGATGATAACGATGGTTTTGATGGAGACGATGATTGTCCGAGTGATGCAGGTAATTCATCTCGTGACAGGAACGGTTGCCTCGATTCTGATGGCGATGGTTATTCAGACAGCAGCAGCGACTGGAATGTATCCCATGGAGCAGATGCATTTCCACTCCGCAGTGATGCATGGAGCGACCAAGACGGTGACGGCTATACAGACCAGCCAAACCTCAACATCACCGATGATTGTCCTTTGCGATACGGGAAAAGTCGCCTCATCTTGTGGGGATGTTCAGACATGGATTTGGATTGGATACCCGATGTACTTGATGGTGACATTGATGGTGATGGGATTTCGAATGAGATGGAACGTGCTGCCTCTCTTATCTTAACCTATTACGACCCAATGGATGCGAATTCGGTCCCAGCAGATTCTGATTTTGACACTCTCCCTGATGCAATAGATGACGATGATGATAACGATGGATGGCCAGATATTATCGAGCAAGACCGAGGGTCGAATCCAAAGGATTATGACGATACCCCTTTCACTCAATACTTCGGAGTTAACTCTGGTTTCTTTTACCTTGGTGGCATTCAGAGTTCTTCGGAATACGATGCTGAGGCCTTTGAGATCTCTCTTTCAGGAATTGTTGAAATCGTGACTGAAGAACTGGTTATTCCGTTGTTACTTATTCCCATCTATCTCTACTTCTTTGTATCTCGTCGAAAGCGATTTGAAGAATTGCGTTTAGAAATTAAGAACACGGAATCAAAACCTGAGCTCTTTGTATTAGAGAAAAAGGTCAATCTGCTGATTGAAAATAAGAAAATTAAAACTTTACATGGGTTGATTTTGAGAAATACCATTGAAGAAAGAGAAAATACAATCCAGAAAGTCCCTTCACCCCATAAAGGATTCAACACTGAGGAAGAATGATTTGTCAGCGTTTGGTAATGTACTTTCGATGTGGCTCGCTTTAATTCTCCCATGGAGCCCATTCGCTTGTTGAATTCTCACGAACAAACCAGATCTTGCTTCCAGGAGGGGATTCAAGATACTCATAACCATCCGCTTCATTCACTTCACCTAAAATTCCTTTACTGGGTATGGGTATGGCGCTTAGAGAAGGATTGGCAGGCTGTTCATGTTCAACGGTTTCCTCAATTTCGAAGGGCGGGTCTGATTCTTCGGTTCGCATAAGTATGTCTTGGGACAGATATTCTGAACGTTCTTTGGTATCAAGCGCACCACCAAGTCCGAAGAAGGCATCACTGTGTGCAATTCTGCTTCTTTCCTCTGAACCCATTTCCAAGAGGTCGGTAATGAGCGTGTTTAATTTCTCTCGTGTCACTTTCTTAATTTCGCTGTTGGTATAACGCGCCGTCAATTCCGATTTGAGTTGGAACAACTCCTCTACCAAGACTTCAGTGTCTTGATAATACGTTTGAACCAGTGATTTGAGGTATTCTAACTCTCGTATTTCCTCCTTGTTGAGTTTGGAATTTCCCTTAAAGACCCGAAGCCAGCGTACTGAATCCGGTAACAAAGCCGCTATCATATTGGTTTGAAGGAATCCAAGCAAAGCAATAACAATCGCACCGACCCCTACAGTTTGGAGGATGGCTCCTTGGTCACCAGAACTCAGTGACTCAAGGAAACTTTGCCCTTCTTCATTCTCAACCACACAACCGTTGACGTTCACAGAAACTT
>Ga0115000_10003939_pt1 | contig 12278 bp, 11 predicted proteins | sample ArcticOcean_MG_C_6_FD_89690 | JGI IMG/M metagenome (GOLD analysis project Ga0115000, IMG submission 89690) | Marine microbial communities from western Arctic Ocean - ArcticOcean_MG_CB8_128 | ecosystem: Environmental > Aquatic > Marine > Oceanic | place: Arctic Ocean: Canada Basin | collected... | reverse complement strand
GGGCATAATCGCCTGTCGCAGTGACCATGAACAGCGAACTAGGTAGCCGGATCGATGCAGCGATAGACGTACTTCTCGAAGACCTGAAAGTCGCAGTGATTCTTCGCTATGTTCAAAGTCTTTCGAATCAAGAGGCAGCCGACACTCTCGATGTATCTCTCTCGGCACTCAAAGCTCGGCTCCACGGAGGGCGAATAGCCCTCCGCTACTCGCTTCGGTACTACGTAGTCGAACGAGCAAAAGTCGACTAGTCTCGGTCGTAGTCCAACTTACCTGAATCTCTAGACTATTCAGATCGAACGTGATTCTGAATCAAGTTCAGAATGACAGCGCAAAATTAGGTTCGGAACCGCGTACAAAAAAAGCCCCGCACATGGCGGGGCTTTTTTGTTTATCGAATTATTCGAATGACTATTGAAGCAAGTATGAATCAAGTAGTTCGTCGTTTGTTCGTTTCGGAGCCCGCGCCATCAATCCTTCATAGCGATCCTGAAGCGTCTGGCCTTCCTTCTTGAAGATAACTCCAAGTGGGACACCGGGTCGACTCAATAGATCGTTAGCGTCCTCGACACTGGTCGGATCATGGTCTTCAGGAATCTCAAAAGCTAGGCCCTTGATACCTTCCTTCGGCTTGCCCTTCAGAATGTCGTAAGTGTCGTTGTAAGTGGTACAAGGCGACTGAACGTGGACTATGCTGAAGCCCTGGTGATTCATAGCTTCCTGAATCATCTTAGCTAATACACGAGGTTTGCTCGAGTAGTATGAAGCTATGTATGTGACACCGATCGACATGTACAGCTTTAGTGGTGAAACTGGTGTTTCGATCTTGCCCAATGGAGTCGAAGTTGTAACAGCTCCGAACTCACTGGTTGGCGACGACTGACCCTTAGTCAAGCCGTACACACCGTTATCCATAACAACAGCAGTTATGTTGACGTTTCGATTAGCGGCTGGTCCAAGGTGCTCACCACCGATTGAAAGGAAGTCGCCGTCACCAGCAACCACAACCGTATTCAACTTCGGATTACCCTGCTTGACGCCGAATGCGATCGGTAGGGAACGTCCGTGAATCCCGTGGATGCCGAATGGCTGGTCGCCTTCAACAAGGTGAACCATGTTTCCGGAACAACCGATACCAGCTACAACAACGTTGTTAGCCTGTGGCTCTTCGTGTTCTACCGAGTAACCCTCGAGTGCTACCTGAAGTGCTCGTCGCACTCCAAAGTCGCCACATCCCGGGCACCAGGCAAAATCGTATTCAGGATTGCGCTTGCTCATGCTGATACTCCAGCCTTGATTCGCTCGCTAATTCTCGTTACAAGATCCGCAGGTCTAAACGGCAGACCCGTGTATTGAGTCACTGACTCAGCTTTGTAACCTTCCATTCGGAGAAGCGACGACCACTGACCTAAGTAGTTTAGCTCAGGAACAATGATCTTATTTGAAGATTTTAGAACGTTCTTCACATCCTCAGGCAGCGGATTGAGCGCTACCGAGTAAAGCCAGCCGACGTTCTCGCCCTGGTCACGAAGCCTATCGTACGCTTCGCGCGCCGGACCTTTCGAGCTACCCCAAGGCATGATGATGACATCAGCATCGGCGTTTTCTATTTCGTAGTGCGCTCCATTAAGCAAATCAAGCTTCTTGAAGCGTCGTTCCATCAAACGCACGTGGTGTCGAGGTAGGTGAGTCGTGTCACCAATCTCGTCGTGCTCCGAACCGTTCGCAACGTACGCGCCTGCGCCACCGGGAATCGGCATACCTCCAAGAGGCGTTGAGCCATCCCACGAATCGTATCGCTTGCCAGTATCGCCTTCGCTTACCGATGCCCGGCTCTCAGAGCTGATCTCAGAGAGGTCAGGACGTCGGATATTCTCACCACGCTCAGCAAGACCGAACTCAGAAACCAGAATCACCGGACCCTGATACCGCTCTGCCCAGTTCGTAGCCAGCGCACCAGCAAAGAAGCACTCTTCAATAGTGCCCGGAGCCAGGACCGGCATCTTGATATCGCCGTGTGCGGGGTGCATGCAGCTGAAAAGATCAGACTGTTCAGATTTGGTTGGCAGACCCGTAGCCGGTCCTCCACGCTGGACGTTAGTTACAACCAGAGGAATCTCCGCCATCCAAGCCAGACCTAAACCTTCGCTCATAAGCGAAAAGCCAGGACCCGCAGTAGCAGTCATTGCTTTCTTACCAGCAAATCCGGCACCGAGAATTGCGTTGATTGCTTCAATCTCAGATGAGACCTGATGAACGAATCGTCCCTCACCCCACAGGTTGTTCTCCATCCAAACCAGAACCGTTGTGGCAGGAGAGATTGGGTATCCAGCGTAGAAATCGACTCCAGCAGCAGCAGCACCCATTGAAAGAGCGGCGTTACCTGTAATTACTATTTGCTGATAGTCAGGAGGGTTAGGAGCCTCGAGCTGACCAACTTTGAATCCGCTAGTCGAGGCAACATCAACACCGAGTCGAACTGCCTTGATGTTGGCTTCGATAATTTCTGCATCGCCATCACGTCCACGAGTGAATCGCTGTGTGATGAATGCATCAATTTCTTCGAGTTTGAAATCGATCAACTGTGCAACTGCACCGATCGTAACCATGTTCGCTGCACGCGCGTTACCCGTCGATTTAGCTAGCTCATCAGCCTTGATGCCGAAGTAGCTTCCGCCTTCAGGCAGGTCATATTCTTCAGCGTTGTAAACGGTTACACCACCCGGGAGTAGATCCTCATTGTGGTGGTCGTATGCGTACTGGTTGAGAGCAACAAGTACATCGACACCATCACCCGAACTCAATACTGGTGTGGTCGAAATTCTGACTTGTGATGATGCAGGGCCACCCATAATCTGCGACGGAAACGTCGAGTGGGTCTGTACGAAATACCCGGCCTGGGCTGCTGCTCGTGCCAACGCATCTGCAGATGTGACCAGTCCCTGTCCGCCCTCTCCGGCGAATCGGATGACGAAGTCGTGTTTATCCAATGTTTACTACCTTCTCCCGAACTGACTGTTCGGCGAACTGTTGAATATTGCGCTTGAATGGTTCTGATTCAGGCGCAAAAAAACCGCATGCCTCGAAAGTTATGCGGTTACTTGATATCTGATAAATCCTCTGAGCGACTCGAAAAATTAGAAAACACAAAGTAGACCACATCTCTTGACGAGCGAAGGCGAATAATACTTGCTTGAATTAATCGTGTCTTATCAACTGGCATCTTTGTGCGTTTATCCAATTCACAATTATCGAATTCGATCAGTTCAGTGTCAATTTATTTATATAGTGAATTTGCCATAGATCGTCAGTTACGTTGAAAGTTCGACCGCTAGCGTTTGACCGCTGGCACCACCAAACTTAGAATCCGTTCACATATTTAGTGAACTCAATCGAACTTTCGTACTCAATCAACCTCGTATCGACCGATTAAATGAACCGTCAACGCACGACAGATCACTCAATCGACCGCTGGTCAGCTGGCGGGGTAGTGCTTCGCTCCGACGCAAATAACGGCGGGAAATTGTCGGTTGCCCTGTGCCACAGGCGTGCAGAATCCCTATGGGCCCTGCCTAAAGGCACACCGGAAGACGGAGAATCAGTGGAAGAAACTGCCGCCAGAGAAGTCACTGAAGAAACCGGCCTGCAGGTCGAAACAGGCCCGGCCATTGACGACACGTACTACTCGTTCTTCCGCACAGCAGGCCAAACGCTCGGCGATATGCCATTTGAAGAAAACAGTACAGTCCGAATCGATAAGACTGTTCATTGGTACCTGATGAAGTACATTGGCGGCGATACATCCGATCACGACCATGAGTACGATGACGTCGAATGGATTGAGATTAAAGAAGCATCACAGAGGCTGACCCATCGGAATGAAGCGCGAGTCTTGGAAAAAGCTGTGGCCTTTTATGAAGGGCGAGCAGGAAGCGACGACTGAGCTGCGCCTCGTCGGAGAAATAACCGTGCTGCGCACTAAGTCTATGGACGACGCGGAAGCCGACTATTCGTGGCGCATAGACCCTGAACTGGCAGGGCTCGATGCAACACGTCCGGTAACTCTCTCGTTCACCGAATATCTCCGTTACCACCGGGACGACGTTGCGTATCCGTCACCTTGGTCGGTACGAATGGCAATCGATACTTCTGATGGTCGCCATATTGGCAACTGCATGTATTACGATATCAACTCCGAAAAATTACAGTGCGAACTGGGAATAATGATCGGAGACCGCGATTACTGGAGTCAGGGTTACGGCACCGATGTCGTCAAAACCGCTCTCGCTCACATTTTCACGACTACCGAGCTTGAACGGGTATATCTCCACACACTGTCAACCAACTTACGGGCTCAAAAGTCCTTTACGAAATCTGGATTCAAGCCGTTGCGTGATGTTCGGCGCGACGGCTACGAATTCATACTGATGGAAATTTGGCGAAAAGAATGGGAATCAGCGAACCCGGTCGAAGCCCGTTCACAATCTGCCGACACCAGTTCGAAGTCGACATCCCCATCGGATCCGGAGCCAGACATTGATCCACTAATGGGTTCTTAACCCAAAGCTACTAATAAAACTCAGGAGAATCCTCAATGAATTTACTTCTTATAACCGGCGGTAAGCACCCGTACGAAGAATCGACGCCAGTTTTGCAGGCATTCCTTGAGGAAGCCGGACACTCGACCACTGTGTCTGAATCTGCGAACGAGCTTTCAGGCGATCTATCGGCATTCGATGCAATCGTGCTCAACACGCTTCGTCAGGAAGCCACCGATAACGATCTCAACAATTCACAACGCGAAGGCTTCGAAGGTTACGTCGCAGGTGGCGGATCACTACTTTCCGTTCACATTTCAGCCGCATCTTGCCCCGACTGGTCTCAAACCAAGAAGATCACTGGCGGCGGATGGGTTCTTGGCGAGAGTTGGCACCCGCCATTCGGCTGGTTCGAGGTGACGATCGACCAGACTGACCACCCGATCACTTCCGGTGTGTCGCCGACTTTCTGGACCTACGACGAGTGCTACTGCGGACTCGATATTCAGACCGGCATCGATGTATTCATGCACGGCGTGGTCGAAGACGACATCAAACCACTCGGTTGGACTCATCAGTTTGGAGCCGGCAAAGTTGTCAACATAGCGCTTGGGCACGCAGCTTCGTCACAGCAGCACCCGCAGTTCCAAAAACTAATCCTCAACGCCCTCAACTACTTGAGCTAGCGGTAAACGAGTTCCTTCTCCCACTGGGAGAAGGCTGGGTTGAGGGTTATATCGGCAATCTAAACAAATGTCGAAGTACAAAATTCCACCCTCACACCACCTGGTGAGGGAGGTGGAGTGAGTGAGCAACAAACAATAAGTCATCCTGAGGCTATCAAAGGACGACAACCAGCCGACAAATCAGTCCCACGGAAAGCACAATCGCCAAACATGCCATCTAACCGCAGACCCAACATCGTTCTCATCATGTCCGACGACCTCGGATATGAAGCCATAGGAGCGAACGGCGGCACCTCGTACGCAACGCCTGTTCTCGACAGCATGGCGGCCACCGGAGCACGCTTCGAAAACGCCCACGTACAGCCGCTTTGCACCCCTACCCGTATCCAACTAATGACGGGCAAGTACAACTTCCGAAATTACGTTGGATTCGGACTGATCGACCCCAAAGAGGTCACTTTCGGGCATCTGTTTTCTGACGCCGGGTACAAAACCTGCATCGCCGGCAAATGGCAGCTTCATTCTTACAACCCACCCGACGAAATGCCTGAAGCCCGTTCTACAGGCCAGACGATCGAAAATGCGGGCTTCGACGAATTCTGTGTTTGGCACCCGCACCATACCGAAGACAAAGGCTCCCGTTACAAGGACCCGATCATCTACGAAAACGGCAAGTTCCTCGACAACATGGACGGCAAGTACGGCGAGGACATATTCGCCGATTACATCATGAATTTCATGGAGAAGAACCAGGACGATCCGTTCTTCGTCTACTTCCCAATGGCGCTGACTCACCGTCCGCTCGAACCGACCCCAGACAGTCCTGAATACGACGATTTCATCCCGCCCTCCAATCTGACACTCGGTGGACGTACTTGGGACGAACTCGAAGGCTGGGATGATGATGCGAAGTACTACAAGGACATGGTCGAGTATCACGACAAGGTGATCGGACGAGTCAACGACAAACTCGAAGAACTCGGTATCGCCGAGGACACGCTGGTTATCTACGTTGGAGACAACGGATCGCCCATCGAAGTCTGCTCAACCATGCATTCGCACACCGAGATCTGCGGAGGCAAAGGCTTGACTGTCGACCGAGGCACTCACGTTCCACTAATTGCCAGATGGCCCGGAACGATCCTTGAGGGTCACACCGAAACCGATCTAGTCGATTCGTCTGACTTCCTGCCGACGATCCTCGACGCCGCCGGAATCACTCCCCCTGCCGACTACGTTATGGACGGTCAAACGTTCTTGCCTCAGCTCAAGGGTGAAGATGGCGATTCACGAGATTGGATGTACTTCCACTTCGAGCCAATGAGTGGTCGTGTCTACCGATTCGCTCGCTTCATTCGCACCCACAAGTACAAGCTCTACGACGACGGGAACCTATTCGACGTCAATGCCGACCCAGAAGAACAATCCCCGTTCCTCACACCTACCGACAACGAAGAGCGAAGCGCAGTCCGAGCCCAACTACAACCAATCTTCGCCCAAATGGTGAAGTAATCTGCTTTCGCCTTCCGTAACCACTGGTTATCCCTCCTTCGGAAGGGAACTAGAAGGAGGGTAGACTGCAGTTGCGACCAAGTCGCCCGACGCCCAAAGCAAAAGAACTACCATGACAACTCCACGCACCGACTGGCTATCGCTAACAACCGAAGAAGCGATCGAACCTGATCTTCCGATCTGCGATCCGCATCATCACTTCTGGGATCGACCCGACTTCCGTTACATGCTCGACGAACTTCTCGTCGATATGGGCGGCGGACACAACATCATGGAAACCGTCTTCGTCGAATGCAGTGCAATGTATCGAAAAGACGGACCCGAAAGCTTGAGTCCGGTCGGTGAAGTCGAATTCGTCAACGGAATAGCAGCACAATCAGCGAGCGGAATCTATGGCGGAACGAATGTCGCAGCTGGAATTGTTGGCTACGCCGATCTATCGCTTGGTGCCGAAGTTCAAGGAGTGCTCGAAGCTCAGATCGCCGCAGCCCCAGAACGCTATCGCGGCATTCGAAACTCATCCTGCTGGGATGCTAGCCCCGAGATCGGGGGATACAAGAGTCCGCCGCAAGGTTTACTGTCCGACCCAACATTTCGAGAGGGATTCGCTGTTCTCGACAAGCTTGGTCTAACCTTCGATGCATGGCAATACCACACCCAACTTCCTGAGCTTGTCGAACTTGCACAGGCGTTCCCTAACGTCACGATCATCCTCGATCATCTGGGTGGTCCAATCGGAATCGGACCCTACGTCAACAAGCATGACGAAATGTTCCGAGATTGGCAAAACGGCATCTCGGCTCTCGTATCTTGTGAAAACGTAAATGTGAAGCTCGGCGGGACCGGAATGCCGTTGGGCGGATACGGATGGCACGAACGTCCTACCCCACCGACATCTGAAGACATCGCATCCGTTATGGAGCCGTACTACAACCACTGCATCGAACAACTCGGTGTAGAACGTTGCATGTTCGAAAGCAACTTCCCTGTCGACAACCAATCGATGTCGTACACGGTGCTCTGGAACGCTTTTAAACGAGTCGCCAAAGACTTCACCTCGAGCGAGAAATCATCGCTGTTCCAAAACACAGCACGCCGAGCGTACCGGCTACCAACAACCTAATCGCCCAAACACCTAAATTTGGGGCTGAAGTGGTAACCGATCAACCGGCTTGCCAGTCGCGTCGGCCACGGCGTTGGCTATAGCTGCTGCAATCGGTACGATTCCCGGTTCGCCAGCCCCTGTTGGCGTGTTCGACGGATCGTCGATTAGCTTTACATTGATCTCAGGAACATCAGTGATTCGAGGCACTCTATAACCACCGAATCCGGTGTTGAGCACACGCCCACCATCGAATTCGACCTCTTCCCAAAGAGCCGTCCCCATTCCCATAACTACAGAACCTTCGATCTGATTTATAGCGCCGTCAGGATTAAATACTTGACCGCAATCGAATGCAACATCGACCCGCTCTACAACGATCGTTCCATCCGTAACAACAACCTTCGCCACCTGAGCCACGTAGCTCCCAGCGTCGAAGCCAACGGCTAGGCCATATCCAACACCGTCACTCGATTCACGAGACTCCCAATCACACATCGCAGCGACTTCTTCGAGGACTCGCCGGTACCTAGGGTGACTCAGGTTATCGAGTCGAAACTTCAATGGATCGATACCTAACTCGTGCGCCATCGCTTCGATGTGAACTTCACGGCCAAAGTGATTCACAGCGCCGCCGAGCGAACGGTATGAGCCGTGTGGCAAGGGAGACGGAGAGTCTGCCACCCGTATTCTCGTATCAGGTGCGTCGTATGGCGAATCTGCTCCACGCCTACCTCGGAATGCATTATCTCCAGCGTGATAAGCCGTGTAGTCCCAGGCGACGACCTTCCCGCAAACATCAACCGCTGCATCGATCTCCATCAGCGCAGCAGGACGAACAGTACTAGTCGAAAACTCCTCATCACGGTTGTACGAAATTTTCACAGCACGCCCTGACTCACGAGCCAAAACCGCAGCTTCAAAACTGACCGATTGCGATTTAGTGCCGAACGATCCACCAACCTCTTGGATAATGACCCGGATCTGCTCTGCGTCGATTCCAAGATGCTCTGCAAGATACGCGCGCTCAGTAAACGGACCTCGATTGGCACACCACACGGTCAGCGATCCGTCCGGACCCCATTCGGCAGTAGCCGCACTCGGCTCCATCTGTGCGTTCGCCACGTACGGAGCGTAGTACACGCCTGATATCACATGTGCGGCTCCAGTAAGCCCAGCAGAAATATCGCCTTCGTCTCGCAGCGACACCGGCTCACTTCCGCGGTCTTTAAGTGCCGACGGAAGACTCCAGTCGGAAACATCGTCTCCAACCTCATCCCACCTCGCTCGCACGAAGGACGCTGCACGATCTGCCGCCTCTTTCGTCTCACCGACAACTCCGATCATCCCATTTGCCTGAACCAACTTAATAAATCCTGGGACCTGCTCGGCGCGAGCTGAATCGATACGAATCAATTTAGCCCCGATGGATGGCGGACGAATCAGACGACCATAAGCCGTTCCGTCTAACGCAAAATCGTGAGCAAAAATGGCACTACCAGTAACGCGATCAGCACCGTCGATTCGCGCAGACCCGGTATGTGGAGCTAATCGATTGAACTCCTCAGCACTGGGCTCATCGCCATATATTTCGATCTCTACGACGTCGTTTTCCGACCGTAAACCACTTGATACGCTACGCCCGGCGAGTTCGATCTTGGCAGCGTTCGCTGCCCGAATAAGTTGAACGCCAACTGTTCGAGTCGATGCGCTACCCGTCGTCCCACGGTCGTACGGAACTCTGGCTGTGTCAGCCAAAATAACGTGGACATTGGTGACATCAACTTCCAGCGTTGAAGCGATCATTCTCGTGAAGCTGTTCCGGATTCCTTGCCCGTATTCAACTTTTCCCGAATACGCATATACCGATCCATCAGAAAATATCTCCAACAGCGCTGCTGACTCAGGACTCACTCCCGTTTGCTGAACAACCCCTGCGAACGGGGGACCGATAACTCGAAGGAGGACTTGGGCGGTTGTGGTCATACCGACGCTCCGTTATCTGGGCTATCGGAAGCTTTATGCACGGCCTTCACGATCCGAACGTAAGCACCACATCGACAAATATGCCCGCTCAACGCCGATTTGATATCACCTGTGGAGGGCGACGTATTTCTGGACAATAGCGCAGTCGCTGAGATCACAAATCCCGGAGTGCAGTACCCGCACTGAAACGCCGATTCTTCGACGAAAGCCTGCTGTACAGAATTCAACTCTTCCCCGTCAGCCAAGCCCTCGACGGTCGTGACATCACGACCAAGCATCGATCCAACCGGAGTTATGCATGATCTCGTTACTTCACCGTCGACAAGCACCGTACAAGCTCCGCAATTGCCTTCACCACAGCCGTATTTAGCCCCAGTCAATCCAGCATCTTGCCGCAGTACATCCAAAAGCGGTCGCTCAGGGTTCACTTCGAGGTCGTAGATTCGGTCATTTATCAATATTTTCATGGTTGATCGAGAGTTTACCTCTTATCTAGTTGCTCACACATCAAATACACTCCGCATAACAAAAGTTCAGCGCAGGAGTAACAGTTGGAAGCCAGAGTCACCCTCAACACTTCGTTCAATAACGGGCAGATCGATTCGCGAATCTTCTCAGGCTTTCTCGAGCATCTAGGTCGTTCGATCTACGGCGGTGTGTACGAGCCAAATGGCGAACACTCCAATGACGAAGGTATTCGCACTGACGTTGCAGAAGATATGACAGGCATGAACATGCCGTACGTCCGCTATCCCGGCGGGAATTTCGTTTCCAACTACGATTGGCGTGACGGCGTCGGACCCGACCGAAAACCGTTCCCCGATTTCGCGTGGAAAACAACCGAACCCAACACGTTCGGCACCGATGAATTCATCAAGTGGTGCAAGCTTGTCGGCACTGAGCCAATGATGGCCGTGAATCTAGGCACTCTCGGCCCTGCCGAAGCCGCCGCGCTCGTTGAGTACTGTAACCTCGATACTGAAACACAATGGGCGCAAGCTCGCCGTGACAACGGCTCAGAAGAACCGCACGCCGTGAAAATGTGGTGCCTTGGCAATGAGATGGACGGTCCGTGGCAAGCAGGTCACATGCCTGCCGAAGAATACGCGCTGAAGGCACGTAACGCCGCTCGTCTTATGCGAGGACTCGACCCGTCGATAGAGTTAATCGCAGCAGGGTCATCGGGTCGCCAAATGGAAACCTATCTCGAATGGGACCGCGCTGTCCTGGAAACCTGCTGGGATGATATCGAGTTCATCTCAGCCCACAGATACTCGTCCAACGCCGCCGACAACACGCCCGAATTTCTCGCTGAAGGCGTAGTCATTGACTCGATCCTCGATGATTACGCAGGCCTGATTGCTTACGTAAAAGGCGTGAAGAAAAGTTCACACGATGTTTACGTATCTTTCGACGAATGGAACGTTTGGTACAAGGCACGTGGCGGCGTTACGCAACACGGCCAATGGGCGACAGGTCCTGCTCTAATCGAGGAGATATACAATCTCGAAGACGCGCTAGTCTGTGCCCAGTACATGAACTCTTTCATCAGACGAGCTGACGTAGTGAAAGTGGCTTGCCTTGCGCAATTAGTGAACGTTATTGCTGCAGTACTTACCCGACCCGACGGAACGTTGAAGCAAAGCATCTACTACCCGTTCGCCCTCTATTCGAAACACGCCAACGGCATCTCGCTTACCCCGGCTGTCGACAGTCCGACCTACGACGCAGGCGACCGAGGTGAAGTCGACTTCATCGACGCTTCTGCAAGTTTCGACGAAGAGTCAGAAACGATGTCGCTATTCCTCGTCAACCGTTCTGTAGATCAGGACGTTACGGTGACAATCGACCTCTCTGATCGCCAAATCATCAGTCAGGGAACAGTTCAGGTGATGACCGGAGACGATCCAAAGCTGGCAAACACATGGGAACAACCCGACAATGTTGTACCAACTTCGGGTAGCTCCACATTGAACAAAGGCGTGCTCACCATCGACGTGCCTAAGCTTGGAATGGCTGTTACAACAGGAATTTCTACGAACTCTCTGCGCTAACAAATAGCAACGAGATTCAGCCGATTACTTTGCCGGTCTGAACCCTTCGTATTCCGGGTCGAGAACGGTTTGGACACCCAACGCATAAGCACCAATCGCTTCACCAAGCCCACCATAGCAAGTAGGGAAGGCATAGATCATGCTCCGCAGATCGTCCAACTTCGCTTTCGTGTGAACTGCGAATGTTATAAGTCCAAGAATTTCGCTGGCACGTGGGCCTGATGCCCAGATTGAACATCGGCTAGAACCGCAAACGCAACACACCGGGATAACGATTCCCGTCAGCGATATTAATCCTGAGGCGGAGCGGGATTCACAAGATCCATACCGATCGTCTCCGGGAACACACCCGCAAGTTCTTCGACCGTCCAGCGACCTGCCTTGTGAATCGATCGACCCT